>OCVV012829293.1_pt1 | contig 50957 bp, 82 predicted proteins | sample 1539721 | NCBI WGS metagenome assembly OCVV01 (sample SAMN02144230, study PRJEB22623) | gut metagenome | biome: sheep rumen | host: Ovis aries | place: New Zealand
TAGTGGGGAGTGTGGGCGGGTGGATCTGCTGCGAGTGGTGGGCGTGGTGTGGGGCGCTGGGTGAGTTGCTTCTAATAGAGGCGGCCGGGGTGATCCTGGGGCTGTGGTGGTGTGGTGCTTCTATTAGTGGGGTGTGGTGCCAGGGCTGCCGGTGGTGTGGTGGTGGGTGTGGGTGGATGGGTGCCGGGGGTGTGATCCCGGGAAGATCTTCTATAAATTTTTGCATGGGTTTTATATGTGGATTTGTGGCGCCGGTGGGGGCTATGGTTTAACCGTGTACATCTTGCACAAATTACACGGTTTAACATTGTACAATCTGCCGATTGATTACACGGTTTAACGGTGTTATCATGAGACCATCAAAACAAACAAGCAACCGCCACCGGCGGACGATAGAAGGGAGATAAAACAAATGAGAAGACCATTAAACGAGTGCATAGCTTCACGAGCTTTTGCAAGTCTGATCCTTGATTACGAATATCCGGCCGACGATTTCGGCCCCGCTTATGTAAGCTGTAGAGTTTTGATAGAGGATCTTCTATACGACAGGATCACAGCGGAGTCCAGGGACGAAGCAATCGAAAAGTTTAGAAACTGGCACAAATAAAAACCAGGGAGCCGGCAACCCTTTAAACCGGCAGCCACTAAAAAAGATCTTAAAAACGAAGGGAGATAAAAACCATGAGAAAAATTACACTTTTTGCAGCAACTTTATTAATCACTTTTGCAAGCTTCGCAACCAAGGCAACCGCAGCCGCCCCAAAGATGGATCAAAGCAACCTTTACCCCCGCACATTTATAGTTTATGAGATTGACCGGGACGAAGATATTATTTTCTTGACGGATGCAAACGGCTTCGAATGGGAATACGAAGGAGTGGAAGACTGGCACGCCGGCGACGTTGCCACCGCTATGATGTACGACAACGGCACACCGAAAATTTTTGACGACGAAATAATAAAATTGCACTTTGCCGGCTGGAATATATATGACAGTTGTTTGTGTGACGGCATCAGATAAAAAGAAAAAATAAAAATCCGGTGGGATCAGTCCACCGGATTTTTTTCTGTCATAAAGTCGTCAATGGCTTTTGTAAAAATAGCGTTGGGAGTTGTGCCGGCATCCTGGCACATTTTTTTAAATTCTTCCGCTTTGTCTTTTCGGATCTTGCACCCTAGCACGGTATAGTGTGCAAGATTATATTTGTTGTCGGCTCTTCTTTTCGCTTCTGTTTTTGCCATTGTCTCACCTCCTAACTTTTCACACTTTTATTATATAAATAATGCGCATTGTTTAACAGTGTACATCTTGCACAAATTACACGGTTAAACATTGTCTATTTTGCCGATTGATTACACGGTTTAACCGTGTTATTATGAGACCATCAAAACAAACAACGAACCGCTTCACAGCTACGGCGGACGGCTGACAAGGTAAACCCACACCGCCCGACGGATAGAAGCCCAAAACCAAACGAAGGGAGATAAAAACCATGACAAACGCACAGATCATTTTCTCAGCAGCTCAGGAACTCGCAGAAGAGGGAAAAATCAAATATACCGGCCGAGTATTAAAGGCAGTCAACGCCGCCGGCGAAGAGGTCGAGATCAAAGAGACCGAAGACATCCACACATATAAGGAGTGGCAAAATCTCGGGATGCAAGTCCAAAAAGGACAAAAGGCCGTTGCTAAATTCACAATTTGGATGTACACCAGCAAAGCCGCAAAGCTCACAAAAGAACAGGCCGACAGCATCAACGCAACAGTAATAAACGCCGACGGAAGCAAAGCCCAGGAGGGCGACGAAGTACAGACCAAAGGCCATTACTACATGAAGGAAGCCGCTTTTTTCTCAGCTTCACAGGTAGCACCGGCAGAAGATCCCAAAGCAAAAGAAACCGCTCCCGAACTCGAAACCGTTCACAGCTTCGTAATAGATGCAAATTACATTGACAACCTTTTAGCCGCCCAGGCATAAAAGAACCGCCTCCCGGAGAGGATCACACCGGATCACTACCGGCGGGAGGCTTTACCACAAAATCAAAAACCTAAGGAGGGTTAAACAATGAATAAACAAAAGCTTATAGACAAACTCAACAGACTGGATCTCCCCGGCGTTGGCTGCGTGGTCCTTCATACCGACGGCCGCAAGACTTACAACTTTTATGAGGATTTCGAAAATGACAAAGGCGTTGACAGAGCAGCGAAGCAATTCACAGAACTAATAAACGCTGGCAAGGTCTCCCGGGTTGATTACATCCACAAGGATCATACAACAATTCACTTTTGGGACTGGGAGACGAAACCGGGTAGCTTCTGCGCAGCGGACGAAATGAGAAAATTCAATAAATGCCACGGCTTCGAATATTATTACGACTGGATGCAAAGATTTATAACAGTTATGAACGGCCTCGAATATAAATACGATTATACGCCAGCCGTTGACGGCATAAGCGCCATAACTGCCACCCTGGCAAATAAATAAAGAACTACCTCCCGGAGAGGATCGCCCCGGATCATTACCGGCGGGAGGTTTTGAAACAAAAACAAAACAAGCAAAGCCGACCGGCGGCGGAGATCCACCGGAGACAAGGAGCAAAAATGTTATTTACATTCACACCCGAAACCATCAACGAAGAGGCTGCAAGAAGAGCAAAAGAAAATATTTCTTTTTCAGATTACAAGCCAGGCAGCGCCACGGCAGACTATACAAGCCAGGTCAATGCACTTATAGAGATAGCGGAAGACTTCGCAAGGCGTAGCCGCTTCACAGCTTCCGAGCCTGAGAGGATCGCCGAGGCACAAAGCTATATAAACTACTACTCCCGCAAATATGCCGAGTACATCAACAAGGATAACGAAATCACTTGCCGCTGTCCTTCCGTTATGATCGCCGGCCCGGCAAACTTCCCAGTTAGGAAGAAACAAAAACAAGTTGCAGCCTGGGACGCTAACCGAAAAAATTACATTTCCCTGGATGATGCAAAGTATAAATTACATTACATCCTACTGGAAGAGCACCCAATCAGCAGCGCCGACCCGGAAGCCCTGGAAAAGCTCAACAAAAAGCTTGAGCGCCTACAGGCCGAGCACGCCGAGCACCTAAAAGCAAACAAGGCAGCCGCCGCAGAAGTAAAAGCCGGCCGGGCAAAATACGAGTACGGCACTTTTGGAGCAGTCACAACCACGGACGGCCGACACCTTCCGACGTACTTCACAGATAACGAGTCAGCCGAGATCCGCCGCATAAAGGGTCGCATAGAAGATCTTAAGAGACAAAAAGAAACTCCGAGCAAAGAGGAAGCCGGCGACGGCTGGAACCTTTACGAAGATAACGAAGCCGGCCGTATCTGCTTCGAATTTGACGGAAAGCCGGAGCAAAACATAATAGACACCCTTAAGTCATACGGCTTTAAGTGGTCGCCCAGGCTCAAAAGATGGCAGCGACAGAACACCGACAACGGCCGCCGAGCCGCCGACGAAGTTTTAAAGGTTGTCAGCGCTTAAAGAGTCGCCTCCCGGAGAGAATCGCCGCCGGATCATTACCGGCGGGAGGCTTGAACAAAAACAATATACAAAATCATTTAGGAGGTTTTAAAAATGAGAATCCCAAAAAACACAACCTATATCAAGGCCTATGCTCTTATCAATATGAATTGTGCCAACAAGGGCGATTTAGTCCACTTCTTGAAGAAGTCCGACGGCTGGCATCTTGAGAACGACAGAACCGGTGACAGCTACAGCGCCACATTGAACCACGCACGCAACGACAAGATTTTTCAGATTGTCGGGATGATTTAAGGAGGGCGACACCATGGAAAAACTCACAGCCGCTTACAATCGCTTTATTAACCAGTATGACCCATATAGCCAGGAGGCGCAGCCGGACACGTTCGAAGGTATGCTCTACAACCTGGAAGAGATTAACAAGGATCTTGAGGCCGACACCGACGACCTAGAAATGCTCAAATTGAAGATCCTTTGTCAGGACGCAATACTCAAGTTTCGTGACGCCGGAATAAGGAGGGCGACAGTATGACAAACAAGCAGATAGCGAAAATTCTCGATCTACACTCAGCAAACTACTATATAGAGGCCGGGCACATATACTGTGATGTGCCCTACGCTCACTCTCTTTTATGGGATCATGTTATAGACCTTACCGGCTATAGTAGGAGTCGGCTCTTAGATTTTTTAGGCTATTGAACAAAAACATTTTCCGGATTTCACCACATGAAACCGGATTGCATTATAGGAAATTCCCTTTGTTTGTTTTGGTGCATGAGAAAAGCCCCCGGAAGCTGTTTCGGGGGCTTTTCCGTTCCGTCCCGGCATGGCGTACCGGGCAAGGTAGAAGGAACTCTATATAAATGGGTTTATATAGCTTAAAAGTGAATTGAATTTTTTAAGTAATCAAGTTATTGAACAAAAAGTATTAACAAAAACATTTCGTATGTTTTGTTTTTCCTTAAGGCCTCAGGGACGAGCGGAAACGGAGTCACCGCCTGCGCAATTTTGCAGCCACACAAAAATTCTTTTAATATATTCAATGTGCCCTGTTTGCCCTATTTACAAGCTCTTCAACCATCATTACATCCTGCTCAAGATTTTCTCCCAGCTTATACAAAGCTTTATCGTGCCAGTTACGGACTGTAGAACATGGCTGCTCTAATTCCGTGGCGATCTTCACCCAGGAATACTCAGAAACATACTTCCACAGCAAAATCCTTTTATATTTGCCACACAAACTATTTAAGGCGTTCTCGATTGCTTCCTGATCCGACCCAAGGACATCTATAGCAACCGTGTTCCTATCCATACGTTTTCCGGCTCCGCTTTCGGCAGCTCTTACGCCCATTGTTTCGGTAGGCCTACCCGATCCGCTTCCGTGAGGCATCCCGCTTAACATGGGACTTTTTACACCGTCGTAGTATTTCTTTTCAACATAATCTTTGATCTCTTCGTGTGCCTTAATCATATCCGGGATGTTTGCATAGTACACAAGAATCTTCTTTGCGTTGTCCTTAGTCACTTTATACCCTCCCAACATTACGAAACTCTTTTATATACTTCCTTGAGGATCTTACTGATATCCTCCTGACCGTACCCCATTACGTTTCCGGCGGCTATTGCATATATTCTGAGCGTAGTTTCTGCCGCTTCTCTAATTTGGCTTGCCTGCAAAAAATCTTTCTGCCTTTTTGGCGTGAATTTCAAGGGATATGTAAAGCCGTAAGGCATAAGCTCCCTGGAATCCTCTTTTAACTGGTGAAAAGCATATATACGGCCGCTTGTACGCTTGCCGGACTCCTTCTCAACGTCCTTTTCGCTATACGAAATCCTATCACTGAATTTTTTCGCTTCCTCATTGGCTTTTTCGATAATTTCCTTTACCTGGTCCTCTGAGGCTTCATTTTCCATGAGTATTGCACAGAAAATATCTGCACATTCCTTCGAAATGTCATAACGAAGATCTTTAAACTCCGGCAGCCTCGACAAAAGCTTTTTCTGCTTGTGCTGGGCTATATTTTTAAAATAAAAGTTAGGTACTCTCTTCAATTTGCTTCTCCTTCGGCGGTAACAAGATGTCGTGCATCTTTTCGCCATCAAAAACATATTTTCCGCAGTGATCCTTCACTCCGCAGTCACTTAGAGGGTTGTCGCCGTGACAGATTGCTCTTAGGCAGTGTGGATGTCCGCAAGTATAGCATTTACAGTCGTTACAAGCTCTTTTTCCCATCTTTTTACCCTCTAATCATGTAACAAAAAAACATATAAGCACTGCGAAGCCCATAAAAATCCAAAATAGCCACTCTAATGCACTCATGTGGCACTTCTCACCGTTCTTGGCACTCTTATAAGCTCACTATTTCTCACTAGGAAGAATCCGGGCTTGATATCGTTGTCTTTGATCCACTGGTTTACGGCCTGCTCTAAAATATTCCCTAATTGATCTATCTGCTCGTCGGTCACAGAAAAGTTTTCCGCAAACTCTCCGCCCTCAACGTCAAGATCGTCCTGAATCCTCTCAAGAATGTGCTCGGCTATTATATCGCCAGCCGGGGACTCTACCTCAGGCTCGTATGTCTCACCTACCCAAAAACTTTCTAAGTCTTCGTCGCACTCTTCAATTCCGGCCTGTACTGCTTCCTCTTTGGTGTTATAAAAACCATCATAATACTCACCGTCGTTACTGATCGCCCATCTGCTCATATATCAACCTCCTAACTTTGGCGTGGGACATTCCCACTCCCAATTTTTATATTTGACCTTGTGAAACTGTGTAATACAGCCTTGTATGATCTCAAGCTCCCTGGCTTCGTGTCCGCTGGAATCGCAAGCCCATAGCCTTAAATCGACATTGTATTTCTTTGCTATCTTTTGCCACTCGTTCGGTTTTAAGTCCCAGGCCTGCTTAACATTGACGCAAGCAGTAGTAATTTCTTCGTTGGGGTAAAATTCTGCGCAATCGTCGTCTATAAAGGCTCTTTTTGTGCCTTTGATGTACAATTCGGTCTTAAAATCAATGTAATAGTCGTCTTCGTCCTTGAAACATTCCATAAGCTCGGACATTGGTGTATTTTCGTATTTTCCGGCCGGTTGGCCTAAACCACACAAAAAGAAATTCTCAATATCACTTGGATTACCTCTGATCCGAAGCGTTCCCGACATCCAATTTGGCATTTTGCCTGTTCCTCTCGTCAAATTCCTTCAAAGCGATATAAGTTGTTATAAATGCCTGGCTCATACGCTTATTGTTAAACTCTTCGTGCTGCATGGGGCTTATGTGGTCTTTTATAAGGCTCCACGCCTCTTTACCGGTCATTTCCTTGCTCATTTGGTCCCCTTTGCACAAAATCTTTACAGTATCTTTGTCTCTCTATGGCTTCGGTGGTCTTCCTGGTGGGATGTTTACTCTTAAGACAATACTTAAGGACGCTCCCGAAGCTCTTTAGATATTTACAATATTTGCATTTCATCCTGTTTTGCATCTTCCCTTCTCCGCCAGGTGCGATAGAGGGTATATTACACTCCATTTCTACTCCAAACACAATCTCTACACTCAGCGACACATAAGTGATGATCCATAATAGCCTTGCACATATTCCTTTGAAAGTTTCTGAGCTTCCGTCTATGTGTCGCTCCTGGTGAAAGATAGTAATACACAAAAATCTTTAACTTCTTAAAGATGTTCTTTAGATTTCGTCTTATTTTGCACAACTCATGGCTTCCTTTAGTTTTTCTATCTCCGGGAAAAAGCGGCCTGTCTTATGAAACATCCTGCCATCAAAACATCCAGTGTGGCCCTCTTCGTCTATCCAGCCGTATCTATCATTTTCCACACAAGTAATTACATAATGTTTCGTGTGTCCTTCTGTTGGGTCTGTGTATATTACTTCGTCCCCAGGATTGATACTTGCCTTTTCTGCCTTGAATTTATTAAATCTTTCAAGCGCTTCTACTGGGTCAACGTGAGTAAGTATTTGGTCGGACTCTCTGAAACCAAAAATCTTTTCTTTTTCTTTGTCGTAAAGTGCTCCGGGATAGCTTGGATGTCTTAAAAGCTTTGCTATGTTCCAGGCATCATGTAGGCCTTTTACATAGTCACACTCTCTTGTTACGTCCTGCTTTGGTTGCAGCATTTTCAATGTTTTCAAAGACTCTTTGAGGTATTCAAGTGCTTTTTCCTCTGTGTCTACCGGAAAAGTTGTAAATCCTGTGTGAAGTATCTCTTTACCTTCGGGATTTCTTATCGAATAACTTGATACTCCGTAAGCTATTCCCAGGTAGCCGTTATATGTAACCTCGATAGGTTCTCCGTTCCTGCCGTTCATTTTTCTATTTCCTCCATCCTGTCTCTTTCGCTGCTGGCGTTCATGAAAGCTGCTACCACAAAACCAAACATAGCACCTGCAACTATTCCTACTCCCAGTCCTAACCAAAACATTGTTATTCTCTCCTTCAATCTGCTATAACCTTGTTCTCAAATTTCTTGTATGCGTCAAGATACCAAACTTTCTCGTCTCCGTTGTATGTCAGCTCATAATACATACCATCAAGCAAGGTTGAAGATATAAGATACTTCCAGTTTTGAAGAGCTTTCGCTTTCCAAACTGTGTAAACATCAAACTCCGGTTTAGGATCTGACTTATCAAGGTGATCCTCAATATAATCTCTAACTATCTGCAACGCTTTTTCATCCATTGTTTAACCCTCCCAGTCTCTTTTCTTTCTTTCCTTCATGCACTTATAAAAAGGGCATCCTCCGTCTTTTCTTGGCTTTGGCATTGATGTTAATATCATGCAGTTACCCTCTTTCCTGGCAAAACATTTTTCATTGTCTTTAAACTCACATCTTGGATTGCCTGACTCCATAGCTATATATCCCCCTTTAACATTCTCTCCATCTGCTCATAGTCAGCTCTGTCCCGGTCCTTTTTCTGCTGATACTTGATCTGCTTACGTTTATTCATCCACCAGGGCGCTTGTATGAAGCTGCTGGGCTTGTGTTTCTTTTTACTCATGCACTGCCTCCCCAAGCTGTATTACTTCGCCGTTGGAATCCTTCAAGTAGATAACGTCTGCCATTTTGTTATCTACCATGCCCCGGGCTATATAAGCTTTAAATCTTCCTTCCCTGACTTCCTGTCGTATATCCATGATGTCAATTTTCTTTTTACTCATAAGTGTTACCCCTCCGAGTCGTCAGCATCCTTTAGAGTGATGGGTATTAGATCGCCTTTTGAGTGATACATCCATTCGTAGTGATATTTGTCTACGTTGCTACCGTCAATCTGAGTAATCACATAGGTTGTGCGGTCATTCAGTCCGATAAAGTCTTTGAAATACTGCCCTTCACCAACTCTGTATGTGATCTCTAACTGATTGTCGTTATTGTCTTTAGTGATGGAGCACCAGCCCTCAAATTCAAGCATTACACAGTCGGATTGATTGTTTATTACCTTCACGCTTCGATAAACATTAAAGTTGTCAGCCTCTTTTGAAATGTTGTAGCTCGCTACGTCTGCCTCGTCCTCAATCGAGCATCCTGTTAAAAGAAATATTGCCGCAATCACAGAAACTAATACTTTTTTCACTTTTCAGCCTCCTTAAACTTCTCTTTTATCCTGCTTATCTTTCCGAGTCGTCAGCTTCGACGACATAAAACTTAGCTCCGCACTCTTCACATTCATGCTTGCCGTCACCGTAGTGTGATGATGTTTCCTCACCACAGAACGGACAAAAAGAAACGTCTTCGGGATATCCCATTACTGGCTCATACATTATCTTTGCTACCTCCTTTAAATCTCTCTTTTATTCTGTCTGCTTTTTTGGTGATCCATTCGTCTGTTACATCAGCGTCATAGGACCTGTTCTTAAGCTCTTCAAGGCATATAAGTACATCTGCTACCTCTTCCGCCAGGTTATCAGCTATCTCCTTGGTGCTCTTCGGCGTTGGGTTCTCGCCTCTGAGTTTCCTTGCCATTTTAAGACAAGCCTGTGCCAGTTCTGCGCACTCTTCGGCGGTCTGCTCTAACATGGCCGCCTCTCCGATTTTGTCAAATAGATATGTCATTTCTCCCTCTCCATCTGAGCGCCGCAGTGTCCGCAAAAATTCATAGCTCCGGCCCTTACTTTGATAATCTCTTTACAGCTTGTGCACTTCCAGTATTCGCCATCCGGGAAAGTAAAGCCGGTCTCCCACTTGGCCTTAATGACTGGTTTTAATTCCTCAGGCTCTAAATCCATCCTGGCGCCACAATTTATACAGTGATTTACTTTGAATGGTCTTTGCTTAAACTCTGTTACAGGAAAGAAACTTCCACAATTTGAGCACTCACTATTCATGCCGGTATGGTGAATCCATTTAGCGTGTATCACTGGCGCTGCGTCTTCGGTGTTGTTATCTAATAGGTCCTCTATATACCACCACTCTGTAGACCATTCATCTGCATAGTTTTTAAAGGCATTAGAGTGATCTTCTCTACTCATTTTTGCGTATGCTATTGCCTGTCTTTCCTCTTCAAGGACCTTTTCTTTGTTTACATACATCATTTATTAACTCCTGCTGCCTGCTGCCGACTTATCCATTTACGGTGCATATATTCTTTTCGGAGTTTTCTCTCCCTGGCCTCTTCGTTAAGTTGCATCCTCACTGACTTCATAATTGCCTTAACCTCTTGTAAACATACTCTTTGCCGTCTTTGTCCGGGATAGTAACCTTTTCAGGCATACCGCAGTGATCCCACTGGTAAGCCCGGTATAACGGCTTGATAACTTTTAACTTTGTAGTGTGATGTGCCTCGCAGTTCTCAGCATCCTTTTTGGAAGCGTAATCTGTATGGCATACCTCACAAGTGAATAATGTCTTTTCTTTCATTTCCTGTCTCCCAGTCCTAATATGCAATAACCCTCTTTAAGTCCGTACTCAGGACAATCTCTGAGAATATAAGTTATCTCCCGCTTTACAGCTCTGCCGGTGTAGACTCCGTTCTCCCATTCACGAAGATACAAAATGTCGAATTGCTGAAAGTCTCGATCATCCTTGCGAAGCTCGAAAGGTTTTATTCCGCTGGCAACGTGTCTGTAATACTTCGGCAAGATCTTTAATTCATGTTCTTTGTGTTCCACTGTGTCTCCTTGTCATTAAATAACACATCTTCAACAATCAGGTATCTCGCTTGTTGGAAACAATCGCTTGCCACAATTATTGCAATATGCGTACTTCCCTATGGTCTTATATTGTGCAAATTCGTGCATATCGCCATTTTCTACGTTGTCGTTGTTCATATCAAATCGCATATTGTAGTTGCAAACACCTCGATATGATTGTTTGACATAAAATTCTTCATTCCCGCAATAAGGACATACCATATCCGGGCTATAATGTATTGCTTTAGCCATTTTCATTTTTCTCCGTGTTTCTGCGTGGTGCTGTGCATCATACCTTAAATGGCAAGGTGCGCACATGGCTTTTAGGTTCTCCGGGCTTATGTCTTCCGGCGTGTGGTTTAAGTGGGCTACAGTAAGAGTCCTTTTGTGGGTGTCAAATGGCTCCCCAGGTCTCCGGCACTGCTTACCGCACTTTTGGCACTTCCAGTCTGCTTTTTCCTTGATCTCAAGTGCTATCTGCTTCCAGTTCTGCGGATAGCGTTCTTTTTCCATTGGCATTTAATTTATCCAGTCTATTGTTGTCGGGCCGTGGTAGCCCTTTTCAAATTGATACCAGCAATATGCTACAGCACTGCTTGAAACGGCTTTAAAATCTCCATTCTTGGCACAAAGAATCCGGCTTGATGATACATAGACCTTCTTAAGCTGTCCGGTCTCAAAGAGTGCCCTTCGTGCCTTGCCCTCAAGGAATTGCAGTTTTAAAAACATATAGGCACTGCTGCCGGGTTGCAAGATCTCAAGGGAGTGCTCTACAAATTCTTTTGCATATTTGTAGGGCGGGTTTGTTATGATATCGCCCTTGAAAGGTGCATGAATACTGAGGAAGTCCACCCCCCCGATCCGAAACCACGATATACAAGGTCTGTGGATCTGACGTTAAAGCCCAGCTCCATAAGGCGCTTACTTAAGTGTCCTTCTCCACAGGCACATTCCCATATATCCTTTTGTGGGTGTGCCTTTTCCAGGAGGTAGTCTATTGATCTTGGGTCGGTGGCGTAGTAGTCGTCCTGCTGCCTTTCTGCTTTCGTGTGACTGCTGGCTCCCAGGGTTTTATAAACTGAGTTCTGATCGCCAATCCAATCACTCATATTTGTGTTTTTAGATGCTTTAGGCGTTTTCGTATTCATCCTTAGCCTTTTCGTACTCTTCAAAGATCGGATGTGTACCCTCTAACATCTTCTTGTGCTCTTCATCCAGGACATATCCGAAGGGTTTCAGGTTCTTTATGATCTCGTAATATGAATCAAGCTCAATCTTGTTAAACTCTGCCTGCCATATGTTGTAGAATCCGTATAAATCTATGTCTGTTAAGGCAAGGGCCATTCTCTGATAGAGTGGCAAGCCCTCAATGTCTCTTCTTGTGTCAGCGTAAAACTGGTCTTCCTCTCCCTCGTCAGGTTCTCCGATATTTTTAATCTCGGCCCAGGCTGTAGATAACTCCTGCCAGTCTAACTTAGGTTCTGTCACAGAAAAGATGTTAAGCATATACTCAGCGCCCTTTAGAGGATCATCTACCTTGAGGCGGCCTGCTGCTATGTCTATGAAGGTCTGCACCAAGGAGTCTCCTACTGCGTCGATACGCTTCTTAAGCTCGGACTCCTTCTCTTTCTTGCGGTCGTACAAGGTAGTGTCTACCTCGACCTCTTCTTTTTCTCTGTAAAGAGTGAATCCGGTATATCCCTGGTAGTAATATGCTCCTTCGATATCGTCTATGTGGATCTCGTCAGAATCATAGGGGATATCTGCGACGTGTTCACAATTCCAGGTCTTTAAGTGCTCCGGTAAGGGTTCAACGCCGTTGTCCTCTAGGATCTTCGATATCTTCTCAATGTTTTTCTGTTTTTTCTCTTCCTTGGCGGTCTGCTGGGCTAAATATTTGATCTCGTTGGAGTTCTTGGACCTCTTTAGGATGTCGTTTCGCTTCTCAGCGTCCTTGACTTTCTCAAGCTCGTATAAGTCATTCATGTTAAGCTGGAAAGAGTCGTCTTCCTGCTTCTCCATAAGGGTGTCTTTATCCAGCTTTGCTATATTGAGGCGGTGATAGATGGTTGTCTTTGAAAAACCGGATTTTTCCTCAATGTCTTCTACCGTTGCCCCAAGGTCAAGCATCATCTGAAAGCCCTGTGCCTGATCATAAACAGAAAGATCCTCACGCTGTATATTTTCCTCAAGCATCATCAAAAGCTGCTCTTCGTGGGTGATCTCTTCCACAATGCTGCATGGTACATCCCATAGGCCTGCTGCCTTGGCAGCCGCTAACCTTCTGTGGCCTATAATCACCATGTATCTGTCCGCCTCGGTCTTTTTCGCCGGGTTTCCGTCCTTATCAACCGGAGTAACGGTCAAGTTCTGCAAAATGCCGTTCTTTTTGACGGACTGAGTTAGCTCTGTTATGTCTCCCAGGTCCTTACGTGGGTTGTCGGGATGGGGGATAAGCTGACTCACCAAAAGATTTACTAATACTCTGCTTCTTTTCATGTTTCCTTCTTTCGTGTCTCTGTGATCTCTACTTCTGCGTATGTGCTTCTGTGATGGGAGTAAGAAGAGTAAACAACGTTCCTGTCTACTCCCAGTATTTCCGCAAGCTCTCCCTTTGAATCTGCTATAGCTTCCGGTAGATATGGAGGCTTACTGGAATACTTGATAAATACTTTCATAGCTTCTTAAGCGGGCACTCCTGGCACTTCTCTTTTGCCTCTTCTGTTTTCTTTCCGTGGTACTTACAATTTTTGTTACACATATCTTCCTTGACTGCCTGGATCTGTTCGCAGACGGTCATATCAAGTTTATTGTTCCTTCTCATTTTTCTCTCTGATCCTGTCTAAGTTTTTGAAAGCAACTACTACGCACTGCATGAAAAACTTTTCGATATCCTCGGTGCTCTTGCCGTGTTTTGCAAGTAAGGCGATAAATCCTATCATCACTCTTACAAGCTCGTCCTTTAGGACGGAATCAGGGCCAAACAAGGTTACTTCTTCGTACTCGCACTTAATCATAGTTTGCCCTCCATGTTCAGATAAGCGACTATCGCTATATAGTCCCTCTTAAGGTCCTCTAAGGCTCTTTCGTGATATTTGATCTTGTTGTCTATCAGCTCAAGTTTTTCCTCTACCGCTTCCTTTACTACCGGCGGCATTGGTACACGGATATGTGGGACGACTGCTGCCGGCTTCTCTTCCTTGGCCTCTGCTTTATCGGATAATTTGTCGGAATCACTGGAAAGGTTGTCGGTCTTCTCGATTCTTGCTCCGTCGGGAGTGACTACTAAACATTCGTCAGGCTTAAGCTCTGTGTAGGGCTTTGTCCTTCTCCCAGGCGTATGCTTTTCTACTACCTTTCGGATCTCTGCCTCTGTGCATGAGTTCAGCTTTGCAAGAGACGCAATCTCTTTGTCTTCCTTGCCCTCTTTTCTTGCCTTGCGTACAAATTCTGCTATTGTCCTGTCGTCCATCAACATTATGTGAAGCTCCTTTGTGCCTGGCGCTTCCCCTTTTCGAGAAAGCCGTTGTCTACAAGTGTCTTCTGAATCGTGTAGCCGATATAGCCTGCCCTTGAGTCTTTCCTAAACTCCACCGGAAGAGACTTTATATCAATATCCGTGGCCTCTTCTATCTGATCAAGGATGATGTCAAACATCATGGCTTTTTGGTCTACCGAGAAACTGTCTTCTGTACGTTTCATGGTCTCCTTTCTGCCAGCCCGGAGGCTGGGCTTTTATATAATGGCTGTGATAAATTCCTGCCAAAAGGCCTACACTTCTTGTATGAAATCCCACTTAAGGTCGATATTCGCTACTGCATCCAGGAAATCTTTTTCTCCAAGGTACTTCTCGCCACGTTTGAAGACCGATACTGCCATCAGATTATTAGCCCAGTACAGCCATGAGTCGCCACGTCTGCTCTTGGCGTTGCCGCATGGGTTCTCGTCCATATCAATGTCACCATCTACAAGAGCTGCGGCCCACTCAGGGACTAATATTTTTGACTCGCCGCACTGCATCACGATAAGATTGTCTTCAAGAGTTTTCAGAAGTACATTGGTGGTCTCGTATTCCTGGTCGCACTCTACAAACTTCTGCATCAGATTGCAGAAGGTCGTTCCGGGGATCTCTGACTGAGGATCTTCTTTGTGGTGGTAAACGTAAGCCTCGCCCTCTTCGGGCAAGTCCCCTACAAGCTCCACTAACTGAGCTTTGACTTTGTTGTTGATACGCTGATAGTCAATCTCAAGCCTCCACATGAGACCGGACAGGGCGAGCCATCCGTTATGTGTGTGCTCGATATGAAGTCCGCTGCCTTTATAGGCGTTCTTAATGAGTCTTTTCAAAATCTGTGTTTCCGTAAACATTCAATCTCCTTTCAGGAATCCCCATTTGTTGTATGTGAGTTTATCTTTATCCCACTTCGGATAGTGAAGCCTTAAGTAGTATTCAAAAAACTTCATCATTTCCGCCCTGGAATCCTTGCCGTTATCAAGTAACATATGGTGCCATGCGCAGCCGTCGGCCAAGTTCTCCGGTATGCCAAGCCCTCCTTGGGAGCGTGGGATAAAGTGCATGATCTGAGGCGTGCCAAGTGTGGTTGTAAATTCATCCTCAGGCGGCATACGGAAATTGCTCTGACAGAATATGCAACCACCGTCTCTTTTATGGACTATCTGCCTTACCTCTTCCGTTATGTCTGTTGCCCTGGTACGCTTTGACCTCAGTTTTCTTCCTCGCTGGGTGGGTTTTGGGAATCTGAGGCACCCTTTACCATCAGTTGATTTCTGCATTTGTCTATGTCTAATTCCTCTCCGTCTTCTGACTTTATGCTGTTTTTAGGATTTATGATTTTTACATATCCAGTGTTTTCACTCTTCTTTGCCGGTCTGCCAAACGCAAACGCAGTTTCTATCCAAGCGCATAGCGATTTCTGTATTTCCTCATTTTCAAGAATCACAGATTTTTCAAGGGCTTCACTGTATCTGTCAAAGTCCGCTTTAGCTTTCCGTAAAGACTTTGTCAGCATTTCAATACTTTCCTCTATGGGCGGTTTATCGGACTTGATCTCGCTCTCCATCCAGGAAGAGTAAGAATGTGGCTCGGTGGTTGCCTGATAGAGTTTGTGAGGGAGAAGCGCTTCGTATAGCCTCTGCCATCTTTCAGCATCCGCTACCGGCTCTTTTCCGTCTGCCTTGATCCATCCTGCCTCATGCCAGGCTGATAACCAGTCCTGCCGAAGCGCCCCTATGAGGTTGTAATTGTCTGCGTATATGGTAAGCTCGCACTGCATACCGGTGGATCTTCCAAGTGCTTCTATAAGTGCCTCGATCTCTGCCTCTTTTTGGGTGAGACCGCATACACACCTTTTGCCCTGGAAGGTGGTAGGGCTTTTCAGCTTCTCTATGACTGTGCCCTCTTTCTTACCCCATATCTCGATCACATAGATATAAGCGCCGTTGCTATGCTTTATTGGTGACGATATGTTTGTGTGGACGTATAGATTTACTAAGTAGGTCATTTTCGTACTCTTCCCTCGATACTGGCTTTATTCTCGACTCACGATACCAAAGGTATGTGTAGCCGTTAAATGGGTTTACTCCGGTCACGATAGAATCTTTGTCTATCTTGAAGCCCTCTGTAGGTGTCGGGCCATTCTCTATGATCTTCTTCATGGTCCAGTGAGCATATTTCTTTTTCACCGGCTCCGGCCTTATGAGGTTTCGTGATGTGCTGACAGTGAAGACATTTTTATTTGACTCTTCAATGCAAGCAAACTTTAACTGCCCTTTCACTTCCTCGTCAGGCTGCTTGCAGATATAGGCTGCCAATCTCTCGAAGCCGTTCTCATTGTCAAGAGTCTCCATCTGAAAACTGCCTGCATCCTCGGAAGCTCTTTTCCATGACTCTTTTATCATGGTGTCTGTTCCCTCTATGCGGTTAAAGATGATATGCACATGAGGTCCACCACGGCTCCCTATCTCGATACGGTATATAAACTTGAAAGGTACTCCCATTCTTTTATATCTGTCTCTCATGATCCTTAAGAATTTTCCTACATCCTTTTGGAAACCTTTTATATCTTTCCTCGTTCCCTTTTTATACTTGAGGGTCACATAATAGTCATGCTCAAAGAAGTTAGCCTGAATGAGTCTGCGGATCTTCTTCTCCTGCTGCTTATGGTTGTACTCTTTTATCTCAAGTGAAGAGTGTTTTTTCTTTTCTCTCTTTTCTCCCTTTGATCCATACTTACCCTGGAAATAAAATTCACGCTCAATGTGATTGACCGCTATATAATCTTTCTCAATGTATGCCATATCCCCTTACAGAATGTCATAACTTTAATGGGTGATATAGTTACTTGAAACGCCCCTCCTGGCGCTTCTGACATTCCCTTTCTATACACCTTTAGTTCCCTTTCGGGTCTCCGTTCTTGCGTAGGTGGGGGATTTATGGTACACTATTGTATGGAAATCAACAGTTTTACACTCCCCCAGCGCCGTAACCCCATACGGTGCTATTTTTCTGTATAAAATCTATGATCTTTATATTCAAAGGCTCTCGCGAAATACCTATCCAGTTCCTCAGAGTCTTTCCGCTCGAATCCGACAATTTCCGGGGCCACGTCTCCCGACTCGATCCTTGCTAATGCTTCGTGACATTCCGGGGATATCTCCACTTCAAGGTATCTCCCATCCCAAACAGAAGAGAAGGAATACTTCTTATAGACAGTCCCTTCTACTGAGTGATCATCCTGAGGATGGTATAAATGGCCGTCCGTGTTCATGCGATTTACTATCACGGACATAACAAGCCACATCCCATCCTCGCCCTGGTTGCCTGCTTCTGCCTGTGCTACTTGCAGCATCAGCTTGGCTTCGGGGTAAGTAAATTCAATTACCTTCCGGGTAATCTCGCCGGTCTCAGCTTCTACTACTGGCTCGGCGTTCTCTTCCGGTTCTGCCGGTTCTATATTTACTTGTATCTCCATAGGGATCTCTTCAAAGATCGGCGGCGTTATGTCCTGGCCGTCGTCGTAGAATAGTAGAAGACTCCCCCCCCGTAAGCACACTTATAGTCCCGCAGACTATAAGCCCCCGCTTTAATTTCTGCCTCACTCCCATTTGCTTATCCTCTCAACAGTTTTAGTAGATCTTCATCTGAAAAGTGCAGTGCATCATCAAGTAGTTTTATCTCGAATTTCCGTAGTGACTCCGGTTTCTGTATTCTCACCAGTAATGTGTCGTACTTTATTCCGGTTGCCTGGGACAGATCAGTAAAAGACTCTATGAAATTTTCGAGCATATATCGTCGTAGTAAAAATTTGAAACTTGTCTTAGTCTTTGCCATAGAGTCTCCTTCTACGCTTCGCTACCGCTCAGCGTCACAGTGTTTCAGGGCACGGTGTACGGTGTTTCTTAAAGTAAGCGGAGCGGCCCCCGACGAAGGCGCTGGAAATGGAGCGCGGAGCGTAGAGGCTCGAATAGAACACGCCAGCGTTAGCGCCGCTGCTCCAGTGGCCACCACGAATCAGGCAATATTCGCCGTCCGTTCCGTCTGCATAGCAGTAAGCCTTTTTCTCTCCCGGATAAAAAGCAAGCTCCTTAAGGGTCTCGCTCTGTGCTTCCATGTTCACATCTTCCCACTCGTCGCCTGCATACTCAGCATCTATGTCTTCCCTTGTGGTGAAGATAAGGTTTCCGTTATTGTCCTGACCGCATCTGATAACGCATCCGTTATCGTCCTTTATGGTCTCCCAGTCCTTGCCGTCTTTTGACAGATCGGTTTCGGGGAGTGCTGCGTCATTGTCCTTGCACTGGTATAAGATACCGTCCTTAACCCTCATGCCACGCAGCCATTCCCAAACGTTGCCGCAAAGATCATGTACTCCGGTCGGTGTGTGGTCGTGAGTCCATGTGACAGGTCCCGATCCGGTCAGTGTACGGTTGTTGTCGTACTTCTCGCCGTGTTCGTTCTCGTCGGCGTGATATTTCCCATACTTGGTGTTACCGTGTGGGAAGACACCGCTCTTAGCACAAAGGTTAGCGATAAGTCCCCACTCCTGCGCAGTCATAGGGTGCCACCCTTCGCCTTTTGAGAAACAGGCTTTTTCAAAATCATCCAGGGTTATATCTGTTACCGGCTTTGCCATTGGCAAGCTGTAAGGTTTTCCGTTAATCATGGTGTTCTGATATACAGAAATGTATATCTCGTCGTAGATCTCACCGCCTATGATAAAGGCGGGATGCACCTTTTGACTTCCGCCGAATAACTCTGCATCCGTTGTCCGGCGGAAGCGGTGCATTAATGAGGGGAGATTAGCATTGTCGTAGATCACTACGACATCATGCTCTATATCAATGGGGCGTTCCGGCTCCGTGATATCTTCTGATATTTCAAAATCTGCTGACTCAACGCATTTAATAAATGTATCTGAAAGACTCTGTATCATAGAGTCGCTTCCTTCTGCTCTAAGCTCTAGCTCGTGTTCGTCTCCGCTTATTACCAGTCTTTTCTTAAGTTCTACTGTGCTCATTTAATATCTCCTGTGAATCTGTGGTAGGTGGGGGAGCGCACCACCACTCCCCCGGAATCAAAACAAACAACAACCATGAAGAGAATTGTTATTTACAAAATTTAACTTGCATTTCTGCGGAATTTCTGCAAAAAAGCCTCGAATATCCGCTTGTTTTGGGAATATTCTAAGTTGCCGGTAAGTTGCATCTGTGTGGTACAATCTCCTTATCAGGGTGTTACCAGGGTGTTGCAGCACCCTAGTAATTGGAAAGGAGGTTATACCATGATATGTATTCACTGTGGTGCAACCGTTGATGATAACGCCGTGTATTGTAGCCAGTGTGGTAGTCCTATTGTCCGGTCTCACAATTTCTGTACTAACCCAAACTGTGAAGCCTATGTGAAGAAGATTGCTTTTCCTATCGGTGAGCATTTCTGTAAGTTCTGTGGGGCTTCTACTACTGACAGTGAAGATGTCAACAAGCTCACTTAATCTTTGCTCTTCTCTTCAATGTATCTACCTGGGGAGAAGAGCTTTTCTTTTTTGTTGGCTCTCTTAAGTTTCTTGAGCATATACTTTAGCTGTGCTTCCATTTCCCCATAAGTCAATTCGGGGTGATGATAAAGTAAAAATGTATATATATCTGTGGCTAACTTTCTTCTGATTAGTTTTTTTTCAATTCTCATTCTGTTCTCAGTTCCTTTATTTGCTCATGTAGTCTGCTATCAGTTCCTTGTATATGAAGTAAGAATTTCTCTTCTTACCTTTGATACACTTTCCGATTGGTAATGCTCCTGACTTCATACGGCTTCGTATAAATGCCGGTGATGTTCCCAGTTCTTTTGCAGCCTCTTTTATTGAAAGTCTTGTCACGGCGGCTCTCCTTTCTTTTATTGCTATCAAGAGTTTTATTAAAAGGTATATGTCAATATACCTTTTAATATGCTTTACTTATTCCTAAGGTCTCCTTAGGAATCCGCCGCACCCGGTAGCCTGCTGCCGTCCTCAATCTTATATTTCAAGATTTCATAGGCACAAAAATAAGGTCGAGCGGGATCCCGGAAAGCTCACTCATTTTGCATAGCGCTGTATATGATGGCTCGTTTTCGCCTCTCTCCCATTTATATATAGTGGATGGCGATACACCCAGGGCTTTAGCCCACTCATTTTGACTCATTTCTGCGTTTACCCTAACGGCAGGAAGTTTGATTTTTACATTTTCCATTTCATACCTCCCTTCGAGTTATTCCTATCATAATCTTATTTTTAAAGATTGTCAATGAAAAATCTTACTTTTTGATGATTTTTCTTGTTTGTAGTCTTGAAATATAGTATTATCAAGGCATAGGAGGTTTTTAATATTATGAAGGATGATACTACTCAAAAGAAAATTTTCGCACGTAATCTTAATTACTATGTAAATCAAAGCGGCAAGCAGCAAAAAGAAATTGCACAGCTCATAGGCTTTAGCGAAAAGACTTTTAACGGCTGGTGTCGTGGTCTTTCTATTCCCACTATGGGTAAGGTACAACTTATTGCTGACTTCTTCGGAATTGGTAAAACTGATTTATTGGAAGATAAAAAGCCCTCTGATATGATCGACCTTAAGCTGAATGAAATCATAAAGAATTATAGCCAGCTTAATGAAGATGGCAGAAACGAGCTTCTTAAGACTTCCAGGTGGCTTGTAAATCTTCACGAGTACGATCGCCTTAAAGATAGTGAAGACCTCGCTTAATAATATTATAGATTTCAAAGAAAGGAGGACCTATGGCAAAGGCAAAGAAACTTAAGTCCGGTAACTGGCGGTGTCTCGTCTATTCACATACAGACATCCACGGTAAAAGGGTGTATGAGTCCTTTACTGCATCCACCAAGGCAGAGGCCGAGGCTATGGCTGCAAAGTTCAAGGCGAACACGGACAGGAAACGCACGGAAGATCTGACAGTAAAAGAAGCCGTTGAAAGGTATCTTAAATCTAATGACGGCGTTCTGTCTCCATCCACTATCCATAATTACGGCAAGGACGCTAAGAGATTTGAGCCTATCAACGGACTGCGTATCAGGAAGATCAACTCTAACGACCTTCAAATGTTCGTAACCAGTCTCACAGACAAGGGACTTGCACCTAAGACAGTCAAAAATACTTATGGGTTATTACGCACTGTATTGACCTATAACGGCGTTGAACAGAATTTCCATGTACATCTACCTAAAAAGGCAAAACAGAGGAAAAATGCCCCGGAAAACGAGCAGATCATAACACTCTACAACGAGGCCAGCCCCAAGATGAAAATTGCTATCATGCTTGCAGCGCATCACTCCTTAAGGCGTGGGGAGATTGCAGCCCTTAAATATAAGGACCTGGAAGGGAACAGGCTTTATATCCATGCGGACATTGTAAAAGGCAATAACGGATGGGAATATAAGGAATTTCCGAAGACTGACGAATCAAACAGATATGCTTTTCTGTCAAAGAGTGAGATTGAATTACTTGGAGAAGGAGATCCCGAGGAATATATTGTTGACCTGGTGCCAGGAGCGATAGGAAATGCCTATATAAGACTTCGCAAAAAGGTGGGGCTTGATAATATCCGCTTCCATGATCTCAGAGTCTACTTTGCTTCGATTTCCGCAGCTATGGGAATACCGGAAGTCTACACGGCACATCACGGAGGATGGGCGGAAGGATCTTCGGTGCTCAAGCAGCATTACCAAAAGCCCATTGTATCTATTGACGAGGGGTACGCTAATAAGATGAATAAATACTTTGATGATTTATGCAACACAAAATGCAACACGCAATAAAAAAGATGGCTTGTTTAAGCCATCTTCTCTAACGGAGAAAGCGGGATTTGAACCAGTGTATTTTTTAGGTCTAATCCGCATATTCTCTGTATTTTTTGTATTCTGTTTAGGGTTTTTACCCAGTTTTATTGTGTAGTATTCAAGCCACTTCCGAACCACTTACTAAAATTATGCAACATGAAATGCAACACAACTCTCCAATTACCCGCCAATACCCGACAAGGATATTGGCGGGTTTCTTTTTCTACTTAATTAATGTAGATAGCGCCTTTATAATATGCCGCCATCCATCCCGAAGGAGTCTTGATCCATATGTCCTCACCATCATAGGACACATCAAGGCAAGTAACCCTTGTTCCCTTGTCGAGCGCTCCGTTGTTATTTGTATCATGTTTCTGACCGTCCGGGGTAAGTTCAGAATGTTTCTTTGCCAGGTAATTCTTGCCCGGTCCTGTCCTGACATACAACTCCACCATGAGGGTGTAGGTATGCCCTTTAAGGTATGAGGGTGAGTTGGTGAGTCCTTCCGTATCTTCCCTTGCAAAAGCTCCGTCTGTTATGTTTGTGCAAGTGTGACCGTCTCCCAGGAGGATGTCACCGGCTAAAAGATAGCTGGAAGAGTCAAGATACTTCCTGTCGGTGAGCACCTGAAAGCCTGCCTTTTCAAGTCCGCTCTTCATGTTGCCGGTGTAGGTGGCGGAACAGTTCTTGAGCTTGTCGTCTCCTAAAAGGACTCCGCAAGCCTTTACGTTGGCGATTACTCCGGCGCTACAGTCTGCCTCACAAGGAGTATCTATCTTTGATGGGTCGTAGTCTGCCCTCTTAAGTTCCCTCTCGTAGGTTGTCCTTTGGTTTTTGTCGTAGCCTACATTGTCATTCAAGGCGGCTTTCTTTGCAAGGTCAGCGTTTAATGATCTTACGTTGGGGTCGGGATGTCTTAAGACATATTTCCAGGGCTTAGAGTACCATTCCCTTAATACCCACTCCTTACCGGTCTGATCTCCTGCCTGGCCGTTCTTATACTGCCCCCTTTCGTCCTTGCCGCAGTTTGATATCACTGTCTTAGTGCTGACAAGTGTTTCCTTCTTAGGCTCGTTATTCGTCTTGTGGTAATTCTTGGCGAATTTCTCACCGTAGGAAGCTCTCTTTATCTTTACAAATTCGCCCTGGTCCTTTGGACGCTCAAACTTTGTCAGTACAATGTCCGACGCTTCCCTTATGGTCTTTGCATCTGATATCCCATTCAGGACACCTTTGTATGAAGTGGTTAGCTCCTGCCATAAAAACTCAAGCTGCATTTCAAGGTCTGCGATTGATCTTGCCGTCTTCCTGGCATAGTCAAGTAAAGCCTGCTTGCGTCCCGGCGAGGTCCACTGGCATATCCCCATGCCGGCAGCGTCCCCCGCAAAGTTTGTATATGATCCGCTGTCTACCGCCAGCGTGTAGGAAGCGTCTGTAAATCCGAGCTTCCTTTCATAGGAGTTTTGGAGATTGTTCGGAAGCAAGCCCGACTCAGCGTACATATTCCCCATGAGTCCGAAGGTGGCCGCCTCTGAAAGTCCTTTTGAAAATAGGAAGTTTCTTATTTTCTCTTCGTTGGTATTTCCTTTAAGTGCCATTTTTAGCCCTCCTTGGAATTAAAAAAGGGCTGCCAATATGACAGCCCCATCAACTTATAAATCCTTCTTTGCAAGTTTCATAGCAAACACGGCAGCGTCGTTAAGCTCTCTAAGCTGCTCGTCTGTTAATGAGATATTCTTTGCTGTGAGAAATTCTTTTATCTTTTCAAGTACAATCGCCCTTCTCTCCGGTCCGGTCAGCTCTTTTCCGTAGCGTTCCTGGACGGCATATACAAGGGTCTTAATCTCTGCTTTCACTCTCTCGTACTTCTCGTTGCCGATCTTCTCCTTGATCCAGGGAATAAAGAATCTTATTCCAAGGAAGATTACAGCGAAGATAAATATAATAAGTAAAGAAAATAATATTTCATTCATCCTAATACCTCCGTATCGTCCTTTCCGGCTTTCCAGTCGTCAAGTTCCTGTTTCTTTTGTTGTTTCTTTTCATGATATGCCTTGCACATATACCCAAGGATCACGGCGACAACCTCAGTCACCCAGGCAATCCCAAGCTCTGACACCGGGTCTCTTCCCAAAAGTGATAAAACATAGGGAATCTCTGCGTTGATAACGCCGATAATCAAAAGCGGCTTTACTGCCCTTTTAGTGTATGTGGCGAAGGTCTCATATTTTTTTCTTTGGCTGGGTCTTTTATCCATAATGGGCCTCACTCATGCGCTTTACGGTTCAAATACTCCTGTATTTCCTGCTCGCTTTTATTTGTCACTCCGTTAGTGCCAAGTTCCTGCAAGCCTTTTAATACTCCCAACATAGCACGCATCATGATTTCTGACTCTTCCTTTGAGTCGTTCTGTTCCTTGTGGAGATCGTCAACCCTTGCCTCAAGGTGGTTTAGTCTCTGATAATCTCTTTCGAGTTTTTCGTCGATCTTCTTTACCTTTTCCGTTACTTCCTCAGAAGTGAGCTGCGCCTTTGTCTTGGAGGTTACTCTTTTCCAAAATTCAGGCCACTCCTTGTAAAAGAAATACAAAACGATCAAGGCAATAACAAGCCAGGTTACAATATCCTTGCCAGTGACCGTGCTTTGAATAACATTTAGCATACGTCCTCCTAAAAAGGCAGTGCGTCTTCATCATCACAGCCACCTATGATACGTCTGTAGATCTTGTCTGCTTCCTCAAGCTCATCTTTGCAAGTCTCGGTGTCGCCAAGTTCTGCCAGCCTTGTAGCCATAGCTTTAATGGCCTTGTGCTGGATCTCGTTTACCATTTCAAGGTCCGCTATTATCTGTAAATGACTGCTCATTATGCAACGCTCCTAACTTTGGTTAATTGTTCAAGGTAAATGATGTTTAATTTCTGTCTTAAATTGCCAGTGTCAGCGTGTTTCATTGTACCGTTGACCGCTGCTACCCTCCTGTAAAACTGCTCCTTAGAAATACGGCCTACTGCAAGGCGGTAAGAAAACACTTTGACTTCGCGCTTTACCCTTCTTACTGTGGCTTTTCTTAAGCGTTTTGTCTTTGGTGTTACCATGTGACCAACAAATTCTATAGGATGCGTTATCGGTCGTATTGCGGTCTTATCGTTTAGATGTAAGAATAATTCGTTTTCCAGGAATGACTTTATAGCCTTTTCATACTCATGGAGCTTTTCTTTGGAATCTGCAAGGATTATCACATCATCCATGTATCTTATGTACTGCCGTATCTTAAGGACGTGCTTACAATATTGGTCTAGCTCGTTAAGATAGATGTTTGCAAAGAGCTGACTTGTAAGATTTCCTATCGGCATCCCTACGTCAGATAGCCACTCGTCAAAGGGTATGTCTTCCGCCTTGCATCCTAAAGGTAAGCCGAATTTCTCGTCAGGATCATCAATCACCGTTTCAAGAAAGGTCATAAGGTCCTTGTCTTTTATCCTCTTTCCCAGGATCTCCAATAACTTCTTATGGTTTACGCGGTAAAAGTATTTGCTGATATCCAATTTGAGATAGTAATACTTTCCCGGCTTCCTTGCGTCCTGCCTTACCCAGTATTGCAAGCGGTCTACTGCCTTATGGCTTCCCTTGTCAATCCTGCAAGCGTAAGAGTCCTCTATGAATAGCTTGTCATAGAAGGGCATAAGATACTGATATATACTCCACTGTACTACTCTGTCCGGGTAGTCCAGTGCCATTACAAGGCGTTTCTTTGGGACGTATACCCATTTCTTGTGATATGGTCCCAGTCTGTACTTGCCACTCTTTAGTAGTTCCTGGATGTTTAGCAAGTTGTCTTCAAGATGGGCTTTAAACTGCATTACTTCGCAGCGCTTGGATTTTCTCTTACGTGCGTTTCGCTCTGCCCTGCGGAGATGGTCGAAACTGCATATAGTGTCCCAGGCGTTGTCTATAACGGCCATTTCTGACATAAGTTTCTTCCCTCTTTAAAAAGTCGCCGGGTGTGACGTTTCCGCCTCCCCGGCAAAGTTAGTTTTTCCTCGCGGAAAGGATATAGACTCCTTCTAGTCACTTAGTCTGTAGCCCATAGGCTCACAGTCCCTTTAGCAAGTGAACCACCAATCGAATAAATGACGAGAAGCGGAGCGGCCCCCGATGTTGGCGTTGGAATTGGAGCGCGGATTGTTGAGGTTCGAATTGAACACGCCAGCGTTAGCGCCGTTGTTCCAGTTGCCACCACGATTCAGGCAACGCGGTAGCCTATACCCTACTGTTGTTTTTGCAGAGATTTGATATAGGCACCGAGCATCTTTCCTATGGTGCTGTTATATCGCGACCAGGTTTCATACTGATGGGTTGAAAGGGGCGGAGCGTACTTTGTACCGAAGTATTCCTTTTCCGAAGCCATCCTTACCCAGTGCCTTAAACATTCAAGCTCTACATCTAATTCCTGGGCCGTAGTCTTACGGTAGTATTTCTTTTCCAGTTCGATCGAGAGTTTGTACATCCTTAGCATGGTCTCACGCATTTCAATGGCAAGGTCTTTGTCCTTCCTCGAAAAGTTTAACGTGAGCGGTCTTCCGTACTTTATCATGCCCTCTATTTCTTCCTTTAGCCTGAATGGCTGTATTGAATCCGGGTTTGGTCTTTCTCCCTGCATGGTTAATTTCCTCTTTTCATTTAAGACCCGCCGCCGCGGTCATGCGCAACGACGAGTCTTTTGTACTAAGCGCCTCGCTACCGCTCGGCGTACAGTGTCACGGTACACGGTGTACGGTGACTCAACTAAGGGAAGCGGAGCGGCCCCCGATGTCGGCGCCGGAAGCGGAGCGCGGATAGTTGAGGTACGAATAGAACACGCCAGCGTCAGCGCCGTAGTACCAGTAGCCACCACGAATCAGGCAACGCTCATCCTCTCCGTTATTTACGTAGAACTGATCGCCGCCGTATGTAGCGTCAATTCCTGTGCCTGTAAGTGAAGTGTCGGGAAGCATGGCAAGGGCCATGAGCTTAAGCTTTGCTTCGTCTCCGATTGAAGAGTCGCAAGTTACATCCTTGAAAGAGCATCCTGCATTTGTCTTGGTGTGGGCTATTGTTGTTGAATAGGTCCACTTTGAGCTGATAAGGTCAAGCTTTACTGTTCCCTGGGTTGTACCTGTTCCGTCAGGATCTACAAGTGAACCGTCAGAAGCCTTAATAGCTTTCCAGGCACTTGATGAAGCGGAAAGGTCGCAAGTAGGATCTGCTGCGTTGTTGTCAGCAATAATCTGTACTTCGCCCTGAACGAGTCTAAGTCCTGTGCACCACTCCCATACGTTACCGTTGAGGTCCCATATTCCTTCAAGTGTGCCGTCGTGTGACCATGTTACAGGGCCAGTGCCGGTTGCAACTCTCTGTACTCTGTCGCTTCCGTCCCTTGCCATTGAAGGGATTGCCTTGTAAAGAGTCTCTGACGCATCCTTGCCGTAGTTGTTATTTCCTTTAGGCTCTGTTCCGTTCTTGTGGCACCACAAAGCAACTGCGGCCCACTCTGCTGCTGTTATCTCGTGGAAGTCTCCGCCCTTAGCACGGTTGTAAGATACGAATGTATCAAGTCCGGCGCTTGCGCTGGGGTCTTCTGATGGAAGTGAGTAAGCTCTTCCGTTGTAGTGGTGAGTCTGAAACTTTCCAAAATAGAAGCCGTCTATCTCCACGCCGTTTACTCTGAAAGCGGGAAGCACTGTGGTGTCGTCTGTGTTCAGAACATCACATCTTCTCAGCTTAGGGATGTAAACCATGATAGAGGGCATTTCCTTGTCGTCGTACTTGATCACGTTTGTAGGGCAAGCCGCTTTAAGGGCAAGCTCTGAAAAATCGAAATTTGCCATTGTCTTTTATTCCTTTCTTAGTTAATCAGTATTCCTTCGATTGAGAAAAGGTACAGTGTTACGTCGTCTGTGTTGAGCGGGATAGGGCGATACTCGATTGTCTGCTCTTCTCCTTCGCCCTCTATGATTTCCTCGTACTCTCTCTTAGGGATTTCAACCTGAGCAACATAGAATCTTCCCTTGCTCATTACAAGGAATCCCTGGTTGTCTGCCATGATATCAATAGTTACGTCCTCGTCTCTCTGATATCTGTCGAGTCTGATTACCAGCTCGTCGTCAGCGAAAGAAAGCTTGTAGCCTCTAAGCTCATAGTCAATCTTTCTACCGGTGTTCTTCTCAACTACCTTCATCAACTTTTCCTCCTTATGCTGATATCTTAGGGTCAGTCATTCCGCCACTGATGCGGACTGCTACCTTAACTGTGGTTGCGCTGCCATCATGGAGCAGCTTGAAGCCGTTTGCGGCTCTGTCAAGGACACGGATGTTTCCAAGTCTTCCGCCGGAATACTCAAGGACATTGACTTCAACGGAGTAGTTGGTATTCTCTCTCATGTTGGTAAGAGCTACCGTGTTCTCTTTGTTGTTGAATGGCCAAGGAAGGGCGTTCATTGAAAGGGTGAGTGTCTTAAGCTCGTCCTCGTAGTTGTACTCTTCCTGCCTGTTCTTGAAAGCCATGATCTGTAATGCAAGGGAGTTATCAGAAGCTCCGATTTCCAGGTTGTTGAAGTGTGCCTGGTCCAGTAAAGTACCCTGCTGGATTATCTGCCCCTGCTGATCTGTTACATGGTCTTTCCAATAACTGCGATCATACATTTATCTTTTCTCCTTTCCTTAAGACTCTTCGATAAGCGGGAATGTAAACCGCAAGAGTGCTGAGTTTAATGTCCCTCTTGTCAGACTGATTGTCTGCTGCCCGGCGAGTGCATCATTTCTGTCAAGCACTCTTACGGCTGTGATTTTGTCATTGACTCCGAAAGACGGAACGTTGACAAACACAACTACATTCGTGCCTATCACCTGCTTGTCGTTGATCTCGCCATCACGCCATACGCCCCCGATTTGGTACTGAAAGCGGACCACCGCTCTAAGCAGCTCCTGTCGCCGTGCATTTAAGAAGTTCTCTGTAAAAAAACTCATGGTGTCCCTCCTTTTTTATTGTTCTTCGGAGCAGTAACGGTCTCCGCACTGCTCCGGTGTTTCTGCAATATCTAAAATGATTGCTTTCTCAGTAAGCTTTATGGACTTTCCTTCTTCGTCTGTGGGAAGAGATAAGCCATAAGTCCCCTGGTACATGAATAGTGGGTTACGTATTCCATATTGACCGTTTATCATGGGCTGCCTCCTGCATAAACTTTGCCGCAAACAAAATCGCCTGCCTGCTTTGAAGCTACTCTGTAACCGTTCACCATGCCTCTAAGTCTTCCGTTACTACTCAGTGAATATCCAAGGTGCCCTGCTGCCGGTATCATGCCGGTAAGGTCAACGCCTGATGGCTCGTGCTCGATATTCCAAGCGCCTGCTTCTCCTGCAACCGACATTTGAGGGTCGATTGTATATCCCATAAATGCCGGGCTAGGAAGTGTACCGGTAAACTCAGGCGAGATCGGGAATCCTTCGGGCTTAGGTCTCGTGATAATAGGATCGTTCTCACTCCATCCAAGGTGTGAAGGCTCGTGATATGTGCCACAATAGATAGTTCCGCAAAACGGCTGTGTGTACTTCCAGCTTTCAAGAATCTTCTTGATGATAAGCGCGTGCTTTACCATGTATGAAAGAGTATCAAGATGGGCTGACCACCTCTTAGAAGAACATAGCTGTTTTTCCATGAGGTCGGGATCATACATTACTATGGGGTTATCCTCACTTGACTGCGATATGTCAACGTATAGTCTGTATGTTCCCGGGTCTCCGTTGTACTCGAACCACTCTTCAAGATATGTGCCGGGGTTGATGGAGTCAGCCTGTAGCCTTACGGCTCTGACTGTCCCCATGATACGACGTATCTCTATTGCGGTCTCAATGATACGGCGCTTTCTCTCTACCGAAAACGTGGGGTCGTACCAATCTATCTTCCAGTTGACCGCCAGGATATCGAGTAAGTCTTCCGGGAGTGTGTCTATTGCTGTGTAAATCTGCGAGTCTTTGGCATACTTAAGGGTCTTTCTGTGGAATCCTTGTAAAGCCTCTGAGATAGTTTCCGCCCAGTCCTGCTCTGCTACTATGCTAGGCAGTCCGTCAACGATCCTTGCATCCTCAAGGCTTTTAATCATCTTCAAGCCCTCCGTAAGTTATTGTCTCAGTTCCTACCTTTGGAATCTCCGTGTCGTCAATAACAGTGTGAACAGGGTAGGTAACTTCTACTCTCTTAGCTCCTGCTTCCCTTATCCTTGTTATCAATTCCGTAGGGTTGATATCGCGGCCAAGTTTTCTCTGCCACTTCTCAAAATCTGCTATAGCCTGCTCAACCTGACTCTTTATGGTAGCTGCGGCCTGAGACTGTGACGTTGCTATATAATATGTCAACGTCAGATTGTAAGTTACTTCCGTAGGATTTTTTACGGAGACTTCATCACAAAGAGGCCTCTTGTCCTCTCCTGAAAGATAAGCCTCTAAGCTTGCTCTCTCTGTGGCTGTAAGTAGTGCTCCCTGGTCCGTAACTGCGTAAATCTCAATCTCGCAAGGATTGGGCGTTACCACTTTTACATCTGCTATGTCAGCTCTCCACTCTTTTGTGTAATACTCGTAAGCATCACGAGGCCCAGCACTGGAAAACTGAGAAGGTGCAAGATATATTCTCTCTGTCAATGCGTCGTCACTTTCCGTATCAATTCCGCCGGATGATGTTGTTGTGTTGGCCACGCTTGAGATAAAGGGGATAGGATCAACCAGTGTGTCGATTGCCCCAGGTTCTAAACCGTTAGATCCTTCGCCGGGAACTTCTGCCTGTACGGTTGTATCTACGTAGGTTTCTCCTACCGGAATCTCTGCATAAGCCAGTGTGTTAAAGTAAAATCCGCTTTGTGATCTTACTCTTGTTCCTACCGGGATAGGCACAAAGGTTGTTAAGGCTTCCTGGATAGAAAACCTAACGGTACATATTGCCCTCTCTGCCGGTTTTCTCGTCAGTCCAAGGAGGGCCGCGAGGTTGTCAAGTGAATCTCCGGTGGCAGTCTTTAAAAGCTCCTGCTTTCCCTTGATATCTACATACTGCATGGTCTGATACTCGATAAGAGCGAAAGCCTGCATTATAAGATACTTGGGGTCTGCCTCTCCAAGGTTCGGATCTTCTCCGTATTTCTCCTTGTATAGGCGCTTGTACTCGGAAATTACCTGATCTTTGATTTCCTGGAGACTCATGTTTTCAATGAAGCTTATCTCCGGGATATTCTCTAATTGCTTGATATCAGACAATTTCTATCACCACCTTACTTTTTAGATTTCCTGTTTTCGCTTCCCCTGCTCCCCAGTCCACACGCTTAACTCTTGCTCTTGGCTCGTAGCGTTTTGTCTTTTCGACTACTTCCGCAACATATTGAGCTTGTGTTGATGGGTCGGGATGGTCCACAAGATCTATTGAAATACCAAAATCTCTATCAAGTGCCTGCTCCCCCGCCGTTGTTCCATACAGGACTTGGAGATTTCTGTATATTTCCTCTTTCAGGCTTTCGTCTGCCGTTCCGGCTGTTATCTCTATGTCTACGTCTCGGTACATCAAAAGCCCTCCTTATACATATTCTTCTATGGTCATGTTGAGCTTACATTCTACAAGCACGTTGTTGGAAAGGATCTTGTGCTCAGAGTCCGTAAGTGCTGTTATCTTGAATCTGTTATCTGACAAAGGCTTGTTGCCTATTATGAAATAGTCCGCCTTGTGGTCTTCTGCCGCTCTTTGGAATACCCTTAAGACTTCCCAGGGATCTATACCGTCCTGGGCTCTCAAAAGAAGGTCAAAGGTGTATGTCCGCAGCTTAGGACCTACCCACTGGCTCTTACCTCTTCCACCTATCATGTTATGGGTCGCCCAGTCGCTACCGTGCTGCCCTGACAGATTGGAGGGAGTCAAGATCCTTCTATCATTTACCTGAAAATAAATACCCATGAAATAACCTGTCATTTATGGCCTCCTTATGGATGTGTCCAAGCTGGTGCATCAATATTGACTTTGACCGGACTTTTTATGGTTATTTCTCCGGTCTTTTTTATGGTTATCTTGCAGCCGTTTATATTAAACACTACGTCACCGGATGAAGTTGTATATTTGTATTCCATACTTTGAAGAGCTTTAATATCGCTCTTTACGGTTTCCTTGATCTCACCCTTTATCTCCACCTTGTCAACCTTAGCGTTGGCCTTGATGGAGCTTACGCCCTGCTCTGTTCCGGCTACGAAATCAAAGAATGTACCGGCCACAATAGAAACGTTCTTACCCGCTTCCATTGTTGCCGCTTCCCCGGCTTCGATACTGGCATTTGTTCCGGCAGATATTCCTACGCCCTGGGCTGCCATGATAGAAGCAGAAGCGGAATTGGATTTAAGCTGTAGCTGCTGCTCTGCAATAAGGCTTATGGAGGTCTGAGCTTCGTCGAAGATCTCTCCGTTTGTCGTTCTTCCTGTTCGTCTAGGGGTAAACTGCTGGTAGACTCCGGTGTTGGCGTCATACTTTGAGTAGGCTGACCCATAAGAATTTGAATACTCTTTGCGGTAAAGGCCTTGATACCCTTCTTTTGGCTTGTTGGTCTTGTTCCAAACGTTGCCTATGGTCGTGCCTGCTATGGTGCCGTTGGAGTTGTGACAGACTGAAACAATATCGCCTACCTGCGGCATCATGTACTCGCCGTGACTCATAGCGTTAATCTCTTTTGTTACGCTGTGTCCTCTGTCCTGGTAAACGACAGTATATGTACCGGCTGCGTAGTTTATCGAGCTGACTCGCCCTGTTCTGTTGATACTTTCTACTGCCATCTGTTCTCCTTATATTCCCCGAAAATGTATATTTCATTTTGAAAAATGCCGTTTTTTCTCAAAAAATGGCATTTATAATATACTTTTTCGGGGTAAAAAGTTTAATTCATTTCCTAACTACAGTATTCTGCCGGCACCCATCCGGTTACGTTTTTACCTACCGGGAGCTTTTCGCAGCGATCCGGTGAGTTGGTAATACGGTAACGGTTGTTTACAAGTATTCCGTCGTAGAAATAGAATGTGCCCGACTTGTAACAGCTTGGTTTTGGCGCTGTACTCGTGTAATAGAATGGAGCATTTGAAAGCGTTACCGCCTGCTTTGCTGCTACCGTCTTGGCTCCTGCTGCCGCTGCGGCATTTGTAGCCGCTGCCGTTGCCATTGAAGCAGCCGGGGAGTTGTGAGCGTATGAAGACTTATACTCCGTACTACTTGAATGATCTGACTCGTAATACTGGATATCTCCGCCCACTTCCCAGTAATAGAAAGGCTCGTCTACTCTTGAGCACTCAAGGGATGTTTTAAAACCACCTGAGCGGTCAAAGGAATGTGAGACCTTATCTATGAAATACTTTCCGTTTATCGCCTTGCCATAGCCTGTAATGGTTATGCAATTCGACGAAGCTATATCCCAGTCGCCGGGAACTGAGAAAGAACACTTGCAAGTACCGTGATTTGCATTGTTGATCTCAGCACATAACTGGACTTGTGCGTCAAAGACGCTTGTTGCCCTTCTTGAGATATTCTTGGTATGTGTTCCACCGCCTACCCATGCGGTAATATCACAGTTTTTGTCCGGGTCTGTATAGGAGAAGTACCCGCCTGTAAATGTTCCGCTTAGTGTGTTGGTAAAACTGAAAGATCCCTGGATAATATCTGTTCTGTCGTAATTTCTTACAGCCAGCTTTCCCTTGTATTTCTCACGGTCATATATCCATAAGTGCCTAGCGTAGACTTTAAGGATAAGACCGTATCTCTTGCAAAGGTCGTTGAGGTATGAAGAGTCAGTGTCGTCTTGTTCGTCTCCATCTATGCCGTAGTCGTCTGCGTCATAGGTGTAGGCAAGTCCGTACCTTCCCGCTATATCTGCACCTATTCTCTTTATGGTGGTGTTGCTCCATACCACTTGTCTTTCAAGTTCTGAGAAGTTAGTGTCTGCCGGCTTTGCTACTCCATTGAGTCTTAAAGTCGTCGGAGTGTCATTATAGGAGATATCATCCAAGCAGAAGAGACCGCACTCAAGGCCCTTGTTGTCTCTTTCGTTTTCCCAATGATAGCCTGTGACTGCTGCGTATAAGCTTGCACCCTTGTAAGGCATCCATGTATCAGAAGCCCACTTGCTTTCCTGGGCGTTTATGGTGATTTCCAAGGAATCCGAGTTATCCGCTGCGCTGTCTACATACTGCATAGACTCTATTTCTGCGCCTATCTCTTCATTGAGTGGTGTCTTGTTATAGAGTACGTTTAATTCAAAATGCCTGGTATCAATCATACTTAGCCTCGTATTTCCAAGGCGGCAGTGTGCCGGACCTTTCCTCTGTCAAGGCGGGGGTCTTTAACTCAACCCCCGCACTGAATATAAATGTTTCGATATGCTCAGGATTTGCAGCCATCAGCACGTCAGCCTTAAGCTCGTTACCGTACACCTTTTTGGCTATGACATCCCATGTATCACCGCTTATCGTTGTGTAAGCCATCTTAGTACCTCGTTCTCTGTTCCCTTCTTACCATCTGTCTGTACCAGGTCTCAAACTCTGACTGCATCTTTGCTATAGCCCTATCCATCACGCCATCATCAGCGTTGCCGTTAATGGTGATCTGTGGAGAGAATGTTACTGCTCCGCCGGTGTAGTTGTAAGACTCTCCTACATCCTCAAGCTCTAACTCTCTAGGCTGGGTCAGTGTATCAATTCCAAGCATCTTGCCGGCCTGCGCCCAGGTGGCTATGTTCTGATTTCTTACACCTGACGCAAAGGAAATAACCGCCTCTGTTCCTGCCTCGCCGGCGATTGATGGTCCGTTAGTGAAACCACCTTTAGCAAGGTAAGGGATCTCAGGAAGTTGTAAGCTCCAACTGCTACCGCCGATTCCTGGTACCCACTCAGGGATTGTTATACCACCGCCTACGATACTGTTAATGCCTGCGATAGCGCCGTTGATAATTCCAATTACTGCGTTGATTGGAATTTTCGCCAGCTCTACAAGTGCATCAAAGGCATTTGAGAAGATGGCTTTTACGTTCTCCCAGGCAGCTTCCCAGTTACCAGTAAAGACGTTTGCAATAAAATCTATGAGGTTGGTGAACACGCCTATGATCGCATCTATGTAGCCGCCTACATTAGTCGCTACCACGTTCACAGCCTCTAAGAGCCTCGGTATAGCTCCCTGCGCAAACTGTAACACTGCTGTAAGGATCTGCTGAATGAAAGGCCAAGCAAATTGAATAGCCTGGGCTATCACCTGTGCTACCCTCATAATCATTGAGCCTACTGTCGTAATGATCTGAGATATGAATGGAGCTGCTGCGGAAATTGTCTGTAAAACAATCGGTAGAGCATCATTAACAATAAAGTTTATGATGTCTTCTATGATCGGTTTTACATAAGTCACAGAAAAATCTACAATCTGCTGTATGACGTTCATTACAGACTGCAATATTTCAGTGATACCACCGAAAGCCGCTCCGGCATCTTCACCGAACATATTTGTTATGGACTCCTTGAGGGGTGCCATAAGCTCTATTAGTCCGGTTCCGAAAAGCCCTTGTATGAAAGTACCGATTTCCTGTATCTTGCCTATGAATGTGTCGAAGATCGCTACGCCCTGTTCTCCGAAAACATTCTGTACTATTCCCCTTATGCCGTCCAAGTTATCGCCTAAGATACTCACCACGGCTATAATGCTTGAAATGATACCGACTATAGGAAGGGCACCGGATATAATCGAGCTAAAGATACCAGTTATAGGACCTGCTGCCGTTGTCAGCGTTCCCAAGATACCGCCGCCAAGGTTTCCTATCGCTCCGAGCGGTCCGGCAAGTGCTCCGCCTACAGCACCACCAACACTACTTATGCCTGAAATAGCAGCACTGCCAACGCTTCCTACTTTGCCAAGCGCTCCACCGATAAGCTGTCCGGGCTTACTGTTTGCTATTGCTCCGCCCACATACTGACCGAGCATACCAAAGCCCTGACCTAATCCTTTAAAGCCTTGTCCTACGAATCCACCGGCCTGTCCTAAGGCTCCGCCTATGCCACTGACTATAGGATTTTGTTTCAGGTTTCCAAGCTGTCCGCCTACCGCTCCAAGGTAGGATGTAATGCCTTGTCCTGCCTTTGAACCTTTGAACATATTGCCGATCATGCCGCCTAAACCGCCACCGTTTAGATGTGACTGGAATAGACTTGTACCTAAATTCCACATAGCGTTTTGGGAGGTCTTCGGGTTCATAAGACTGCTCATGTTCTGCCCGGCTCCGAGCATACCCATGAGTCCGCTTCCTATGTTTCCGAAAAGTCCGCCCTTGCCGGAAGCCTGATATTTAATACCAAGTCCGGCACCTTGCATCAGTACACCGGCACCGCCTACAATGTTGTTCTTTGCATTTACTCCGCCAGTAAAGAGGCTGTCTAAGGTAGACATAAGACCGCCGCCGGCCTTGCCTGCTGCCGCTCCGCCGCGTCCTCCAAAGAGAAGATTACTTCCAAGTCCTAAGGCTCCATCAATAAGGGGCGCTGCTTTCATTCCTGCAAAAGCAAGGGCAAGTCCGCCTATTGTCTTTGCAACCTGGTCTCCATTTTCAAGGAGATAATCAAGCCCTTTCTCGATATACGGTAAGGAATCCTGTAAGCCCTTACCGAGCTTATCCATAGCAAGGGCTACAACGTCTGCCAGTTTTCCGGCTATTGCTTCAATCTGCGGTGTGTCTTTCCGCAGCGCATTTGTGAAGTCTGTTATACCCAGTAAGAATTGTTTCTTTACCGGGAGAAATGCGTCGCCTATGCCGATTTCAAGGTTAGATATTGCCTGCTGTGTCATTTGCTGTACAGCTTCGGTAGTGTTGGATTTGATGATAAACTCTCGTTCCATGCTGCCTTTATAAAGGCTTGGATCATTCGCCATTCTCAGCGCTTCGGTATATGTTTCTATATTACCGGTGATCTTGGCGGCACCTTCGATAGCCCACTGCCCGAATAATGTGCTGAGAGTTGCTACCTGACGTTCTGCCGGCATAGCATTTATAGCCTCGAACACCTTAAGGAGTGTCCCGGGACCATCTGACTGCATAGCCTTGGCTATTCCTGTTGCACTAAATCCCAACTCTTCCCAGGCTGCCGCTTGTGCTTTTGTGGCGCTTTCACCTTTAGAGACGTTTGTGTATATTCTCTTAAGGGATGTTCCTACTCGGTCACTTGAGACACCAGTTGCAAGCATAGCGTCAGCAAGTGCGGCGGTTGCCTTGACATCTACTCCGGCTATCTGACCCAGGGAAGCAGCGCTGTTTACGGCATTAGCGATCTCTGCTGCCGTTGTAGCAGTGTTAGCACCTAAGTAGTTGATAACGTCTGCCACATCCATGATCTGTGTATGGTCCATATTAAAGGCTTTTTCCCACTTAGCGGCGTACTGTCCTGCTAAGTCAGCCTCAATATCCATGGCAGTGCCCCACTTGGCAACGTCGCGCAAGAAACCTTGTATCTGCCCGTTGCTGTCATACTGTATAAGGTCGCCCATGGAATATCCTGACTGTCCGGCGGAAGCTGCCAGCTTGGTAAGTTCTTCCCTTGTATAAGGAATCTGTGCGGCAAGGTCCATTATGGCATCTTTCATCATGCCGTAATTCTGTACAAACGTTCGTCCGGTTGACTCGTCTACCTTGTCACTTATCTTTCCGGTTGCATCTGCCAGGCCGTCAACGTACTTAACCACGTCTGCCATCTGCTTTTCAAATTCCTGGGCTTCGTTGGTACACTTGTTGATTGCTGCGATTGTGCCTGTCGTCAGTGTTCCCATAGCAGCAAGCCCGGCAGTGCCTATTCGTGAAAGATTTGTATCAAGACTGCTTACGTTCCTTTGGGTTATATTAATAGCCGAAGTAAGGCTCTTATCTACCTTGCCCGCTATATGAATTGTTAAATCTAATGCGCCGCCTTTCGCCATTCCTCTGCTACCTCGTTATTCAACTGAACAAAATCGTGTATAGGCATATTCAAGTAAAAATCCACCCCAGTGTGCGTAGCTGCTGAAAGCTTTATTGCACACTTGCGAAGCTCTTTAGCTCCGCCTTTTACTCGAAAAAATCAGGATCATTTACAGCTATCTTGAGCTTTACTGTCTCTGAGAATGGAAGACCGGTAAAGAACTCTTCCGGCAGTCCTGTTGCCATACTTGCGATAATGCAGTTGTAAAGATAAAGTGAAGTTACTTCTGCGATTTGGAATCCAGCTCTTACAAGCTTGTTTTCCGCCTCGGACTCATTCATGCTTGTAATGTCTGCAACTCCTGAAAGATCTATCTCGTTATACACCTTGCCCTCAAATTCGTAGGGCTTCTCAAATTTCATTACATGATCATTGATCTCGGTGTAACTATTCATAGCCTGTTGCACCATCCCGACTACTTTCCTCGATACTCTGTGTGGTGCGAATTTGAAAAATTCAATCGGTTTCCCGGTTGCCTTTGCTGCTACTGCTCTTGCAAAAGCTGTTGTTGTCTCGCTTGTTACAATGGCTGCTACTTCACGCTCACTGTAAAGCTGTTTCTGAATGTCTATAGCATCCTTAACCTTAAGGTCCTTGACTTTTGACAAGTCAATCTCGTTGTACTCCTTACCCTCGAATTTGTAAGGACGTGATAAAACGACTACACCCTCCTTCTCTTCCTGTTGGGGCGCTTCTGTTTTCTTTTCCTCGATATTTACTACCTTTGTCTCTTCGTTCATTGTATTTTTCCTTTCTGTGAGTCTGTGAATTTAAAGGACGCAGCCCTCATATAGAGAACTGCGCCCTTTGTGATTAAACCAGTGTGCGAACTTCTGCAAGCATATCCTGGTCGTTGGCGATATATACGCCGTTAAGCTTATCGACTTCAAGCATCTTCACGCCATCAACTTCCACAAGGATGTATGTAAGCTCGATTGTTACTGTAGCTTCCATGGACTCGGCTTTCTCAATCTTTCCAGGGTTGAACTTCTTAACACGGCCCATTTCTACGACACGGAGACCTTTGAAAGCGTAACCGCCGGTCTTGTCGTAGACCTGCTGTGCTGCCCTGAATGTCAGATTTACGGTCCTGAGCGGTGAGAACATACTCATAGCAGAGGAATACAATGTGTTAAACTGTATCTCCTGCTCCATGCTCTCGAACTGTCCTATCGTGGGGGAATCAATCTCACCATTAATTCCCATGCCGGCTATTGTGCTTGTCTTCATGTTTATTTCAGGCAGTGTCACAGAAGCGGCTACACCGATCATCTTCTCGCCATCCAGGTAGCAGTTGGCGTCATTGATTTTCTCAGGTAAATAATTGTTGCTAATCATGTGCTTTTATCCTCCCCTCTTAGCTTAATGCTGTAGACAATGCCTCGGGATCAAACTCGATCACGTCCTCAATGTTTTCTGCTGGTGTGTAAGGTGTAATGTACTGGTGGAATGTCAGCTTTCCGTTGAGAAGATCTGCGGTTGTATTCTCATCCTCAAGGAATACAATCTCGTATCTTGCGCAGATATCTCTTGCAACAAAGCCGTTGCCTCTTACATTCTCACTGTCAACGATAGCGTCAATAAGGCGCTTGTTTGCCGGTGAGTCTACGCGCTGGAAGTAGGTAAGGATAAATGTGTTAGCAGCCCATGAAAGGAATCTGCGAACTGAAAACCATCTGTCCTTAGGATCTGTATTTCCAGGGTAAGCGGCTGTGTTGTTGCCCCACAGTCTGAATCCGTTCATGTTAAGCCATGTAGCAACTCCGAAAGAGTTTACTGTATTGGCCTGATCCTGGTCGAGGACTACTTCTGTGCCATCTGCAAGGCAAGCCTTGGAAATAGCAATAGTCTTGTTGGATGGAGATACGTTAGGTGTATCGTCGTTGACTGCATCTGTGTAAGCTGTAAGAGCTGCTGCCAGTGAAGATCCTGAATAAACAGTCTCGCCCACTGCTGCGAAAGGCCATACTGCATAAGCGTTAGGGTCTGATACAGCCTGAGACTGTTTAAAGGTGTTCACGTCAGTGTACTTCTTAGCGCCTGATGAAGTGGAGTCAATGTCGATAATGCAAACACACTTGAAGACTCCGTTAATCTCCTTTGTCTTAGCCTGCAAAGCTGCGGCTACTGTTGCGTTCTTGGAGAATCTAGGTGCGAGAAGTATTCCAGGAGTCATAGAGAACTTAGGATAGATCTGACGGATTACCTCAAGCCCCTTCTCTTCTCCTGTTGAAGAGTTTACTCCGCCTACGATATCGGAAGCGTCTACGGCTGTAGGATCAATCTTATTACCTGCTACAGTAAGAGTTGTTGCTGCCTTAGCCTGTGCAGATACCATAATAAGATTGAGTGTGCCATCATCATTAAATGATGTGGTGTAGTCTGTTCCTCTTACGAGGCTTACTGCCGGGTCGTCTCCCGAAGCGGGAATCTGTACTACGAGGTTGCTGTCAACGAGCATACCGATTTCCTCAACCTTTGCAACAAGGTTGTTTACCTGAACTGATCCGCCAGTTGCAGCCTTGTAGTGAGTTGCGGGATCGAGAACGTTGATAAGGATAATAGGACCAGTGCCTACAACCTGGAAGGTTGCGGAGATTGCTTCGCAAAGTGTAAAACTCGCAAAGTCTGATGAAAAGCCCAGTGCCTCGACAGCCTCTTTGTAGTTGTTTGCAAGGATAGGTGTGTTTACAGCCTTTGAAGGATCGTCAAGCACATTGACCGGTGCTGTTCCGACTACTACCTGTAAGCCGGCAGTGCCGAGCACTGGTGCAGATAAGCTTGTTGCCACTTCTGAGGTGTACACGCCATGTTTGTAAGTGCTGCTCATTTAGTTTTTCCTCCTTAGATTTCTTTTTTGATTTTTTCGTAGAGAATCGCCTGAGCGCTTCCCTTGGTGCCAAGTGCCTTTCTTGTTTCTGCGAAGTCTTCCGCTGATACAAGAAGCCCCTCAGCTATTGGATGGTTCTCTATAAACGTCTTCAAAAGCTCTGAAATCTCGCCAGTAAAGACGGTATACTGTCTCACTACCCCACGAACACTAGGACCGCAATAGACCTTTGTTACCGCTTCGGTGGTTTCTGCTTTGGTCTCTTCAACCTTAGCCTCTTCAACCTTTACCTCTTCGGCCTTTGTTTCCTGTGGCTCTGTGGGCTTAACTGTTTTTTTGCTCATAATAGCTCCTTTAACTCAGTGTCTTGCGTCATAGCTGGTGCTGTGCAAGTGAAATTTATTGCTCCGAAGTAGTAGGGCGCTGTGTCCTGCACCTGTAAAGCCCATGAAATAGGCTTAAGGACTGTAAAGGCACCACCAAAATAAGGATGTGTACATAACTTCTGAATAACCAGCTCCTTGATGTTTGTTACGTCCTGGTAGCCCTCTTTGGCCTTGCCGGTGTCATAGCAGCATATAACCAGGGAGAAGTCCACTTGCTGTGGTGAATCGTCATTAGAGATTGCACCGCCAGTCATTTGCACTACCATGTAGGGTGAAGCCGCAGCGTCGGTGTCTGCGTCCACGTCATTGTCCTCAGGTGTCGGAAGGTCCTGTTTGTAAACAGTTAAAGGCTTGCGCCCTTCCTGTCCGACGTACTTCTTTCCTTCGAACAACTCTTCCATGAACTCAATTAGTGCATCCTGGCAAAGCTCCGGCGTTCTTCCAATGTCCGCAAGCTCGACCGCTGTTGAATAATCTTTCATGCGTTATGCCTTTCCTGCTCTTCTTAGCACCTTCTGTATCTGTTCCTCAAGTCTCTGCCTCATGTAGTCCTCTACATCCGGCTCAACCATAGGCCATATTGTACGGTGCATAGCTGTGGCTGATGGGCTACCCATAGTCTGTACTTTTTCTACTCTTCCGTCAGGAGTGGTCCAACGTGGGAATCCGTTTTCTGTCTCCGTGTTGTTAGAGCTTGATCCTATGAGTCTTTGTCCCATGCCGATATGACCGGATTTAAACTTGATAAGGAATCCTTTTGAGTGGGTAGCGTCTCCGGTAAGAGGTTTCATACCACTTGCCTTTAAGACCTTGGCTACAACTACGTCCGGTGCACTTGTCAAAACTCTGTTTCCAGTAAAAATCCCTGTGGGGCTGTACTTGAAATACCCCAGGTCATTACGGAAAGTGTTGATATACAGTGTTGCGGAAGGATCGCTATTTGTAGCTTTTTTCTTCTGCACCAATTCCTTAAGGTGCGGTGCACCCTTGGCGTTTACTGCATACCTTGACTTTGCCTTGGCAACCATGAGCTTTCGGGCTTCTCTTGCCGTAGCGTTTACCGTAACCTTGACTGCTGCCGGGGTCTTTGCTTTAAGATCTCCTAAAGCTCTCTGTACGTCCTCTGTCCCGGTCAATATGATTGAATAACTGCCCTCGTCATAAAGAACGTTTGCCATTACTGCCTTATCCTCTCAAGCGTCATTCTGAATACGCCGTCTTCCTCTTTACAGTGATTTATCGTGTACGTCCTCTTAAGAGTCTTTGCATCCAGCACAAGCAATTTCCCGATCTTTGGTTTTGGTCCGTAGTCCTCGCATTTGATGTAAAGTATCGTATGTGCATCATACAGACCGGTATCAAAATTCTGCTTGCCTCCTGCTTCCCAGTGTGCAGCGTGGGTCCTTGCCGACGACTCGTCGATAATAACAAGACAGTCTTTGCCGTCTACGTTGTGCATCTCTGCGTGTTCGTCATTGTTGAAAAACGCAAGGTCAATGTCCTTTGCTACGCAATCTTTGAAAGTGGGTGCTTTCCACTCTTCTTCCCCGGGTGGTGCAAACTCAGTCTCTACAAATAACGCCATTAGATACCTCCATAAAACTGCCCCGCCCGGAAATATCCGGGAGGGGCTTATTTCTTAGAGAACTGTTGCAACGAGCCAAGAATCTGCCTTGTCAGGGATAGGAAGAGGATGAGCCTGTAACTCGATCATTCTTCTATCAGGGTGATGCTCAATGTATGAGCGAAGCACTCTTGCGGCCTCTGCTGTTACCCACTGCTGTGTTGAGTCCTCAATGTAAGTGCAAGCTCCATAAGCCATTACGAAGTTTGACTCTGAGGAAATCATAACTACAGCGTTTGTAGGAATAAGAGGTTTTGTCTCAGGGGTGTCAGGATCTGTCCAGTCGTCAAGATAAACCTCTGTGTACTCGTAGATATCTACGTTAGGCTTGCTCAGGTGGCCAACGTAAGAAACTCCGTTAGGAAGGTCCTTAGGCTGGATAAGCCCCAAATCAATACGTCTGTTGTCAAGAACCTTCTGAACCTTGGCATCCTCAAGGAAAGCGTCAAGTGCTGCGCTACCCATGATAACCATGTCACAATTCTTGAATCCGTTGATAAGGGTCTGTCTGTGCCATGTCTGCAAATTCTTGAGAGGATCACCTGCGGACTGACCCCAACGAGCGGTTCCTGTAAGAGTTACCTTGTTAGTAAGTCCGAAGTCGATCTCTTCGTTTACGCCGTCGCCTACTACTGCGATCTTGCCGTTTACGATTGCATTAACGGCCATCCACTCTTCACGGCGTGTTGTTGCATCATTGAGTACGTTGTACTCGTCTGTGAGCTTCCTTGCTGCTCTCTGAGCGGGTGTCATTCCGCTGTAAAGAGTCTCGCCGGGAAGTCTGCTCATAAGCTGGTCAGCGGTTGTAACATCATAAGGATTTACAAGCGGTGGCTTGTAGCTCTCTGTCTTGTAGCCCTGCTCCTTGAGGACCTTTCCGCCTACCTTGGGATGAACGAAAGCAGCCATCCTTCTGTCGCCCTTCACAATGTCGATATCAACTCTCTCTGTGGCGAAGGTCTTTACGTTGGTAAAGAACTTGTCACGGAAGAAAGTGTGAACAGGTGGAGCTGTTCTGACAACTTCCGCAAGATATCTAGGTGTATAGATATTGATTTCGTTAGCCATTATCCTTTTCCTCCTTATTGTCCTTTTTATTGGACTTCTTGGTTTCTTTCTTTGTTTCTGCCTTTACAGGCGGTTTTGAAGCGTTTGTAACCATATCAAGCCTCGCTTTCCAGCACAAGTCCGTGAAGTGATACGGACTTTGTAGCTTTAAGATTGCCAAGTGTTGCCTCGACAATAACTTCCTGTGCCTGGTCCTCAAGTCTGAGGATCAAGATACCGTCGGAGTCAAGTGTTGCCCAGTCGGTGTGTACGCCCTTTGTGTGTCTTACTCTGAGAACTGCTGTAGGTTCATCCTCAACCTCAAAGTGAAGCACTAAATAGTTGCCCTCCTGTTCTGCTGCCTCTCCTGAGAATCCGGTATAACCGGTCGCATACTTAAGTGTTCCGGTTACTCCAAACTCCCCTATCTCGACATCAGATTGAAGGTCGGTCACTGACTTGCCGAGCAAATCTGTGGCTGCCGCTATGTCGGCATCAATCGACAGCCCACTCAAAAATTTGAGCCACCGTCTTTAAGGAAAATGCCGATATCACGAAGCTTGATCTCAAGGCCTGCTGCCGTTACGCCGGACTCAAGCTCAAGGGCATCTGCAAAGAACTCACCTGTAAGGTAAATAACTGCATCCTCTCCCTCTGCTACGTCGTCAGCTACAATACCGTAAATGCCGGTATCTGTGTTAGCTGTAACCTTTGCAGCCTTTCCGTTTGCGTCGATCTTCACTACAGCACCAGTCTTAAGAGCACTTGCAGCCTCTTTGATGGCTGTAGTAATTCTGATTGTTGTTCCCGCAATCAGATATTCGGGTGTATAGGCGAAACTCTTTTTCGCAAGATCCATACTCATTGATTAGTCCTCCTTCTTGTTTACTGACTTGATAGCGTCCATAAACTCGTCTGTGTCTGTGTCAACGACTGGCTCAGACTCAACACTGTTTACACCGCTGTTTTCTGCATCATCCTTAAGACCATTGAGATAGTTTGCTCTCTTCTGCTCTTCGGACTGCTTGGCGTTCTTGATCGCCTGCATAGCGTAGTCCTGTGCGCTGATAGGCTTTTCGAACTTTGCTTCGTTGGCGAAGTCTTCGCTTCCTGCAAGGCTCATTTCCTCAATGTCTTTGATGCGCTGGCGCTCGGCGTTTGTTGCCTGCTCTGCTGCCGCCGCCTCGATTTCTCCGACTAAATCAGGATAAGCACTGCGAAGCTCGTCTACAGTCTTGATTTCCATAGTGTCTTCCTCCTTTTGATTTACTGGCACTTCTGCCGTTTTATCTTCAAAACTCTTGGCGGCGGGGGCTGCTGCCAAAGAATCCTGAACAAATTTAGGGGCTTCGTTGAAAGGAAGTGATGTGCCGACTTTGTTCACAAAGAGAAGACCGCCTATATTCTCAACGGTTGTGTTCTCTTCATCACCTATCAGCTCGTCTACGAAGCCGTTTTCTTTTGCTTCTGCCGGAGTAAACCAGCTTGTAGCATCCATCTGAGCGGCCACATCATCAACACATCTGCCTGTTTTCTTGGCGTACAGATTGATGATGTTATCTCTTATGGCGTCCAGTGCATCAATGTACTGGTGAAGTTCTGCCGCATCCTTGTAACCACATATCCCCATCCTTACCGGGTGGATCATGTAGATAGAATCTTTCTGAGCTTTTACATTGTTGCAGTGACAAGCTATGATTGTTGCTGCACTTGCGCACAGTCCATCAATAACCGCTGTGACTGTTGCCTTGCTTGTCTCCAAGAGATTTCCGATTGTGGAAGCTGCGAACACGTCGCCGCCTCCTGAATTGATCCTTACAGTAATGTCTTTCACATCACCTATGTTTTTAAGATCCTCTGCAAACTGTTTAGGTGTTACTTCGTCACCCCACCAGCTTGTGTCTGAAATATCACCGTAAATTAAAAGCTCTGCGCTTTCCGCAGTCTGATTTACGAACTGCCAAAATTTCTTTTTAGCCATCTTTACTCCTTACTCTGCACTACCGGGGCGATAGGCGGATTGATAATGTCGTCTACTTCTTTCTTTCTCTTTGCCTCAATGACTCTCTGCTTGATATTCTTGTTGTAATCTCCGCCGGTCATTGTGGCTGTTTCCTCTGCGGCTGTACTAAATCCTGCATCCACCCTCTTAATTGCTGCGTCTACTTCCTGGGATGGGTTTAGGTTGGTCCTTGCCGGGCCGTTCCAGTCGCATTGTGTATATGCTTTTTCAATGATAGGATCATCAAAGAATCTCGGTGCATCTATGCGGCCTCTTGCTACGGCTTCCTTAAACCACTCTTTGTAGATTGGTGAGCAGAAGTCGTCTGTAAACCAGTCACGGTACATAGCGCAAGTACGCCAAAACTCATTTAAAGCGCCTCTTGCTGCACTGTAGGACGATACGAACTGCTTAAAAAGCACCTCAGGCGGAATCTCAAGCGCTGCTCCTATCTGTCGTATCATGGCAGAAGTGAAAGCGTCATACCCTGTGTTGGGATGCTTGGGATCTGCGAACTGTACTTTTTCGCCTACGTTAAGGTCTACGATTGCACCAGGGGCAAGCTCTATAGAGGACTGGTCCTGTTCATCCACAAGCTCGTCCGGCGGTAATAATTCACCGAAGGGCTTTCCGTCTGTCGCTCCTTCTTTCTCAACAAAGACAGTAAACATAGCTGAAAGCACTGCTGCCGTTATCTCAGCGTCAGTGTACCTTCCAAGCTGCTTTATGCTTTCAAGAACCGGTGCAAGAATCGGCACACCTCTTCTCTGTCCTGCCCTCTCTCTGTTCATAATATGGAGTACATTTCTGCGTCCGGTCTTCTTTGAGTAGGCTTCTACTCTCGTCCATTCCATAGAACCGGGCTTTATAAGGGACTGATCGCTCAAAGGATGGCGATTGCATATCCAATATGCCACTACCATGCCGTTTTTATCAGTTTCTACGCCCTGGACTATCTGATATACCTTGTGACCCTTTACCTCGCAAGGAAGGAGCCTGTCGAAGCCGTCAGGACTACATACTCTGTCCGCCTCGATAAGTCTTACTCTCAAGGTGTAAGGCATCCCGACTGTCTCCTGCTGTGGAAGGAGTACAAAAGCGTCTCCGTTCATGAGGTATGACAAGAAGGTGAGCTGTTGAAGCTTCCAAAAATTGTCTACTCTGTCAGCATCACATACCGGAGTGTCAGCCCAAAGGTAAAACTCTCTTATGATCTTTGTCTGTAAAGCCTCCGCTTCGTCGTCGGTCATGTTCAAAAACTCTGCGTCTATCTGTGGGGCGGGCAAAAGTCCGCCTGCTATGACGTTTGTACGCATAGTTTTAAGGGCTGCGCTTGCTGTAGGAATACCCATATAAGCGTCACGGCTTCTCTGACGAAGGACATTGATGTTGTCCTCAATGTCTTCCTTTGCCGATCCGCCGTAATACTGCCAGCCTCGCATACTCTTTTTTGTCTCGTTTGCTCCGTAATTGCCATAGCCACTATTGATTACCTGTAGTGCGGCCCTTGCTGCTGCCCTTTTCATGCCTCTGTAAGGGTCTACGGCCTCAATTACCTTGTCTATGATATTTGCCATATAACCTCCTTACACATCCCTGGCAACGAAGCGGTACAGTCTGTTTCTTCCGCCGTTCTTTTCCTCGGCTTCCGCTTCTGCAAGCTTGCCGGCCCAGTATTCCATTTCCTTGCGGACATCATCAAGATCGGCTCTTGTGAGCATACGAGTACCAATTTGGTAACTCTGCCCGGTTGCTATGCTTTCCTCTGCCGCAAGCCAGGTATTTAGTTTCTCTTGGCATATCTTTACGCTAAATATAGCCATTAGATACCTCCGCTCAACTGCCTACGGCCCTGTCGTCTTGGTTGCACCGTAGTGTTTTCATCCGGCTTTTTAAGAGTCGGACTTGTTATTTCAAGTGCCGCTGTGGCGTAATTTCTTAGGTCAAGCGGCTCATTTCTCTTTTGCTTGGGGTCTTTTATCTCCCACATGATAGTAGGTCGGCCCTTTCGGAATCTAACTACCATCTGCTCGGCGGTTAGTCCCTTGAAATATTCCTCTGTATATCCTGCCTCTTCGTTAAGTGGGAAGTGACAGTAATTCGGTCCTTTGGTTTCGTGCTTAAGGCGCTGATATATGAGCGACTTTCCGGCATCTACACCGATAATAAAGAGCGGTGTCTTTGCTCTGTTGTTCCTGGAAGGATCACGGATGTAAGGCACATCCTGTCCGCCCTTACCTTTTATCGCCCAAACTCGGCGCTCCCAGCGCTCCTTAGTGAACTTGTAGACTTCGTTTGTGTGGTGTCCGCCGGAGTCTATACAAACTGAGGTTATCGCCAGCTTGCTTCCGTCTAACTTTTGGAAGGTCTGTAAAAGGAATTGGTCTAAATCATTCCATACTCTTTCACTCATGAGGTCGCCGTAGATCTTCTGATAGCGAATACCCCAGGACTCCTTACCAACTCCCCAGCCGACTACTTCAACCTCGAAACGGTCGTCCTGAACATCCACGCCGGCAGTAAGTATAAGTACCTCGTCAGGCACTTCTGCCTCGTAGATCTCTCGCCTATTAACAAGGCTTGTATCATCAATGGTTGTACCCGGCTCTTCCCAGGCTTCCCCCAGGTCTGTATTAACCCAGGTCTTAAGCTTCTCATGGTCTCCCTGTTTCGATAGCTCATTTGCCACAAGGAACTTATCAACTACCTCTTTCCAGGAGCAGAAATTCGACGCTAAAGTGTTAAGGTGGAATCCTCTTACTTCTACGTTGTCGTTCTCTGCTACGAAGTGCCCCCGCTGTGCTGCCTTTTTCCAGTCATACTCGCCGGAAAGCTCACCGCAGCGCTCACACTTGTACATGATCGGCTTTGTTGTATCTTCACTGTCAAAGACTAACCTCTCCCATACAAACGGCTGATAGTGTCCACAGCACGGACAAGGTACATTCCATTCCTCTTTACTCGAAGCCTCGAACTCCGTTGTTATACGGCTGCTGGCTTTGAGCGTCGGCGTGGAGACTATGACAGTCTTTTTATCCCAAAAGGTCGTCTGTCTCTTCTGTCCCAGTAACAAAGGATCTCCCTCTGTACCCGCACTTGCCGGGTAACGGTCTACTTCGTCAGCAAGAAGGACCTTGATAGGTCTGCTTGCAAGGGAAGCCGGGGAGTTAGCGCCTACTATTGTGACGTGTCCCCCTGGGAAATTCTTTTTAAGTATGGTGTTTCCCGAATATCTCGACTTACTATCTACGAGATTGGAAAGCACCGGTGTGTCTCTCAGCATTGGTGCTAAGAAGTCTTTACTAAATGTCTGTGCCATATCAAGCGTTGGCTGCATGACAAGGACCGGTGATGGGTAGTAGTGCATATAATAACCCAACATATTCATTAACATGGCCGTTTTGCCTATCTGTGCCGCACTCTTAATAACTACTTTCCTGGTGTGTTGGTCTCCGATAGCATCCATGATTTCACGCTGATAAGGTGCTTTCTCTGTGTGCCATCTTCCCGGCTCTGCTGAATTTTCAGGACTGAGCATCCTGTACATATCCGCCCACTGGCTGAGTGTAAGCCTTGGTGGTGGCTTTAATAGAGAAACGCACCTTGAAAACATTTCTATTGTGTTTGGTGCTATATCAATGATCTTCCTCTCCATCTGTGCCCTCTATCTCGGCAAGTGAAGTATTCACATCTGCTAATCCGTCAAGTGCCTCATATATGGCTTTTTGCAGCTCGTCGAAGATCTCCGCCTGATTGGTTTTTGTCGCAAGCATTGGCGAAAGTTTCGCCGGTAATATCAAAAGTCGTGAACGGATGTTAAGGCACAAGGTCTTAAGACCTCGCTCTACATCCTCGGTGGAGTGCATTGATCCGCTGCGTAGCTTGTTATCCATTTCCGCAGCCTTGCGCTTTTCTGCCGTGAGCTTCATTCTCTCGGTCTGCAAAGACTCTTTCCCAGTACCGCCTAAATATTTGATGTACTTAAGAATTGTCCTGTGTAGGTCGTACAGTCCCGGAACTTCCTCGTTTATTACTCCTTCGTCTCGGAGTTGCCTTACTCTTCTTTCCGTTAGACCTATCCACTGTGCTACTATCTTGCTCGTTACTAATTTCTTCATCTGTGATCTCATCCTCAGTTATGAGGTCGTCCATATCAATATCAACTACGCCAGTCGTTCTCATTTTGAGAATTTCAAGGCGCTTCTCTTCGAACTCAAGGCGTTTCTCCGCGTCTTCCATAGCTCTTATACTCGACACTATGGTGCCTATCCTGCCCTGGACCTTATAGAGTGCTTCGTCTAACTTTTGGACTCTCGCAAAAGCGGAATCCTTGTTATACATTCCCATTTGCTGAATCTGTCCGTCGTTCCTTCCGCTTCCCCTTCCTCCTGGTACTCGCATATCCATGAGGTTGTTAAGGTAAAGCTCGTCTTCCGGCTTCGACTCATAGTAGGCTATCTTTTGAAGGATCTTACTCTCACGGAATTTCAAAAGCTTAAGCTCTTCCTCAAGGGCTTTCCTGCCGTCAAGGATTGTGTTTTCTATCTGCTGTTTCTCAGCATCCGTAAGAGCATCAAAAAAGATGGTGCTGTATGCTCCGTCTTTCTCAGCGTTTTTATTTCTCAAAGGGGCCGACGCATTTTTGTTTCCTCTGTTGCCCTTGGCGTTCTTCTTGCCCTTGGTGTTTTTGTTACCAGGCTGACCGCCCCTCTTTCTTTTGATCTTCTTGTCCCATTCATCCTCGGTCTTCCACTTCAAGAGCTGTCTGTAATTTACATCAAGCTCCTTGGCGAACTCCTTAAGAACGACTTTATCGCCCTTGGATTTCCTGGCGACATATTCCATCATTACGGAATCCCGTTTCTCGCCTTTCCTTCGGGCCATATTTGAACCTCCGTACATAACAAAAGCCCTGAGGGGTATTCCCTTCGGGCTACTATTTCACACTATCATTTTACTATCAAAAATCTGCCAAAAGTGCCAACTTTTTAAAATTTCTGAAAAAATCCGCCCCCCTATTAATTCGCCGGGGCCGAGGGG
>OCVV011330914.1_pt1 | contig 50956 bp, 58 predicted proteins | sample 1539721 | NCBI WGS metagenome assembly OCVV01 (sample SAMN02144230, study PRJEB22623) | gut metagenome | biome: sheep rumen | host: Ovis aries | place: New Zealand
ACAAGGGCGAAAATTTCCTCTGCATTTAAAATCGTCAATTTTCGCCTTGGGGGCTTGTCATTTCGTTCACTGCACTGTGTTCCGTTCACTCTCATGACAAGGGCGAAAATTTCCTCTGTTTTTATTTATCTGAATCTATCAGATGCCAGTATCCTTTGAGATATACTGCTCCTGATACTACGGTCAGCACTGTTGAAATCCATATCAGCACTGGGATAACTACATCATCAACTGCACTCACAACACCGCCTGAAAGCGAAAAACTGAAATCATAACACACACTGAGCCACAAAAGTGCAAAAATTATTGCAACCATTGTAAATGCTGTTTTAAGTTTTCCCCATATTCCTGCGGCAACTACTATTCCGCTGTCCGCTGCAAGAAGTCTCAGTCCTGATACCATAAATTCTCTTGCGCTTATTATTATAAGCGGTACTGCTCCGATGTGTATTTCAGGTATATCCACAAATAATGCAAGGGCTGAAATTACAAGGACTTTATCAGCAAGCGGGTCAAGAAACTTTCCGAAATTAGTTATAAGATTTCTCTTTCTTGCGATTTTTCCGTCAAGTGCATCTGTAATTGCCGCCGCCGAAAACAACAAAAGTCCTATGAGATAATGAAACGGAATTTTCCAGTACATGAATACGAGAAAGAAAGGTATAAGAAATACTCTTAAAAGCGTCAGCTTATTCGGCAGATTCATCTGCTATCACCTCTCCTATCAAATCATAATCAAGTGTATCTGTAATCTTTATTTTCACATAGTCTCCGATTTTCAGCGGAGTTTCAGATGTAAAGAATACTTTTCCGTCTATATCGGGGGCATCATTGGGAGTTCTTCCGAAATAGCACTCTCCGAAACGGTCAAAGCCCTCAACTACTGCTTCAAATTCTGCATTTATAAGCTTTTCATTATTTTCAGCACTTATGAGCATCTGCTGTTCCATGATTATATCAGCACGGTGGTTTGCAGTTTCCTCGTCTATCTGATTCGGAAAATCATACGCCTTAGTACCTTCCTCACGGGAATATGCAAAACAGCCCAGTCTGTCAAATCTCACTCTTTTTATAAACTCGGCAAGTGAATTGAACTGCTCCTGAGTTTCGGACGGAAAGCCTGTTATAAGGGTTGTACGCAGGATAACATTCGGAATTTTTTCTCTTATATGCTTAAAGAGATTTTCAAGTTTTTCCTCATCGCCCCAGCGTTTCATACTTTTAAGGATATCACCGTCACTGTGCTGTATTGGAATTTCGAGATATTTTACAAGTTTTTCCTCAGATGCGATAGTTTCGAGGAGTTCATCGGTTATTCTTTCGGGGTAGCAGTAGAGAGTTCTTATCCATTTAAGGTTTTCTATTCTGCACAATTGTCTCAGAAGTTCGGGGAGCATGGATTTTCCGTATAAATCCTCTCCGTACCGTGAAGTATCCTGAGCGATAACGACAAGTTCCGTAACGCCGTTATCGGCAAGCCACTGTGCCTCTTTTACGAGTTCCTCAATGGGTGTACTTCTGAATTTTCCTCTTATCTGCGGGATAGCGCAGTAGGTACAGCAGTTTGAACAGCCCTCCGCAACTTTGAGATATGAGAAAAACGGCAGAGTTGAAATTATTCTTCCGCCTGTCATTTCTGCGCTGAGTTTCGGGGCAAAATTTATATATCTTTCGTCAGCTATAACATGACTGATAACATCAACTATATCCCTGTTGTTTCCTATGCCCATTACTGCATCGGCTTCGGGAAAAAGTTCTGCTGTTTCCTCTTTATAGCGTTCAGCGAGACAGCCTGTGACGATTATTTTTTTAATTGTACCTTCTTCTTTGAGTTTTCCGAGTTCGAGAATAGTTTCAATTGCTTCTTCCTTGGCAGATTTTATAAATCCGCAGGTATTCACTACAACAACATCTGCCAGTCCCGCTTCGGTAACAAGCTCATATCCGTTTTTTCTGAGTTTATACAACATTCTTTCCGAATCAACGAGATTTTTTGAACAGCCAAGCGATACCATTCCAACTTTTATCGCCATTTTTCTAATCCTCCGATAAATCTGCATTTTCAAAGTATTCTCTTACGGCACGGTTTATATCGTCAAATCCGTAGCCGTACCTGAAAAGAATACCCTTAACTTTTTCAATTTCTTTTCTGTCATTTTTATCCCTGAGCTGTCTGCAATACTTGCTTTCTATGAGATATACAAGGTTTTCATAGAATACCTCATCATAACGGGCGAGCATTTCGTCAGCCGTATCCTCGTCAATGCCTTTGAGCATAATTTCTCTTCTGGCACGTTTCAAGCCGTATTTTTTTGATTCAACGTAACGTCTTGCAAGTTTTTCGGCATATCGTTTATCGTTGATGATATCCGCCCTTGCAAGTTTCCTGACAACATCGAGGCATAATTTTTCATTCTTATAGGTTTTCATCAGCTTTTCATATATTTCTTCCGCAGAATAGTCACGATAATCGAGACAGTAAAGGGAATACTGATATGCTCTGCGAAAATTCGAGGCATATATTATTTTTTTAAGCTGTTCACGTTCAAGTGTCATTCCCTTTGCTATCCCGAAATCGGTTATTATGTCGATATGGAGATATATTTTCCGCTGATTGTCTATTTCGGCTTCATAAGTAGTACCCTTATATTTTTTTAAATCTGTTATCTCCATTATTCCTCGGCAGGAGTAAATTCCTCAAAGTCCTCGTCATCAATATTTTCAACTATATCTTCTGATTCAAAATCCTCTGCCCCTTCGATATTTTCATCATTTGCCTCTGCGGCAGCCTGTGCAGCCTTGCCCTTTATTTTCTTATCTTTTTTCTTTGTGGCATTTGCGACAACTTCATCTTTGCGGGCGAGAATCTGTTCTTCGATTTCCTGCATAAGTTCGGGGTCATTCTTTAAGAGTTCCTTTACATTGTCTCTGCCCTGACCGAGTTTCTTGTCGTTATAGCTAAACCATGAACCGCCCTTTTTGATGATTTCGAGGTCTGTTGCAATATCGAGAATTTCGCCTGTGCGTGAGATACCTGTGCCGTACATCATATCGAAATGAGCTTCTTTAAAGGGAGGTGCGACTTTATTTTTAACGACTTTGCATTTAGTTTCCGCACCGATTATCATATTTCCGTCCTTTATTACTTCGCCCTTGCGGACTTCTATGCGGACGGACGAATAGAATTTCAAAGCTCTGCCTCCGGGGGTAGTTTCGGGGTTGCCGTACATTACACCTATTTTTTCACGCACCTGATTTATGAATATTGCAACGCAGTTTGATTTTGATATAGCGGCTGTAAGTTTTCTCATAGCCTGAGACATAAGTCTTGCAAGCTGACCTACATGAAGGTCACCCATTTCGCCGTCAATTTCCGCACGGGTAGTCATAGCGGCTATTGAGTCGAGTACAATAACATCTATTGCCCCTGAACGTATGAGAGCTTCTGCGATTTCGAGAGCCTGTTCACCGCTGTCGGGCTGTGATACAAGCAAATCATCTATATTAACTCCGAGAGCATCTGCATAATTCGGGTCGAGAGCGTGTTCAACGTCTATAAATGCAGCTTCTCCGCCCATTTTCTGAGCCTGTGCGATTACTGAGAGTGCAACGGTAGTTTTACCTGAACTTTCAGGTCCGTATATTTCAATAATACGTCCTCTCGGCACGCCGCCTATTCCGAGAGCCATGTCGAGGGTCATTGAACCTGTGGGGATAGCATCAACTTTAAGGGTCTGGGTCTGACCGAGGCGCATTACTGCACCTGCTCCGTATTTTTTTTCTATCTGTTTGAGTGCGCCTTCGAGGGCAGCTTTTCTGTCCTCTTTTGTTGTGATTCTTACGACGGGTGCTTTTTTAGCGAGTTCTTTCTTAGCCATTTCTAATCCTCCTGTTTAAATTTGTTTTAAAACTTTCAAATTTTCTGTGCTGTGACTGTGCGGACAATGCCTGCAAGGTCACGGCTTAAACTTATATTATCAAATTTATTTTTAACAAGTATATCTTTTACATCTTCATGCTGGTCATAGCCGAACTCATAGCAGAGATATCCGCCGTTTCTGAGGCATTTCTTCCATTTTTCGGTTATTTCCCTGTAAAAATCCAGACCGTCCGCACCTCCGAAAAGTGCAAGTTCAGGTTCAAAAGTAACTTCCTTTTGCAGTGTGTCCATATCTTCCTGAGTGAGATAGGGAGGGTTGCAGACTATTATATCAATATTTTCAAGATTTTTAATCAGTTCGGGATTTCTGACATCTGAATTTATTATTGTTATATCAGCATTATTCAGAGATGCATTTTCTTTTATTATACCGACAGCCTTTTTTGATATTTCAACAGCGTAAACATCTGCTGAGGGTATTTCCTTTTTAAGTGTAACGGCTATGCAGCCGCTTCCGCTGCAAAGGTCATATATTACAGGGGAAGTCATTCCCTCTCTGCGGCATATCGACAGGACATTTTCTATAAGTACCTCTGTATCGGGGCGGGGTATCAGGACATCGGGCGATATTCTGAAATCGTAGCCGTAAAATTCCCATTTGCCGAGTATATACTGCAAGGGATAGCCTTCACTGCGTTTTCTGATATATTCTCTTATAATTTTTTCGTCTTTTTCCGTTACTGCCTCCATGGGCTTGAAAAGGGGATTTTTTTCATTGAATATATCCTGAAATATGCAAAGCGTATCAAATTCCGCATCGGGATTTGCATATTTTTTCAGTATACCGACACATTCATTATAAAGCTGTCTGCGGTTTACCACCTGTCCTCCTCCTTATCCTTTGGAATACAGGGTTTCATAGCGGCTATGGCTATTTCAATCATGCTGTCATCGGGTTCTTTGGTAGTAATTCTCTGCATTGCAAGTCCGGGGGCGGATAATATTCTTGTAAACCAGTTATCGTTATTGCCTGCAAGTCTTATGCACTCATAAGATATACCAACCACAAAGGGCAAAAGTACAAGTGATGCAAGCACTCTCTGCCATGTGACTGTCAACGGCACAAAACACATCACAAATATACTCACTATAAGAACTATGAATATAAAACTTGTTCCGCATCTTTTGTGGAATCTTATCTGCTTTCTGACGTTTTCAACAGTCAGTGGAAGTTCAGCTTCATGACAAGCGATTGTTTTATGTTCCGCACCGTGATACATATACTGTCTGTTTATATCTTTTGTAAGGCTTATTCCGTACATATAGGCTACGAAAATTATTATCTTCACAATTCCCTCCAATACGGAGCGGATTATTATTCTTTCCTTTATATGCGGGATAAGTCCGACAAGGTATTTCGGCAGGAAAATAAAAAGCCCCAGTGCAAGCACTACTCCTATAACTGAGCCTATAAGCATTATCACATCAAAAAATGAATCTCCGCCTGCTTCTTCCTTATCTTCTTCGGTTATCTGCTTGTCAGCGGATTTCATCATATATTTATAGCCTTTCACAAGAGACACCACAAAATTACAGCAGCCTCTCACAAGGGGAGTTTTTTTATACCACGGGGCATTTTTACCGTTATGCTCCTCCCATGTTTCAACGTCAATACTTCCGTCAGGCAGTCGGCAAGCCATAGCTCCTGTATTCGGACCGAGCATCATTATTCCCTCAATGAGAGCCTGTCCGCCTATTTTCGACTTGAATTTTTCAGTATTCTGATTATTACTGCTCATCATATACCTCTTTTCAGATATTATCCTTTGCGGGGAGCGATATAGTGACGGTAGTTCCGAGACCTTCGCCCTGACTTGTGATATCGAGTGTTCCGCCGTGGAGAGAGATTATTTCGTCAGCAACGGCAAGACCTATTCCTGAACCTCTCCTTGTATGGTTTGCCTTATAGAATTTTGTCTTTACTTTTGCGAGGTCGGATTTTTTGATTCCCACACCTGTATCTGTAACTGAGACTACGACATTTCCGTCACGTTCAAAGGCTTTTATTGTTATGGTATCGCCTGCCGAGGAATATTTCACGGCATTGTCTATTACATTTATAAACACCTGTCTTATGCGGTTTTTGTCGCCGTAGACAAAGGGGAGCATTTCGGGTTCTTCATAGATTATGCGTTTTGTTTCCTTTTTGGCTTTTTCGCTGTAAATGAGGACTGCATCACCGAGTTCTGCGAGTATATCCATATTTGCACTTTGAAGTGTAAAGTGACCGTTCTGCATACGGGAAAAGTCAAGAAGTTCCTCAACCATTTGAGATAATCTTTCTGTTTCGTTCACGATAACGCCTACGCCTTTCCGCATAGTTTCGGGACTGCCTCCGCCGTCAATCATAAGGGTTTCAGCCCAGCCCTTTATAGCTGTAAGAGGAGTACGCAGTTCATGTGAAACAGATGATATAAATTCATTCTTCATAGCCTCTGCTGTTGAAAGTTCATCAGCCATATGATTTATAGCTGTACAGAGTTCGCCTATTTCGTCATCGCTGTTATTTTCGATTCTCACGGAAAAATCACCCATGGCAAATTTTCTTGCTATACTGCTTATCTGCCGTATCGGTTTTACGATAGAACCTGCAAAATAGAGTCCTGTTATTATAATTATAAGTATGATAGCAGTACATACTACGGTTATCATAAGAATATATCCCTGAATGGTATTGTCTATTTCTGTAAGGCTTGTAACCATGCGTACTGCACTGTATTCGCTGTTGAATGACGATATGGGGACTGATACGGCAAGTATTTTCTCACCGCTTGTGAGAGTTCCCGTATATGCACCTTCGCCCTTCTCCATAGCTTCTTCATAGTCGGGCATAGGTGCATCATCATCGGGGGAAAATCCTGATGAGGTGAGTACAACTCTGCCCTTTGAATTTATTGCCATGAGTTCTATTTTGTCCTTTTCGTTGAAAGTTTCGAGCATATTCCGCATTTCTGCGGAAAAACTTGTTGAACTGTCCTGCGAATGTATGCTCAGTACGCTTGTTACGGCATTTATTTTGGAGATTATATACTGTTTTGCAGAACTGTAAAAATAACTCTGCACTGCGTATATGACAACCATTTCTATGACGAGCAGGGCAAGAATGATAACACCGAGATTATTGACTATCCAGCGTTTAGTTATACTTTTTTTAGCCATTACTGAACGTCATTCCATTTATAGCCGTAGCCCCATATAGTAATAATATATTTGGGGTTGGAGGGTTCTTCCTCTATTTTCATTCTTATTCTTCTGATATTTACATCGACTATTTTATCATCACCGTAGTAGCTTTCTCCCCATATATGATTGAGGATACTTGCACGGTCGAGGGCGGTATTTTTATTGTTCATGAAAAATTCGAGTATCTGGTATTCAACCTGTGTAAGTTCTATGGGTACGCCTTTTTTGGTAACTGTACGGCTTTTCAGGTTAAGGACGAAAGGTCCGCTTTCGACTACGGACTGTTTTTCATTTTTGATAAAGCTCATGCACACACGCCTGTATATTGCATCAACTCTTGCGGTAAGCTCTGACGGTGAAAAGGGTTTTGTTATATAGTCGTCCGCACCTATCATAAGACCGCTGACCTTATCCATTTCCTGAGTTTTGGCGGTAAGCATAATAATGCCGATAGTAGAGCTTTTTTCTCTTATTTTTTTGCAGACGGTGAAGCCGTCTATTCCGGGCATCATTATATCGAGGAGTACAACGTCAAAATTTCCTCTTTCAGCCTCAAAGGTTTTTAATGCTGCCTCTCCGCAGTTCACGTCAACAACGTCATAACCTGCACGTTTAAGGTTTATCACCACAAATTCACGGATAGTATCCTCGTCCTCGCATATGAGTATGCGTTTCATAAAATTCACTCCTTTATTTATATTTAAAGCCTATTGCAACATCGCCCTGAGTTATTGAAAGCCCGTCTGTATTTTCCGTATAAGGCGGTATATAGGCAAGATATGAAAAATCTCCTTTTGTATGGAGGAGCATATAGCCTGTGGATATTCTGTCCTCTGCGGAGGTTGAATCTTCCGCAACGAATATTCTCATAAGTTCTCTGCCTGCCTGATTATTTTCATTAAGGGCGCAGAAAACAAGCTCATCATTTATTGCATCACGCTTGACTGTAACCTTGTTGTGCCATTTTTCGGGGAAAACGAAAATATAGCCATTCTGCACGCTGTAATATGAAGTATATTTTCTTTCTTTTTTTTCGTTTTCGTTGATACAGACCCAGTTTGTAAGTTTAAGCTGTTCGCTTTCGGATACTTCCTCATATCCGGGGGCAATAGTCTGAACGGGTATTTCGAGCATTCCGTCACCGTCTATATCGAAAGAATTACAGCCTGCCGCCCTGAGAGTTTCGAGGGATTCCTCAGGCTCTTTAAAAATTTTTTTCAGACCTGAGCTGTCCATATATATTATATCTGTCTGCAACATTCCCGCACCTGATGCGGCATCTATATAAAGACCTGTACTGCCGTTTATACTTCCGTAGTTAAGGCTGTCGAACTCTGTAAAACTTCCGCTCAGTTCTGCGCTGTACTTATGGTATTTGCCTTCGCTATCGAGTTTATAGGCTTCTGCGACTGCGGGAGTTCCTGATGCTGCGCCTGCAAGGACAAGAAATTCATTTGTTTCGTCATTGTCGAGGTCTGTGACATCTATGAAGGAATAGGGTTCATTGAATGTTCTTTCTATGATTCCGTTATTGTAGTTATAGATTGAGACATTCTTTTCTGAACGGTTTATAAGGCTGCTGCCGATTATAAGGTTTACTCTTTCATTTTCACCGAGGCGTGATATTATTACCTTTTCGATTTCCGTGCCGTCTGCGGAGGTATCGCAGACAGAACGCCATTTATCCCCGTCCTTGTCGAGGATATTTATTCGCAGGGTATTTTCCTCAACGGCAAGGCTTGTCTTTTCATAGAATACAACAGCCTCATTTCCGCCGTCACCGTCTATATCCTCCACTATGAAGGCGGAAAGATATTTTCCTGATTTGGGATATTTCAGGCTTATTGAAGTGCCTGCCGCATCTGTAAGCGCACTGTATATCTGTTCCTGTTCGACGCTGAGTTTGGGCGGTGACATCAGTGTATCTATGCTTGCGCTGAACGAACAGCCTGCAAGCATGGATACAGGTATTGCAAGAGACAATATTTTAAAAGCTTTCATTAAATAATTATTCTCTGTTTTCAAGTTTTACATACTCACGTTCCTTTGCTATTGCCTTGTAAGCGGGACGTATAATTCTGTTGCTTGTGAGTATTTCTTCCATTCTGTGGGCTGACCAGCCTGACATTCTTGCAACTGCAAAAAGCGGTGTGAATAATTCATCGGGGATTCCCAGCATTCTGTATACAAGACCTGAATACATATCGACATTTGCACACATAGTTTTTTCGCTGCCTTTTACTTCCTTGAAAATTTCGGGGGTAAGGCGTTCAATGGTGGCAAGGAGCCTGAATTCTGCTTCTATTTCTTTTCCTGCGGCGAGTTCAAAGGCTTTTTTCTTGAGTATTACGGCACGGGGGTCAGAAATGGTATAGACTGCATGACCCATTCCATAGATAAGACCTGAATGGTCATTTGTTTCCTTGCGGAGAGTTTTTCTCATATAGTCGGCAACTTCATTTTCATCTTCCCAGTTCTTTATATTTGCCTTGAAGTCGTCAAGCATATGTATAACCTGCAAATTTGCACCGCCGTGGCGAGGACCTTTGAGAGAACTTATTGCAGATGAGTATGCGGCATACGGGTCTGTTCCTGATGATGTAAGCACACGGCAGGTAAAAGTTGAGTTATTTCCTCCGCCGTGTTCAGCCTGAAGCATGAGAAGTCTGTCAAGCATCTGTGCCTCGTCCTTTGTATACTGTCTGTCAGGGCGCAGGAGCGATAAAATGCACTGTGCAGTATTTTCCTCATATCTTATGGGGTGCATTATCATGCTTTCGTTATCGAAATAGCGTTTTTTAACCTGATATGCATTAGCCATTATAACGGGAAGCTTTGCTATAAGGCTTACTGCTGTTTTCATTTCATATTCAAGGCTTTTTGTTTCACATTCATCATCATATGAATAGAGAGCGAGTACGGAACGTGCAAGCTTGTTCATGATGTTTTTCGAGGGGGCTTTGAGTATCATATCCTCAACGAATCCGTTGGGCAAATCCCTGAGTACGGAAATATATGCGCAGAAAGTCTTTAATTCTTCCTTATTCGGGAGATGTCCGAATATAAGAAGAAAAACAGTTTCTTCAAATCCGTATCTGTCTTCCTCCTCAACATTTTCCACGAGGTCATTTATACTGTATCCTCTGTATATAAGCTGTCCGGGAATCGGTTCAACTTCTCCTTCATTGAGTACATAGCCATGAACGTTGCATATATTTGTAATGCCTGCAACAACGCCTGTGCCGTCACCGTTTCTCAGACCTCTTTTGACGTGATATTTTTCATAAAGACTGGGATTAATAACGGAATTTTCCTTTATTTTATTGCATAAACTTTTAATGTCATTATCGAAATTCATCAAATGCATATTATCACACTCCTGATATAATTACTTACTATTAATTATACACCATATTCTGTCTTATGTCAAACTATTTTTAAAAACGGAGGAAAACATAATGAAAAAATATTTATCCGCTGTTGCCGTACTTTCGGCAGTTATAATTTTTGAGCCTGCTGTGCCTGCGTATATACAGGGAAAAACTTCGGAGAAAAATATTATTGAAGAAAATATCCTTGATGACAAGCCACTTTTTTCTTCTGAGCCTTACAAGGTTCTCATCACCGAAACAGGCGAAATATCAGAAGTTCCCGTTGAAGAATACGTCATAGGTGCTGTATGCGCCGAAATGCCCGCAAGCTTTGAAACAGAAGCCCTTAAAGCTCAGGCTGTCGCTGCACATACCTATGCGGAAAGACAACGCCTTAAAGCCGAAATTTCTCCTGACCCTGAACTGTGCGGAGCGGATTTTTCAGACGATACCTCAAAATATCAGGGATTTTTTGACAACGAAAAAATCCGTCAGCAGTATGGCGAAAATTATGAAAGCTATTATTCAAAAATAAAAAATGCTGTCAGTGAGGTACTTCCCTATATAATCACATATCAGGACGAGCCTATTATTTCAGCTTTTCACTCAATGTCATCGGGAAAAACCGAAAGTGCAGAAAATATCTGGGGAACTAAACTTGACTATCTTGTCCCTGTTGACAGCAGTTATGACAAGGATGCTCCGAAATATCTTGACGAAATAAGCTATTCAGGCGATGAACTGAAAAAAATTCTTGAAAGTGAATTTAATGACATAAATCTTGACAGCGATTTCAGAAAATGGATTGAAATAAAAGATATTTCTGATTCGGGAACAGTTCTGTCCGTCAATGTCGGGGACAAAAATATATCAGGCAGTAATCTGCGTGATATTCTTGGACTGCGTTCAGCCTGTTTTGATGTGGATTATAAAGATGACAAAATAATATTCACTACAAAGGGATTCGGTCACGGTGTGGGAATGAGTCAGTACGGGGCTGATGCAATGGCTTCTCAGGGGCAGAAATGGCAGGATATTATTTCACATTATTATCCTCATGCATCAATAGTCAAAATATAATTATTTTAAATGTTCTTCAATTTCGTCAGTGCTTCCATAGGTTCTCAGGAGTGTATAGCCTGTATTTTTCAGGACGGCATTTACAAATACATCTCTTTCTTCCCTGTCGGGACGCTGATGTGTGCGGTCATCGAGTTCGATAAGCACTATTATATTTGTATCTTCATCAGCGAGTGCAAAATCTATATGCTTTGCCTTAATCTTGTTGAAACACTGAATCCACATGGGGTTTTCCTCTTTTGGTTTAGGTTCAACGAGGTCGGCAAGGCGTATTTTTGTAAAAATCTGCAATTTATACTTATCGGCTAAAATTTTAAGCCGTTTATAGAATTTATATTCCCTGTCGGTCAGTATGGGTTTTGATACATACATCTGAGTGATATCGGGGGGAGGTTTTTCTTTTCCGTAATGCCATGCTATATATATTATTGCCGATACTACTGCGATAAGTATTAACAGGGCTTCATTTCCGAACATATTATTCTCCTTGTATAATAAAAACCGCTTTCCCTTGACAGGAAAAGCGGCTCTGTATATCTGCGATTAAACGAGCTTGATTATAGCCATTTCAGCAGCATCACCACGGCGGGGACCAATCTTTACGATTTGTGTATAACCGCCGTTTCTGTCAGCGTACTTAGGTGAAATCTCGTCAAAAAGCTTCTTGGCAACGGCTTCCTTTGTTACATAAGCCATTACCTGACGCTTGGAGTGCAGATCATTATTTTTACCGATAGTAATCATTTTTTCTGCAACAGCACGAACTTCCTTTGCTCTTGTAACGGTTGTTTCAATCTGACCGTTTTCGAGAAGGAAAGTTACCATGCCACGGAGCATTGCTCTTCTATGGTCAGATGTTCTGCCCAGCTTTCTTGTACCCGGCATTGTAATTCACTCCTTTTCTTAATCAGTGATTTAATCTTCTTCTGATGCAAGTTCAAAGCCCAGTGACTGGAGCTTTTCCTTTACTTCATCGAAGGATTTCTTTCCAAGGTTTCTAACCTTCATCATTTCTTCCTCAGACTTGTTGATGAGGTCATCTACAGTATTAATTCCGGCACGTTTAAGGCAATTGAATGAACGTACCGACAAGTCAAGATCCTCAATGGTCATCTCAAGGATTTTTTCCTTACCTTTATCGTCCTTTTCAACGAGTACCTCTGTAAGTCCTGCCTCTTCTGAGAGGTCAATGAACAGTTTCAGATGCTCATTGAGGAGATTGGCTGCCTGTGACAGTGCTTCCTTAGCGGAGATTGTACCGTCTGTCCATACCTCCATGGTAAGCTTGTCATAGTCTGTTACCTGTCCGAGACGGGTATCCTCCACGGTATATTTTACTTTGAGGACGGGTGTATATATACTGTCCACTGCGATAACATCGACGGGGAGGTTTATCTGCTTTTTGTTTCTTTCTGCTGAAACGTAGCCTCTGCCTCTGTCGATAGTTATTTCCATGTACAGTTTTGCATCTTTGCCCAGTGTAGCTATATGCATACCGGGGTCAAGAATACTCACCTCTGAATCGGTTTTTATGTCGCTTGCAGTGATTTCACATTCACCTTCTGCCTCGACATAAACCGTCTTTGGACCTTCTCCGTAGAGTTTTGCCGTAAGACCTTTAATGCTGAGGATAATTTCCGTAACATCTTCCTTTACGCCCGGAATTGTTGACAACTCATGGTGGACTGTACCGTCCTTGCCCGAGAGCTTTACGGAGGTTACAGCCACACCCGGAAGTGAGGAGAGCAGCACACGTCTGAGGCTGTTGCCCAACGTTATACCGTATCCACGCTCAAGCGGTGCTAAAACGAATTTGCCGTATTTGCCGTCACTTTTAAGCTCGACAATGTCGATATCCGGCTTCTTGATATTTTCCAGCATAAAAACCCTCCTGTTTCGCAATAACTGTTTTCTTCGAGTTCTGACGATTCAAGTAATATTATTACTTGGAGTAAAGCTCGACGATGAGGTGTGTAGCAACCTCGTAGTCTATATCCTCTGCTGAGGGAAGACGAGTAACCGTAGCTGAGAAATCGTCCTTCTTTGCATCAAGCCATACGGGAACGAGTCTGTCCTTGGTTTCCTCGACTGTATTCTTGAACTTATCGGAAGTTCTGTCCTTTTCACGGAGAGCGACAACATCGCCTGCCTTGACTCTGTAAGAGGGAATATCCACCTTATTGCCGTTTACAGTATAGTGACCGTGAGTAACGAGCTGTCTTGCTTCTCTTCTTGTGAGGGCGAGACCCATTCTGTAAACAACGCTGTCGAGTCTGGATTCAAGGACTGTGATAAGGTTATCACCTGCTTTGCCCTCCATCTTTGTAGCTATCTCGAAGTAGTGATAGAACTGTTTTTCGAGTACGCCGTAGATGAATTTGAGCTTCTGTTTTTCTTTAAGCTGTAAGCCGTATTCTGATATCTTCTTTCTGTTGTTTGCGTTCTTGAATCTGATTGATTCCTTCTTTGAAACGCCCATAACAGCGGGGCTGATTCCCAGATATCTGCACTTTTTAAGAATAGGTTCTTTCTGTACTGCCATTTTAAAACACCTCCTGTTTGATCAGACACGACGTCTTTTGGGCGGACGGCAGCCATTATGGGGAATGGGAGTTACGTCCTTAATCATTCTTACCTCAAGACCTACGGTCTGAAGCGCTCTGATAGCAGCTTCTCTGCCTGCGCCGGGTCCTTTTACATAAACCTCAACGTTTTTAAGACCATGCTCCATAGCAGCCTTTGCAGCGGTTTCTGCTGCTGTCTGAGCTGCGAAAGGAGTTGACTTCTTTGAACCTCTGAATCCGAGTTCACCTGCGCTTGCCCATGAAATAGCGTTACCCTGAGCATCTGTTATGGTAACAATAGTATTGTTGAAAGTTGACTGAATGTGAACTGCGCCGTTTTCGATATTCTTACGCTCTCTGCGTCTTCTTATCGTAGAAACTTTTTTACCTTTCTGCTGTGCCAAAGCTCATGACCTCCTTACTTCTTCTTGTTAGCGATAGTCTTTACAGGACCCTTGCGGGTTCTTGCGTTTGTCTTGGTTCTCTGACCTCTTACGGGCAGACCCTTTCTGTGACGAACGCCTCTGTAACAGCCTATTTCAACAAGTCTCTTGATGTTGAGTGCTGTTTCACGTCTGAGGTCACCCTCAACTGTGTAGTTTGCACCGATATAGTCACGGAGTTTAGCCACGTCCTCTTCTGCGAGGTCCTTAACTCTTGTATCGGGGTTAACGCCTGTTGCATTGAGGATATCTGTTGCAGTCTGACGACCGATTCCGTAGATATAAGTAAGACCGATTTCTATTCTCTTGTTCTTCGGAAGGTCAACGCCTGATATTCTTGCCATTTGATTAAAACACCTCCATTAGTGCTGCGTCAATTAACCCTGACGCTGCTTATGCTTCGGGTTTTCGCAGATTACCATTATTCTGCCCTTACGTTTAATAACCTTGCATTTTTCGCAAATAGGTTTTACTGAAGGTCTGACTTTCATTGAAAATACCTCCTTAGCGGAAACGGATAATTTATCCTGTCTTTATTTTACACGCCATGTTATACGGCCTTTTGAAAGGTCGTACGGTGACATTTCGAGTTTTACCCTGTCACCGGGCACGATTCTTATATAATTCATTCTGAGTTTGCCTGAAACGTGTGAGAGAACCTCGTGGCCGTTTTCAAGCTGAACTTTAAACATTGCATTCGGCAGAGCATCTGTTACAACGCCCTCAACCTCGATTACATCTTCTTTTGACACCTCAGATAACCTCCTTCTGCCCAGTTTCGTTTCTGAATGTACTCAGAAAACTTCTGAGCCTTTTATCAGTTATATCATTTAGTTCTATCATACTGTTTGTCGGGCGGATATGCTTTATATTCTTGCGTTTCGGCTTATCGAGTTTTCTTGATTTGCCGTCTGCGATAAAGCAGAAGTCATTTTCGATTCTGACCACTGCGAAGAATCCTCCGCAGTCTCTTCCTGCGACTGCCCTGACAACCGAGCCTTTTTGCAGCTTCACAATATCCCTCCGTCACTGTACAGTCAGAATGACGGGACCGTCAGGAGTTATTGCGATCATATGCTCGAAATGAGCAGACAGTGAACCACTTTTTGTTATCACGGTCCAGCCGTCTTTTAAGGTTTTAACGTCATCGCCCCTGAGATTTATCATAGGCTCGATGCATATAGTCATACCCGCAACCAGTCTCGGTCCGTGACCTGCACGTCCCCAGTTCGGTATTTCGGGTGATTCATGAACCTCTCTGCCGATACCGTGGCCGCAGTAATTTCTTACGATTCCGTAGCCTCGTGAAGCGCAGTATTCTTCAACAGCATGAGAAATGTCACCGATTCGGTTACCTGCCTGAGCCTGATTTATGCCTTCAAAGAGGGATTTTTCAGTTACATCAAGCAGAGCCTTTGCTTCGTCAGAAATTTTTCCCACAGGGAAAGTCCAGCAGCTGTCGCCGTTGAAGCCCTTATATGCAGCTCCCGTGTCGATGCTTACAATATCGCCTTCCTTTAATCTGTGGCTTGCTTTCGGGATTCCGTGGATTACCTCCTCATTGACTGAGATGCAGGCATTTCCGGGGAAGCCGTATAAGCCTTTGAATGCAGATTTACAGCCGTGTCTTGCATAGAACTCTCCGACAAGCTTGTCGACTTCGAGAGTAGTCATGCCGGGCTTTAATCTTTCACCGGCGTACCATATTGCGCCGCAGGTAATTTTACCTGCTTCACGCATTATGGCAAGTTCGGATTTTGACTTGATAGTGATGCCCATTACTCTACTCCTACGGCAGCGAGTGTGAGCTTAGATGTGTCAGCAACTTCCTCCTGACCCTCTACTGTAACAAGTTTGCCCTGTGCAGCGTAGTAGTCCTTGAGGGGAGCTGTTTTTTCGTGATATGTTGCGAGTCTGTCGAGTACGACTTCGGGCTGGTCGTCCTTACGGATTACAGTCTTGTCGCCGCACTTGTCGCACACGCCCTCAACCTTTGAAGGTTTATACTGAACATGGTATGAAGCACCGCAGCCCTGACAAACTCTTCTGCCTGAAACTCTTTGTTTGATTGTTTCATCGGGTACAAAGATTTCGATTACCTTGTCAATCTGTATGCCCATTGAGTCGAGAGCCTCTGCCTGCGGAACTGTTCTGGGGAAACCGTCGAGGATAAATCCTTTTTTGCAGTCGTCCTCAGCGATGCGCTCTTTAAGGATTCCGATAACTATATCATCGGAAACGAGTGCGCCTGCGTCCATAGCAGCCTTAGCTTTAAGACCGTACTCTGTACCGTTTTTTGCAGCTTCACGGAGAATATTTCCCGTTGAAATCTGCGGGATACCGAGAGCATCGGAAACAACCTCTGCCTGAGTACCCTTGCCTGCGCCGGGTGCGCCTAAGAAAATAAGGTTCATAATAGTCCTCCTTGATTATCGTAAGAAGCCCTTATGATGTCTCATCATAAGCTGGGATTCGAGTGTGCGTGTTGTTTCAAGTGCAACACTTACTGCGATAAGGATTGTAGTACCGCCCATTGAAAGTGACTGGAGATTCTGGTCAGCCATTGAGATGAATATCGGGATTATTGCGATAATTCCGAGGAACACCGCACCCACGAGAGCGATTTTTGAAAGAACTCTCTGGATATAGTCTGATGTAGGCTTACCGGGTCTTATTCCGGGGATACCGCCGTTTGACTGACGGAGATTGTTTGCTATTTCAACGGGATTGTACTGTATTGATACGTAGAAGTAATTGAACGCAATTATAAGGATAAAGTAGAGTATAGCGTATGACCAGCTTCTTGTTGAGAAGAATTTACAGAACTGATAGTAGAATCCTTCTGTTGTTGTAAGGGGTTTGAAGAGCTGGATTGTTGACGGCAGTGACATAAATGACATAGCGAAGATGATAGGCATAACACCGCTCATCATAACTTTTATCGGGATATGTGTTTTCTGACCGCCGTACTGTTTTCTTCCCACTACACGCTTTGCGTACTGTATAGGAATACGTCTTTCAGCCTCATTCATGAATACTATGAAAGCAAATTCTGCTATGATAAAGAGCAGGTATCCGAGTGATACAAAGAGATATTTTTCAGGAGTTTCCATAGTGAGTGTAATGAGACGACCTGCGTCTACGGGGAATCTTGCAGCGATACCTGCAAAGAGGAGCATGGAAACGCCGTTTCCGATACCCTTGTCGCTTATTCTGTTGCCCATCCATACTACGAATGAAGCACCTGCGATAAATGTGACTACAATTACTATTCCTGCGAATATACCCTGACCGCCGTCGATATACTTGACGGCAGAATTTCCGTCTTCGTCGGTCATTCTTCTGAGTGTGAGGTAATACGCATATGACATTGCAATTGCGAGTGCAACAGCGACAAATGCAGTTATCTTGTCGATTTTCTTACGTCCTTCTTCGCCCTCATCACGCAGTCTTTCCAGCGGAGGCAAAGCATACGTCAGAAGCTGCATAATGATTGATGCGTTGATGAAGGGGGTGATTGATAGTGAGAATACGGTCGCCTGTGAGAGCGCACCACCTGTAATTGTATTGAGATATTCGAGGAAGTTTCCGCCTGATGCGTTTGTATCCATCCAGCTTTTAACGACATCGGGATTAAGAAACGGTACAGTAACGGCACTTCCGAATCTGAATATGACAACCATCAGTAATGTGTAAAGAAGCTTTTTACGGATTTCGGGTGTGTTCCATGCATTCTTCAGTGTTTTGAACACATTACATCACCTCGGTCTTTCCGCCTGCCTTTTCTATCTTCTCAACAGCGCTCTGTGAGAATTTTGCAGCTTTAACTGTAAGCTGAGCGGTAAGTTCTCCGTTGCCGAGTATTTTTATACCGTCATACTCCTTCTTAACAAGACCTGATGCTTTAAGGAGTTCTGCGTCAACCACAGTACCGTCCTTGAACTTATTAAGGTCAGAAACATTAACGATTGCATATTTTGCTGCAAAGATGTTATTGAATCCTCTTTTGGGGATACGTCTTGCCAGTGGCATCTGACCGCCTTCAAAGCCGATTCTTACACCGCCGCCGCTGCGGGCGTTCTGTCCCTTGTGACCCTTTCCGGCTGTTTTGCCGTTGCCTGAGCCGTGACCTCTGCCTACACGCTTTACGTCCTTATTGGAATCGGGAGCGGGTGTCAGTTCATGTATTTTCATGCGAATGCACCTCCTTGCTTACGCTTCTGTAACCTCGATGAGGTGTGAAATCTTCTTTATTTTTCCCTCTGTCTGAGCGTTGTCAGGCTGAGTTGTTGTGTCGCCAATTTTTCTGAGACCGAGCGACTGTGCAGTAGCTATCTGGTCTTTTTTTCTGCCGATGAGGCTCTTAACGAGCTTGATATTCTTAGCCATGTCGCTGCCTCCTTAACCTAAAATTTCCTTAACGGACTTGCCTCTCTTTTCTGCAACCGACTTAGCAGAAGCGCATGATGTAAGGCCGTTGATTGTAGCTCTTACGACGTTGCAGGGGTTATTTGAACGGAGAGACTTTGTTCTGATATCCTTAATGCCTGCTACTTCGATGACTGCACGGACAGGACCGCCTGCGATAACGCCTGTACCGGGTGCTGCGGGCTTCATGAGAACTCTGCCTGCACCGAATGCGCCGACGATTTCATGAGGAATAGTTGTACCTTTAAGAGAAACCTTTACAAGGTTCTTCTTGGCATCTTCGATACCCTTGCGGATAGCATCGGGAACTTCTCCTGATTTTCCGAGACCGAAACCTACTGTGCCGTTTCCGTCGCCAACTACCACGAGAGCAGAGAACTTCATGATACGGCCGCCCTTTACGGTTTTGGAAACTCTGTTGATAGCGACAACTTTTTCCTGAAATTCGGGTGCCTGTGTTTCAATATTAGCCATTATTTAACCTCCCTCTATCAGAACTTTAATCCGTTTTCTCTTGCGCCCTCTGCGAGAGCCTGAACTCTTCCGTGGTAGAGGTAGCCGCCTCTGTCGAATACAACTTCTGTTATACCCTTATCGGCAGCGTTCTTTGCGATAGCTGCGCCGACCTTGCGTGCGCCCTCGATATTTGAGCCGCTTTCGCCGAAGTCCTTGTCCATGCTGGACGCAGCAGCAAGAGTAACGCCGTTTACATCGTCAATAATCTGAGCATAGATATGCTTGTTTGAACGGAACACATTGAGACGGGGACGCTCGGGAGTACCTGAAATCTTTGCACGGACTCTGCGGTGTCTCTTTAACCTTGCTTTATTGCTGTCAAATTTCTTAATCATAGCAATTTGCTCCTTCTAATTACTTCTTGCCCTTGCCGGCCTTACCTTCCTTGCGGATAATATGCTCGCCGGCATATCTGATACCCTTGCCCTTGTAAGGCTCAGGCGGACGCTTTTCTCTTACTTCGGCTGCGAACTGACCTACAGCCTGTTTGTCGATACCGCTTATAACAATTTTGTTAGGCTGGGGAACATCGAGCTTTATAGCATCTGTTTCCTCGATAACAACGGGGTGTGAATAACCAAGGTTAAGAGTAACCTTATTTCCGCTTTTTGCTGCACGGTAGCCGACGCCCTCGATTTCGAGAGTTTTGGAATATCCGTTTGTAACGCCCTCAACCATATTGTGAATGAGGGTTCTTGTAAGACCGTGGAGTGAGCGGTGACGCTTGTCATCGCTGGGTCTTGTGACATTTATAACACCTTCAGCAACCTCGATGCCGAGCTCTGTTGAAAACTGTCTTGTAAGCTCGCCCTTCGGTCCCTTTACTGTGACAAGGTTATTTTCATTTTTAACCTCTACACCTGCGGGAATGCTGACAGGCTGTTTACCGATTCTTGACATAATCAGCTTCCTCCTTACCAGATGTATGCGAGAACTTCGCCGCCGACATTGAGTTCTCTTGCCTTCTTGTCGGTTACGATTCCCTTTGAAGTTGAAACGATTGCTATACCCAGACCCTTACGAACCTTGGGCATATCTGCGCAGCTTGAATAGATACGCAGACCGGGCTTTGAAACTCTTCTCAGACCCGTAATTACAGGTGACTTGTTGTCGCCGTACTTGAGCGTGATTCTGATAACACCCTGCTTACCGTCCTCTATTACCTGAAAGCCTTTTACATAGCCCTCGTCAACGAGAATCTGTGAGATAGCCTTCTTTACGTTAGAAGCGGGAACGTCAACTGTGGCGTGCTTTGCAGTATTCGCATTGCGAATTCTTGTTAAAAGATCTGCTATTGTATCAGTGATTTGCATTGCAGATGACCTCCTTTTCGTATTTTACCAGCTTGCTTTTTTAACACCGGGAATCTGACCGTCATGAGCCAGCTCTCTGAAACAGATACGGCAGATGCCGAATTTTCTCAGATAAGCGTGGGGTCTGCCGCAGATTTTGCATCTGTTATAAGCTCTTGTGGAATACTTGGGAGTTCTCTGCTGCTTGTTAATCATTGCCTTTTTAGCCATTGTATTTCCTCCCTGATTACTTTATGAACGGTGCGCCGAGGAGGCTGAGGAGTTCTCTGCCCTCTTCATCGGTCTGAGCTGTGGTAATGAAATTGATATCCATACCTCTTACCTTGTCGATTTTATCGTATTCAATCTCTGGGAAGATAAGCTGTTCCTTTACACCTGTTGAATAGTTGCCCTTGCCGTCGAATGAATTTGCGCTTATGCCTCTGAAGTCACGGACACGGGGGAACGCAACGTTGAAGAGTTTGTTTACAAATTCGTACATCTTTTCGCCTCTGAGGGTAACTTTAACGCCTATGGGCATACCTTCACGGAGCTTGAAGTTTGCTACTGATTTCTTGGCTCTGCACACTACGGGCTTCTGACCTGTGATAGCAGCGAGGTCGGTCATTATAGCGTCGATTACCTTTGCATTTTCCTTAGCCTCGCCTGCGCCGACATTGATAACGACCTTGTCGAGCTTCGGAATCTGCATAACGCTTTTATAGCCGAACTTCTTCATCAGTGCAGGAGCAACGGTGCTAACATAATATTCTTTTAAACTTGCCATGTCGTTTCTCCTTTGCTATTATTCAAAAGACTTTCCGCATTTCTTGCAAACACGGAGTTTCTTGCCGTCCTCGAAAGTATGACCGATTCTTGTGGGCTTGCCGCACTTGGGGCATACGAGCTGGACTTTGCAGGCATATACGGGAGCTTCTGTCTTTACGATACCGCCCTGCTGACCCATTCTTGTGGGTTTAACGTGTTTAGTGATTACGTTGATACCTTCAACGATAACCTTGCCCTCTTTGGGGCTTACTTCTACTACCTTGCCGGTTTTTCTGTCCTTGTTCTTATCGAACTTATCCTCGTACTTACCTGTACGGAGGATAACAGTGTCACCGGTTTTAACGTGAACTTTACTCATATCAATGACACCTCCGAATTAAAGAACTTCAGGTGCGAGGCTGAGGATTTTTGTATATTCCTTCTCACGCAGTTCCTTCGCAACAGGTCCGAAAATACGTGTACCTCTGGGGTTCTTGTCTTCCTTGATAATAACAGCAGCGTTCTCATCGAAGCGGATATATGTTCCGTCCTCTCTTCTGAGACCCTTTGCTGAGCGAACGATAACTGCCTTTACAACATCGCCCTTCTTTACAACGCCTCCGGGTGTTGCTTTCTTTACGGAAGCAACTACTACATCGCCGATATTTGCATATCTTCTGCGTGTACCTCCCAGAACTCTGATACACATAAGCTCTTTTGCGCCTGTGTTGTCAGCGACCTTTAAATAAGTCTGCATCTGTATCACAGCGAGTTCCTCCTTTCAAGCATTAAGCTTCTATCAAATATAATTACTTAGCCTTTTCGATGATGGTTGTTACACGCCATCTCTTATCTTTTGAAAGCGGACGTGTTTCCATTACTTCAACACGGTCGCCGATTCTGCATTTGTTTTCTTCATCGTGAGCCTTGAGTTTTACTGTACGCTTGATGATTTTCTTGTAAAGCGGGTGTTTAACGTTGTCAACGATAGCAACAACGACGGTTTTATCCATCTTATCGCTTACAACCTTGCCTACTCTTGTCTTTCTAAGGTTTCTTTCTGCAGACATTAGCTAAATCCTCCCTTTCTTACTGCTGTGCGAGTTCTGCTGCACGCAGAACAGTTTTTACACGGGCAATATCCTTCTTTACAGCTTTGAGTCTTGCTGTATTGTCAAGCTGATTTACAGCGTGCTGAAAGCGGAGCGCAAAAAGCTCTTCCTTTAAGCTTACGAGTTTCTCGTTGAGTTCGTCAACGGACATTTCTCTGATTTCTGATGCTTTCATTACTGCTCCACCTCCTGATCTGCTTTAGTAACGAATTTACACTTGATAGGGAGCTTATGCATAGCGAGACGCATAGCTTCTCTTGCAGTTTCCTCAGCAACTCCCTTGATTTCAAAGAGAACTCTGCCGGGCTTTACGACTGCAACCCAGTATTCGGGAGAACCCTTACCTGAACCCATTCGTGTTTCAGCGGGCTTTTCTGTGATAGGCTTGTCGGGGAATATTTTAATCCATACCTGACCGCCTCTCTTGATGTATCTTGTCATAGCGATACGGGCTGACTCTATCTGATTGGAGGTTATCCAAGCAGGCTCAAGAGCCTGTAAGCCGTAATCACCGTAAGTTACCTTGTTTCCTCTGTAAGCCTTGCCCTTAAGGCGGCCTCTGTGTACTCTGCGGTACTTAACTCTCTTTGGAAGCAGCATTACTGATTACCTCCTTCACTTCTTCTGTTGTTATCACGGTTGAAGTTTCTGTTTCCGCCTCTTCTGTTTCCGTCACGTCTGTCGTCACGGCGGTTGCGGCGGTCGTTTTTCTTTTCGGACTTTTCTCTCTGAGCGGCAGCCTTGGCAGCGTCACCCTTGAGGACTTCGCCCTTGTATATCCAAACCTTTACGCCAAGCTTTCCGTAAGTTGTATCAGCCTCTGCGAAGCCGTAGTCGATATCTGCACGGATAGTCTGGAGCGGGATAGTACCTTCGTGGTAGCTTTCACTTCTTGCGATTTCTGCACCTGCGAGTCTGCCTGATACCTTAACCTTGATACCCTTTGCACCGAGGCGCATAGTTCTGCCGATGGACTGTTTCATAGCTCTTCTGAATGAAACACGGTTTTCGAGGTCGAGAGCGATTTTCTCAGCAACGAGCTGGCTGTCCATATCGGGCTGTTTTACTTCGATGATGTTTACATAAACCTGTTTGCCCATCATCTTTTCGAGCTGAAGTCTAAGCTTTTCGATTTCTGCGCCCTGTCTGCCGATAACGATACCGGGTTTAGCGCAGTGAATGTGGATTCTTACCTTATCGGCGAAACGCTCGATTTCTATTCTGGGAACACCGGCAGCATACAAGCTCTTCTTAATGAAATTACGAACGTTGTAGTCCTCAACGAGGGTATTGCCGAAATCTGCCTTATTGGCATACCAGCGTGAATCCCAGTCCTTTATAACGCCCACACGAAGACCGTGCGGATTAACTTTCTGTCCCATTATTCAGACCTCCTTGGGATTATTCTTTTTCTTTAAGAACAACTGTGATGTGTGATGTTCTCTTTAAAATTCTGTATGCTCTGCCCTGAGCTCTGGGCATGATTCTCTTCATGATAGGACCGGGTGTTACGAAACACTCAGCAATATAAAGATTATCCTTGTCCATGCTGAAATTATTTTCTGCATTTGCCTGTGCGGACTTTACAAGCTTACTTACGATAGGACTTGCAGCCTTAGGAGTAAGATCTAAAGTAGCCAAAGCGAGGTCAACGTCCTTGTTTCTGATTAAATCAAGAACAATCTGAACCTTTCTGGGCGATATGCGGGCATTTCTCAAATAAGCTCTTGCTTCCATTAAAAGCTCCTCCTTTCGCTTACTTCTTGCCGTTGTTCGATGTTTTGGAACCTGCGTGTCCCTTGTAAGTTCTTGTAGGAGCAAACTCACCGAGCTTATGTCCTACCATATCCTCTGTAACATATACAGGAACGTGTTTGCGTCCGTCATGAACAGCAAATGTATGACCTACGAAATCGGGGAAAATTGTTGAAGATCTGCTCCATGTCATGAGGACCTTCTTTTCGCCTGCCTCGTTCATAGCCTGAACTCTCTTAAGGAGAACTTCCTGAACGTAAGGACCTTTTTTAATACTTCTGCTCATTATTAGTTCCTCCTTTCAGATTATTTGCCGTTGCGGCGTTTTACGATGAACTTATCTGTTCTGTGGTGCTTTTTACGGGTCTTGTAACCGAGAGCGGGTTTACCCCAGGGGGTAACAGGTCCGGGTCTTCCGACAGGTGACTTACCTTCACCGCCTCCGTGCGGGTGGTCATTGGGGTTCATTACGGAACCTCTTACAGTAGGTCTCCAGCCCATATTTCTCACACGGCCTGCTTTACCGTAGTTTACGTTTTCGTGGTCGATATTTGAAACCTGACCGATAGCAGCCTTACAGTTAATCGAAACTTTTCTCATTTCGCCTGAGGGGAGTCTGATAAGAGCGTACTTATCTTCCTTACCCATAAGCTGAGCCTGATTTCCTGCGCTTCTTACGAGCTGTGCGCCCTTGCCGGGGTAAAGCTCAATAGCGTGGATAAATGTACCGACGGGGATATCAGCGAGTTTGAGTGCGTTGCCGGGCTTGATATCAGCCTCTGAGCCTGACTCAATCTTATCGCCTACTTTAAGACCGTTGGGAGCGAGAATATATCTCTTTTCGCCGTCCTCATACTGAACGAGAGCGATGAATGCGCTTCTGTTGGGGTCATATTCGAGGGTAAGGACATTGGCAATCATATTGTCCTTATCACGCTTGAAATCTATTACACGGTATTTTCTTCTGTTACCGCCGCCTCTGTGGCGGACTGTTATTCTGCCGTAGCTGTTTCTTCCCGATTTTTTCTTCATAGGTTCGAGAAGGCTTTTCTCCGGCTCAACCTTAGACAGAACAGAGTAATCTGTTACAGTCATCTGACGCCTTGAAGGTGTCGTAGGCTTGTAGGTTTTAATAGCCATTTATTTCACTCCTTGTAAAAATGCTTGTTTGCGGGAGCATTACTCCCATACTGCGGAAATAAGCCTTTTATTAATACATACCCTCGAAGAATTCGATAGCCTTTGAATCTGCTGTAAGGGTAACTATTGCCTTTTTCCATGAAGCTGTTGTGCCGACGAATCTGCCGAGTCTTTTCTGTTTGCCCTTGATGTTGAGTGTATTCACCTTAGCGACCTCAACGCCGAAGAGAGTTTCAACAGCCTTTTTGATTTCTGACTTTGTAGCGTCTTTTGCAACCTTAAAGGTGTACTTTCCTTCCTGAAGGTTGTCCATTGACTGCTCTGTGATAACGGGCTTGAGGATAATATCCTGCGGTGCTTTCATTATGCGTACACCTCCTCGATTTTTCCTACGGCATTCTTTACAACGATGAACTTGTCATAGTTGAGAATATCGTATACGTTAAGAGTGTTTACAGCGGCAGTTTTAATGCCGGGGATATTAGCTGCGCTCTTGATAACCTTTGCATCAGCCTCAGCAGTAACGATGAGAGCCTTGCCTTCAACGCCGAGGGCTTTGAGCATATCAGCGATAGTTTTTGTCTTGTAGCTGTCGAGAGTGAGAGCATCGAGAACTATCATATTGTTATCGAGAACCTTAGTTGAAAGAGCAGACTTCATAGCGAGTCTTCTTACTTTTTTATTGAGAGCGTATCTGTAATCTCTGGGCTTAGGGCCGAGAGCAACGCCGCCGTGGTACCACTGGGGAGCTCTTGTTGAACCCTGTCTTGCGTGACCTGTACCTTTCTGTCTCCAGGGTTTTCTGCCGCCGCCTCTTACTTCTGTTCTTGTAAGAGTTGACTGAGTACCCTGTCTCTGGTTAGCGAGGTAATTTACTACCATAGCGTGCATAACAGCTTCATTGGGAGTAACACCGAAAACTGCGTCTGAGAGTTCTGTTTCGGAAACCTGCTTTCCTGTCATATCAAAAACTGAAATTGTAGACATTTACGTTTCCCCCTTTCTCAAGCCTTTACGCTGTCAACGATATAGACTATACCGCCTTTGGGACCGGGAATTGCGCCCTTGATAGCGATAAGATTGTTTTCTGTATCCACCTTGACGATTTCAAGGTTCTGTACAGTAACCTGTTCTGCGCCCATATGGCCAGCCATGCCCTTGCCCTTGTATATTCTTGAAGGTGAGGAGCAAGCGCCCATAGAGCCTGCCTGTCTGTGAACGGGGCCTGTACCGTGAGTTTCTTTAAGTCTGTGCTGATTGTGGCGTTTGATTGCACCTGCGAAGCCTTTACCTTTGCTTGTGCCTACAACGTCAACAGCATCGCCGACAGCGAAAGTGTCAGCCTTTACGATGTCGCCTACGTTGAGAGCGTCACAGTCATCGAGTCTGAATTCTTTAAGATTTTTCTTGCAGGCAACGTCAGCCTTTTCAAAGTGACCTTTGAGGGGCTTGTTCATTCTCTGAACCTTAACATCGCCGTAGCCGAGCTGAAGAGCAGCATATCCGTCATTCTCGACAGTTTTTTTCTGAACGACAACGCAGGGACCTGCTTCAACAACAGTAACAGGAATAACTTTTCCTGATTCATCGAAAATCTGTGTCATACCGATTTTCTTACCGATAATGCCTTTCTGCATTTTCATTTCCTCCTATAAGGTTATTGGTTGATGTTTATCAACATGACCGACGGGATACCGTCATTTTTTTGCAGGTACAGCGGAATTACTTAACTTCCATAACAACGTCCACGCCTGCGGGGATTTCAAGTTTATCAAGAGCAGCAGTTGTTTTTTCAGTAGGACGGATAACGTCTATAAGTCTCTTGTGAGTTCTCATTTCAAACTGCTCACGGCTGTCCTTATATTTGTGTACAGCACGGAGGATAGTAACAACTTCCTTATCTGTGGGAAGCGGTATAGGACCTGAAACTCTTGCACCGCTTCTTTTAGCTGCTTCAACGATTTTAGCTGCTGCGATATCGACAGTAGCGTGGTCGTATCCTTTAATCTTGAATCTGATTTTTTCATTGACTGCCATTATTTTCGCCTCCTTGGATAATATTTATGGGGGACGCTTATCGGGACTTAACACGTTTCCGTGTGTTTCATGCCATATCTATTAAAAAAACCCGAAAAACCGTTGTTTTCCGAGCATCAAACGACATATTCGGACACAAAGAGGCACAAAGGCACATACGCAAGCTGTACCGTTCAAAACTCCACAAACTGTGTCCGCTATCCCATTCGCCCGGTTTAAAATCGGACATACTCCACGGAAATTACCTGACAGACCGTCAGCAACCTTCCGTTTCAACGCATATCTTTGCAGTCAGTGCATATCTTATACACTCAGCTTTTATATTATACCACGCAGATACGCATAATGCAAGCATTTCCTGAAATTTTATTGTAAACTTTTTATGAACGAAATAATATATTTAACTGTATACTGCATATAAAATAACAATCTTTTAAAATTTAATTGTTTTAATATTATAAATTACTGAAAACCCCTTGAAACTGTCAGGAAATAATGTTATAATTATAAAAGTATACGCCATTGTTATGGCAAAAGGAGTTAAAATTATGAATTACGGACATTTTGACCTTGAAAACAAGGAATACGTCATCACAAATCCCGCAACCCCTGCACCATGGGCAAATTATCTCGGTGACCCTGAATACGGTGCTATGATTTCAAACAATGCCGCAGGTTACAGCTTCGTAAAATCAGGAGCAAACGGCAGAATTTCACGTTTCCGTTTCAATTCCGAAATGGCTCTCCCCGGCAGATACATCTATATCCGTGACAATGATGCAAATGATTACTGGTCTGCATCATGGCAGCCAGTCGGCAAGCCCCTCGACAAGTACAAGAGCGAATGCCGCCACGGTACTGCATATACCGTAATCTCCGCAGAATATTCCGATATAAAGTCAGAAGTCACCTATTATGTCCCCTACGGCAAAACCTACGAAGTATGGAGAGCTAAAATTACCAACAATGATTCAAAGGACAGAAACCTTTCACTCTATGGATTCGTTGAATTTACCAACGACAACAACTATGAACAGGATCAGGTAAATCTCCAGTACACATTATTCATCACACGCACAAGCTTTGAAGAAAATAAAATCCTCCAGCATATCAACGAAAATGACGGCAAAGATGCAAGCGGTTCAAATCACCGTGAAAGATTCTTCGGAATGGTAGGCGCACCGATTTCCGCATATAACGGCTCACTCAGCGACTTTATAGGCGCATACAGAACTTTCTCCAACCCCATAGCTGTTGAATCAGGCAAGTGCAACAACAAAATGAACTTCAATTCAAATTCATGCGGTGCTTTGCAGTCGGATATAACTCTCAAATCAGGCGAAACTGTTGAACTTATATATATCCTCGGTCAGCGTGACAACGAACAGGCAACCGCTATCCTCAACGAATACAAAGAAGCAGGAAAAGTCGATGCAGAAATCAGACAGCTTAAAGATTACTGGCATGGTCAGCTTTCCAATTTCAAGGTTGAAACTCCCTCCGCAGAGTTCAACAACATGATTAACGTATGGAATGCTTATCAGTGCTTTATAACATTTATCTGGTCAAGAGCCGCATCATTTGTTTACTGCGGTCTTCGTAACGGTTATGGCTACCGTGATACCGTTCAGGATATTCAGGGTATCATACATCTTAACCCCGAAATGGCTGCCGAAAAAATCCGTTTCATGCTCTCCGCTCAGGTAAGCAACGGCGGCGGACTCCCCCTTGTAAGATTCAATCACAATGCAGGTCATGAAAACTGCCCCGATGAAAATGATGTAAACAGCGTATACGCAAAGGAAACAGGTCACCCCTCATACCGTGCCGATGATGCTCTCTGGCTTTTCCCGACTATCGTCAAGTATATCGGTGAAAGCGGCAACAAGGCATTTTTAGATGAAGTAATCACCTATGCGGAAGAAGGTGGCGGTGAAGCTACCGTTTACGAACACCTTAAAAATGCAATAAGATTCTCAATGGAACGCCTCGGCAGTCACAATATGCCCGCAGGACTTCATGCAGACTGGAATGACTGTCTCAGACTCGGTGCAAAGGGTGAATCTACATTTGTAGCTTTCCAGCTTTACTATGCAATGAGCGTAATAAAAGATATGGCTGTTTCAAAAAATGATAACGACTATGTATCATATATAACAGATGTTCAGGCTAAACTCGCAGATGCTCTCGAAAAGTGCTGGGACGAGGACAGATTTATCCGTGGTATCCGTGAGGACGGTGTAATTGTCGGTGCTAAGAAAGACCCCGAAGCTAATATGTGGCTCAATCCTCAGAGCTGGAGTGTAATTTCAAAATTTGCCTCCGATGAACAGGCTGAAAAGGCTATGAACAGCGTTCACGATATCCTCAACACTCCTTACGGTGCAAAACTCCTTGAACCTCCCTACAAAGAACACTATTTTGACGGTGCATTAATGCATATCTTCAATGCTGATACCAAGGAAAACGGTGGTATCTTCTCGCAGTCACAGGGCTGGCTCATACTCGCTGAATCTCTCCTCGGTCACGGAAACAGAGCTTTTGAATACTTCCTTGAAAGTTCACCTGCTGCCATGAATGACAAGGCTGAAATAAGAGTTATGGAACCATATGTTCACGGACAGTTCACCGAATCAAAGGCATCACCTTTTGAAGGACGTTCACACGTTCACTGGCTCACAGGTACAGCATCAACTGTTATGGTAGGCTGTGTTGAAGGTATCTGCGGTATGCGTCCTGATGCTGACGGACTGCTGATTTCTCCCTCTATCCCGTCAGAATGGGACGGTTTCAGAATCGAAAAGAATTTCAGAGGAAAGAAACTCAATATCAACGTAAACAACTCCGCTCACGCTGAATCAGGTGTTAAGGAAATCACTCTCAACGGCGAAAAGCTTGACAAAAATTATATTCCTGCCAATAAACTTAAAGATGTAAATGAAATCGAGGTTATTCTCGGCTGATAAAAAAATCCCCCGTCTGACGGGGGATTTTTTATTATTGCAATTCATTTATAAGTTCTGTTGCTTCTTCAATGGCTTCCTGTGCCTGAGATTCATATTGTGAAATCTGTTCTTCTGCCTGTCCTATGAGTTCATCAATATCCGAATTGCCTGTATCTTCCGAATTTTCGGATATATCAGATGTATCTTCGGAAACTTCGGCATTATTTCCGTCACTTATTTCAATCGGCAGGGAGTTTCCGTCTTCATCATAGAAAACTATATTGTCAATGTAAAAATTTCCCTCATTTTTAGCACCCCAGCGCATTACCATAAATGTGGCTTCGGTCATAGTTTCGTCCCAGCACTGACCGCTTTTGGCGAGCAGGAATTTAAACTTTACATGAACTGCGCCTGACATATCAAAATTATATTCTCCGCCGCTCCATTCGCTGAAATCGTACCATTTATCGCCTGAAACATTAGCACCGCCTCCGCCGCCTATCCAGCCGGGGGCTTTGACATTTTCGTTGTTGTCATTCACGAACTTATCTGCTGTTGCGTCTGCATATGCATCAAACTCTATCGAACGCACCTTAGCCATATTTTCGGGACTTAACATTTTAGCGGCATCAAACTGTATTTTCTGGACTTTTTCGTCAAGCGGAGCAGTACCGTCATCGGTAAAGCGGAGCATTTTATTTCCCTGAATTTCAGTGATTTCAAGTGTTCCCTGAGCGGAATCCTTATCGGCTGTCTGAGCGTGGGCGAATGAAAAATCTTCATCGTCAAAAGTTATGGTATTCGGGTCAGTTGCCTCGGCAGGAGAGGGCGGTATAAGTTCTTCTGTTGCAGGTTCGGAAGGTATTTCGGAAGTTTCAGCCTGAGAACTTTCCGTCTTGGAAACTTCGGAACTTTCGCCCTGTGAACATGATGAAGCACATACACACAATGTCAATGCAGCTATAAATAATTTTTTATAAGACATAATATATCCCCTTTTTCCAAAAAAGCCCCCCGCCATGAAGCGGAGGGCATTATATTACTGAACTGTATTAATTAGTCCTTTTTCTTGGCAACGAAAGCTGTACCTACTGCAACGGCAGCACCGAGAAGTGCAAGACCTGCACCTGCATCGCCTGTCTGAGCAGATTTTTCAGATGTTGTTGAAGATGTGCTGCTTGTCTTTGAAGAAGATGAGCCTGAACCTGATGACTTTGCAGTTGAAGTTGTAGTTGTAGCTGCTGAATTATCCTGCTGTGCAGCAGTTGTAGTTTCAGCGGCAGCAGCTTCTGTTGTAGCAGACTCAGTTGTAGCTTCTTCCTTAGGAGTAACTGTATAAACCTTGTCTATTGAGATATTTATACCTGTTGTTGAGGGGTCATCATTAGCGAATCCCTCACGGTTATAAGCATTGATATTTGTCTGGAGATAAAGGCAGAGGATTGTATCAGCAGGGTCTGCAAGGTTGAATGTTGCAGTATACTGACCGTCGCCTGTGATATTAACAACGCTGTCGCCTGCGGCTTCGGCTTCTTCACGGGTATGACGTGCAGCATTTGCACCGACAGCACCGCCGAGGAATGCATAATAAGAATCGGTATTTGCACCGGAAGTATCTTTATTTGTTGTCTGTCCGTTGAGACCGCTTACAGTGAAGTCAACCTTAACCCACTCGCTGCAATTGTGAGCGTCTGTATCGAGGTCTTTTATATCATTTCCCCATGTGTTCCAGATATTAACACGGAGGTCTGTACCCTCAACCTTATAAGCACCTGTTGAAGGACCTGTATAGCTGATAGTTGTTTCTTCCGCAAAAGCTGAGAGGCTTACAGCGGCAAGGGCGGTCATGGATACAGCAGAAGCAGCAATTGCTGCGATAATTTTTTTCATCTTCATGATTAAAAACTCCTTACATTTGTGCGCCCGACGATGAACAAAAAAGTTATATGCGCACTGTACTAATTTTTTGTATGTCAATATTGTATCACAAATTTGATTTATTATCAAGTGGCAGTTTGCACAATGTTGATTCAAATTTTTATTGATTTTTCACACTATTCATACATTTATTTTTGAGTCCGACAAAATTCCGACAGCTTCCTTCATCATGTCGAAAGCCTTTGTTTTTGGCGGTATTCTGACGGAAACGTAGGATTTTCCCGAACCGTTGAAAGTAATTCTTCCCTTATATTTCATTGAGAGTGCGGCAATCTGTTCTGTTGAGAGGTACTGCGTATAGAAGTACATAGAGCCGTTTTTCTGGGATATTTCCGTTATTCCGAGGTGAGCCGCCTTATTGCGGAGCATGGAGACTTCAACGAGTCCGACAACTGAATCGGGCGGGTCGCCGTAGCGGTCTATGAGTTCATCGAGCAGGTCTGTTTTATCTTCGTCATTATTCACAAGCATAATTTTTCTGTAAACGTCAATGCGCTGGTTAAGGCTTGAAATATATTTTTCGGGGATATGGGCATCTATCTGGATATCCACGAGACATTCGGGGATTTTTTCGGGTATTTCGCCTTTTACCTCGGATATGGCTTCTGACAGGAGTTTGAGGTACATATCATAGCCGACAGCCTCCATATGCCCGTGCTGGCTTCCTCCGAGTATACTGCCTGCTCCACGGATTTCGAGGTCACGCAGGGCGATTCTGAAACCGCTTCCGAACTGGGTAAATTCTCTCATGGCATTAAGTCTTTTTGTTGCGATTTCGGTCAGGACTTTATCTTTTTTATAGGTGAAATAGGCGTATCCCCTGCGGTTTGAGCGTCCGACACGTCCACGGAGCTGATAAAGCTGTGAAAGTCCGAAACGGTCGGAATCTTCTATTATCAGGGTATTGACATTCGGGACATCAACGCCTGTTTCTATAATTGTAGTGCATACAAGTATATCAATTTCGTGTTCAACAACCTGCTGCCATATATCGGACATATCGTCCTCACTCATCTGACCGTGAGCATAGGCTATTCTTGCATCGGGAAAAAGTTCCTGCAATTTAGCGGTACAGGACATTATGCTTTCAACACGATTGTGTATATAATACACCTGACCGCCTCTGCGGAGTTCTTTTCTTACAGCCTGAACGACAGTTGCGGTATTATATTCTATCACATAGGTCTGGACGGGATATCTGTCCTGCGGAGGTTCTTCGAGGACGGACATATCTCTTATACCGCTCATAGCCATATTGAGAGTTCTCGGAATGGGAGTTGCTGACAGCATAAGCACATCAACGCCTGCAAAGCTTTCCTTGAATTTTTCCTTATGGGCAACGCCGAAACGCTGCTCCTCATCTATTATTGCCAGACCGAGGTCTTTAAATACTACACTTTTCTGGATAATCTTATGAGTACCGATAAGGATATCTATTTTGCCCTTTCTGAGCTTGCTGACAATTTCAGCCTGCTGTTTGGGACTGCGGTATCTTGAAAGAAGTTCTATATTCACGGGAAAATGTTCAAATCTTCTGAGAGCTGTCTGATAGTGCTGATATGCAAGAACTGTTGTGGGAGCGAGTATGGCGCACTGTTTTCCTGATAGTACGCATTTCATGGCGGCACGGAATGCTACTTCTGTTTTGCCGAATCCTACATCTCCGCAGAGGAGTCTTTCCATAGGTCTTGCCTGTTCCATATCGGATTTTATTTCGGATATTGCTGTAAGCTGGTCATCTGTTTCGATATAGGGAAATCTTTCCTCAAAATCGTGCTGTATTTCGTCATCGGGATAAAATGCAAATCCCTTACTTTTCTCACGTTTTGCGTACAGTTTTATCAGTTCATCAGCCATATCCTTTACGGCACGCTTTACATTGTTTCTTGTTTTCTGCCAGTCATTTGATGAAAGCTTGTTTAATTTAACGCCTGAATCGTCACGGGGACCTATATATTTTGAAACCATGTCAAGCTGTGTGACAGGTATGTAAAGCTTGTCCGTGCCTGCATACTGGATTGTTATGTAATCCTTTGTGATGCCGTCAAATTCAAGTTTTCTTATGCCTATGAACCTGCCTATTCCGTGACCTGAATGTACAACGAGGTCGCCCTCTGCTATATCGGCAAGGCTGCGGATTTCCTCGGCTTTATTTTTCTTTCTGCGTCTTTTTCTTCCTGACGTATCGAGGGAACGTCCCTGAGTTATGAGGACGGTTTTATTTTCGGGGTATTCAAAGCCTCCGCTGAAACTTCCTGACATAAGGCATACTCTGCCGTTCTGCGGGACGGTATCATCGCTGAGTATATCGCAGGGGATATTATTTTCCTGCAAATCCTGCTGTATAATGGGGAGAGTTTTCTCACTTCCCGCACACAGTAAAATTCGGTAGTTTCTGCGTTTATAGTCGGTTATATCCTCTGTGAGCTGTTTCATTTCACCGCTCCACGAGGCTGTCTGCATTGCTTCAAAGCTTATAATCCTGCGGAAATCAATACGTTCTCCGCCCTGAACGAAACTGCTCAGGTAAAGACAGTTATAATTTTCTGCGATAAGCTGAACCTGTGAAAGTTCCATGCAGTAGCCGTCAAGTCCCTTGCAAAGCTGACCTTCTTCGAGAAGCACCTTTATATCTTCATTGTACTGAGATGTTATACCTGCTGCGGTGTTCAAAATATCCGAATAGTCGCTGAAAATAACTGTGCCGTCAATATAGTCGAAAACAGTTGAAACATTTTCATATACAAGCGGATAATATTTCATTGAATGGGAAAGTATTTCACCGCTGCGCAGTCTTCTGACATCTTTTTCAAGATTTTCACGGACGAGATTCATTCTTTTTCCACGGACTTTTTTTGAAAGAATTTCTATTTTGTCTGCAAGTCCGTCTGCATCGCATACAATTCCGCTTGCAGGGGATATATTTACATTTTCAAGTATTTCATCGAATCTGCGCTGTGTATCGGTATCAAACCCGCAGATTGTTTCGATTTCGTCGCCCCAGAGTTCCATTCTTACGGGCTTGTCGGCATTTACGGGGAAAATATCAAAAATATCTCCTCTTACGGAAAACTGCGATGCGCCTTCAACTTTTTCGCATCTCTGATAGCCGCTCAGCGAGAGTATTCTGCTCAGATTCTGAATATTTATTTCCTGCCCCCGTGAAAGGGTTATGCAGGATTTTCTGAGTATATCGGGCGGAATGACAGGCTGCATGACGGCTTCCATACTTGCACATATGACGGAGCATTTTTTCTCCTGAGCCTTTGCAAGTGCGGATATTCTCATATGTTCATATTCGCCGTTTGCGCTGTCAACGGAAGTGAGTACAAGTTCCTTTGAAGGAAAAAGCACTGCGGTTTCTATGCCTGACATCATATTTATATCATCGCATAATTTTTTAGCCTCTGCCTCTGAGCCTGTTATGACGAGATTTATTTTTTCGTCTGACAGGGCATATATAAGCTGTGACCTGTGTATATGGGAAAGACCCGTCACGGAGACGGGCGAAATATTTTTTTCGAGAGCCTGACGGATAGCTGAGTATCCCGAAAGCTCCCTGAAAAGTTCTCTGAAAATTTTCATCATGCACTCCAAATCAGGAATTATATTTATTCATCGCTTCATCTGTTTTGCCCTGAACCATAAGTTTTATACATTCGCAGGCATTTTCGGCAGCATTTTCCAGTTTTGTCAAATCCTCCCTGCTGAATTTTCCGAGAACCCATTTTGCAAGGTCATAATCGGGGTGAGGTTTTTTTCCCACGCCCATTTTAATTCTCTGAAAATTCTCCTCGCCTGTAAGTTCTATAATGCTCCTTATGCCGTTATGACCGCCGTGACTGCCTTTTCTGCGGATTCTGAGCCTGCCCGGTTCAAGGGAAATATCGTCATATATGACAATTAAATTTGCCGTACTCAGCTTGTAAAAATCAAGAGCCTGCACGACAGCCTCACCGCTGTTGTTCATATATGTAAGCGGTTTCATTAAAAGACAGCGTTTGCCCTCTATCGTCACCTCAGCAGTTTTGCTTTTGAATTTAAGGCGGTTTATATCCTCGCCGAGATTTTTTGCAAGCCTGTCAACAGTGAAAAAGCCTGCATTATGTCTTGTATTGTCGTATTCCATGCCGAAATTACCCAGACCTGCGATTACATATTCTATTTTACCTCTTTGTGTCTGCGAATTTGCGGAAATCCTGTCGAACACATCAAAAATACTCATAAAAAATCTCTCCTTTCTCCAACAGATATTATAACACACAAAATAAAAAAAATCAACATTACATCTTACACTCATATTGATAAAAAATTATTTTTGTGATACAATAATATGTGAATTGTAAATATGTAAAAAAGGGGAAATCCTATGAAAAAAATAACATTCGGAATAACTGCCCATGTCGATTCGGGAAAAACTACTCTTGCCGAATCAATGCTTTACATAACGGGAAGCATAAAGAAAAAAGGAAGAGTTGACAACGGAGATTCTTTTCTCGATACAAATTTCATCGAAAGAAACAGGGGTATCACTATATTTTCTCATCAGGCTGAAATGTCTGTGGGCGATGATAAAATAACTCTCCTCGATACTCCGGGTCACGTTGATTTTTCAGCCGAAACTGAAAGAACCTTGCAGGTGCTTGACTATGCCATACTTGTAATAAGCTGTACTGACGGTGTTCAGAGCCATACATCAACACTGTGGAAACTTCTCTCAAAATATGAAATACCTGTGTTCATATTCATAAACAAAACTGATTTGACTACTGCCGAACCGTCTTTTATACTCGGAAATATAAAACAGAAGCTTTCGGAAAACTGCATTGACTTTTCCCGTAATGATTCCGATATATGGGAAAACTGCGCCCTGTGTTCCGAAGATATGATGAATGAATATCTTTCCGAAGGAAATATTTCCGACAAGAATATAATAAATGCAATTGCCGAAAGAAGAATTTTCCCGTGTTTTTTTGGTTCTGCACTAAAAATGCAGGGTGTTGAAAACTTTATATCAGCACTTTCAAGATTTACAAGAGAACCGCAGAGACAGGAAAAATTCGGTGCAAAAGTCTACAAAATATCATATGACAGTCATGGAAGCAGACTCACTCATATGAAAATAATGGGCGGTAATCTGAATGTGAGAGATGAAATTGAATACATTTCAGACGGTGAAAAATTCAGCGAAAAAATAAGTTCCGTCAGATTTTATTCAGGTGAAAAGTTCCGCACCGAAAAGCTTGCCGAAACAGGTGATATATGTGCAGTTACAGGTCTTGAACATACATATTCGGGACAGGGCATAGGATTTGTCAGAAATTCCGACAGGTTCATTCTCGAACCTGTAATGTCATACAGAGTTATCCTCCCAGAAAATATAAATCCATTCGATGCACTTAAAGACCTGCGTCAGATTGAAGATACCGACCCCATGCTACATATAGTATGGAATGAAATTCTGAAAGAAATACATTTACAGCTTATGGGAGCGGTACAGATTGAAGTGCTTACCGATATTATAAGGGAAAAATTCGGCTATGATGTAATTTTCGGAAACGGTGCAGTAACCTATAAGGAAACTATAAGCAATACCGTTGAAGGAGTGGGACATTATGAACCTTTAAGACATTATGCGGAAGTTCACCTCCTGCTTGAACCTTTGCCGAGGGGAAGCGGTCTTGTATTCGATACAAAATGTCATGAAGATGACCTCGACCGCAACTGGCAGAGATTAATATTAACTCATCTCGGAGAAAAATCTCATGTCGGAATACTTACAGGCTCGCCTGTAACCGATATGAAAATAACTCTCATGTCGGGAAAAGCTCATCTTAAACATACCGAAGGCGGAGATTTCCGACAGGCTACTTACAGGGCAGTCCGTCAAGGACTGAGATATGCGGAGAATATTCTCCTTGAACCGTATTTTGAATACGAACTTGAAATCCCCTCCGAATATACAGGAAAAGCTATCGCAGATTTACAGCATATGTCCGCAGAATTTCAGTCTCCCGAAACTGTCGGTGAATTTTCCGTAATAAAGGGTACTGCCCCCGTATACGAAATAAACGGATATTATCAGCAGGTCATAAGCTATACAAAGGGCAGAGGTCATATAAGCTGTACACCATGCGGTTACAGGGAATGTCATAATGCTGAGGAAATAATAAATAATATAAATTATGACTGCGACAGCGATATTGAAAATTCTGCGGATTCCGTATTCTGTTCACACGGAGCAGGGTTTATAGTAAAATGGAATGAAGTACAAAATTATATGCATCTTCCCTCATGTCTCGAAAAGCCAAAGGAAACCGAATATATTCCGCAGGTTAAAAAATCAAATCCCGATGTTTCCGAAAAGGAATTAATGGAAATCTTTGAAAGAACCTACGGAAAAATAAACCGTGACCCCAGAAAGGCTTTCAGTAAAACAAAAAAAGAATCAGACTATTCAAAGCCCGTGAAGCTCCCCGACTACGAAAAGCCCGATTATCTCATAGTTGACGGATATAATATAATATTTGCATGGGATAATTTAAAGAAAACCGCCTCGGAAAATCTCGACGCCGCAAGGTCTGACCTTATAAATATACTCTCAAATTATCAGGGCTATTCAGGCTATGAAATAGTTCTCGTTTTCGATGCCTATAAGGTAAAGGGAAACCGCAGACATTCCGAAAAATATATAAATATAAATGTTGTCTATACTCAGGAAAATGAAACCGCTGACAGCTATATCGAAAAATTAAGCCACGACCTCTCAGAAAAACACCGTGTAAAAGTCGCAACCTCCGACAACGCTGAACAGATGATTATTTTCGGAAGCGGTGCTATGAGAATCTCCGCAAATGAACTTAAAATGAATATCGAAAATGCCAATAAGGAAATAAAAGCAAATCAAAAAAATTTTTAACTCATTATGCCGTATATAAATAAACCGCCTTGACATTTTTTGTATAACAGTATATAATAAATGAGTAAGTTCAATTATTTCGGAAAAATTTTTATTCACAAAAAGGAGAATACAGCATGAAAACAGTTTATACTTGTTTCTGCACTGACGTAATTCATGAGGGACACCTCAATATAATACGCAGAGCAAAAGAATACGGCGATGTTATCGTAGGAATACTCAGTGATGAGGCTATGGTAAAATATAACCGTTTCCCTACCGTTTCATTTGAGGAAAGAATGAAGCTCGTAGAGGATATAGAAGAAGTTTCAAAGGTTGTCGTTCAGGATACCGTCCTTTATGATGACATAATAGATGCACTTCACCCCGATTATGTAATCCACGGCGATAACTGGAATAATGGTCCTATGAAGGCTATAAGGGACAGGGTTGAGAAAAAACTCTCGGAATACGGCGGTCAGATTATTGATGCTCCCTATACCTATAACGAAAATGTTCACCGCATAGATATGAGAATAAAAGAAAAACTCGCTATGCCGGAATTCCGCAGAAAAAGACTCAGACAGGCTATAAAGCTCCGTGGAATTGTAAAGGCTCTCGAAGTCCACAGCGGTCTTACAGGTCTTATCGCAGAAAAAACCTTTGTCGAAAACAACGGCGAATTTGACCAGTTCGATGCCATGTGGATAAGTTCATTATGCGACTCAACCGCAAAGGGCAAGCCTGATATTGAACTTGTCGATATGACTTCACGTTTCCGCACTATTGAAGATGTCATGGAAGTCACTACAAAACCCATAATCTTTGACGGTGATACGGGCGGACTTGCGGAGCATTTTGTATATACAGTCAGAAGTCTCGAAAGAATGGGCGTTTCAGCCGTTATAATAGAAGATAAAATGGGTCTGAAAAAAAATTCCCTTTTCGGTACTGATGTCAAACAGACTCAGGACAGCATTGAGCATTTCTGCGAAAAAATAAAAGCGGGCAAAAAAGTTCAGCTCACCAAAAGTTTCATGATTATCGCAAGAATCGAAAGCCTTATCCTTGAACAGGGCATGGAAGATGCCTTAAAGAGAGCATTTGCCTATGTTGATGCAGGTGCGGACGGCATAATGATTCACAGCAGAAAAAAATCTCCTGATGAAATATTGGAGTTCTGCGACAAATTCCGTGAAAAAAATACCGATACTCCGATTGTTGTCGTACCGACTACTTTCAACACAATCACAGAAAATGAACTCAGGGAACATGGTGTAAATGTGGTTATATATGCAAATCAGCTTACAAGAAGTGCATTCCCCGCTATGGAAAATACTGCAAAGCAGATTCTCATTCATCACCGTGCAAAGGAAGTCGATGACAGCCTTATGCCCATAAAAGAAATTATCTCTCTTATTGATGAACTTTAAAGGGTGACAGTATGCAGTTGCTTATTTTATCGGATATTCACGGAAATGTTTCAGCCCTTGAAAGCGTCCTGAATGATGTCAAGAAAAATTATTCCCCTGATGCACTTGCATTGCTGGGCGATTTCATAGACTACGGTATGCGCTCCGATGATGTAATAAAAATCATAAAAAGTCTGGATATACCGATAGTCTGCAATATATGGGGAAACCATGAAAGAGCGGTTGTCGAAAGGGATTATTCGCATTTTTCATCTCCGAGAGGTGCTGTATCCGCTGAAAATACAAGAAAAAACCTTTCAGCGGATTCTCTTGAATACCTTGAAAATCTTTCGGGGAAATGCGGTTATGCAGAGTTTGAATTTGCTGATATGAAATTCCTTGCAGTTCACGGAAGTCTTAAAGACCCATACTGGAAAGCTGTTTTCCCTGACGGAAATTATGAAGGATATGAAAAATATGACTATGTTCTCTCAGGTCACAGCCACTATGCACACGCATTTCCGATTTTTTATCCTGCCGAAAACCCCGATTACAGAAATAAAAAGCGCACGTTTTTTATAAATCCGGGTTCGGTCGGTCAGCCCAGAAATCATGACCCAAGAGCGCAGTATGCAGTTCTCGATACTGAACGGGGAGTTTTTCTTCTCGCAAGTGAATATGATATAAAATATGAACAGAGTCTCTTTACTGATGATGTTGACCCGTTTTACAGCAAAAGACTCGAAAAAGGAGTGTAAATATGAATTTATACGTTATAAGCGGTGTTGCAGGAATGACAGGCAACGAACTCGCAAGACAGATTCTCAACGGCAATAAGGGCGCAATTATCGGCTTTGATAATTTCTTCTGCTCATCAATGGATACTATTGCGGATATTGCCGAAAATGAAAATTTTGATTTTTTCCAGTATGATATAAATTCTGCCGCACAAATGGCTGAAATTCAGTACCTCGTAAACAGAAAAAAATCAGATTTCGACAAGGTTTATTATATAAACTGCGCTGCCGTTGTCCATACGGAATACTTCTATCATGTGAATACTACCTACGATACAAATGTAAACGGCATGAGAGTATTTTTACAGCAGGCAATTGCTGTCGGTGCTGATGCATATATAAACTGCTCAACTTCCGAAGTTTATTCAATGCAGTCATTCGCTGAGGGTGGTGTGAAAGAAAGCGATTTCCTCTTAATGGCGAACGCTGAACACAGTCAGAGGACAAGCTATGCAACAGGTAAACTCTTAACCGAATTTTTCATGAAAGATGCTGTTGACAATGGTCTTATAAAGGGCTGTTCGATAAGATTCGCAAACGTTTACAGTAAGAATGAAAGATTTGCAAAACATATCCTTCCGCATATCGTCACAAGCCTCACAGAAACAGGAAAGGTAGTTCTTCTTGAAAATTCAAAGAAAAACAAAAGAACTTTCCTTCATAACAATGACAGTTGTGCATCTGTCCTCAGACTCCTCGAAACTCCGCAGGCTCTTGACGGCACTGTCTACAATGTCGCTACTGATGAGGAAATCTCTATCATTGACCTTGTATATCTCATAGGCGAAAAACTCGGTATCGGAAAGCCTGAGATAATCTTTGAGGGCTACCGTGAATCAGACCCCGAAAGACGTGTTCTCAATACCGAGAAAATCCGCTCCCGTACAGGCTGGAAACCTGAAATATCTCTCTCAGAGGGTATTGATATGATAATACAGTACAGAAAAGAGAATAACAAATGAAAGCTTTTATAACTACCGTTGCAGGCATGGCGACAAGATTTTCCGCATCTCTGCCTGCTCCCGTCCCGAAATGCGTATATACCGCAGACAAACCCGAAAATACCCTGCTTTACAGACTTGTGACATTCGCAGAGGATTTCGACAGGATTGTAATTGTTACAGGATTCATGAAAGATACAGTTACAGAATATGCGGAAAAATATTTTTCGGAAGAAATATTAAACAAAATAATTTTTGTCAATAATAAAGAGTATGCCGAATACGGTTCAGGCTGGAGTCTTTACCTCGGACTTAAAGCACTTTCCGAACTCAATGAAAAATACAGCGAGATTCTCTTTGCGGAGGGCGATTTGTATTTCAGCCGTCAGGACTTTGAAAAAATATGCATAAGCAAAAATGATGTCATAACAGTCAATAATGAACCCATTGAAGCCAAAAAAGCTGTCGCCCTCTATTTTGACAGGGATAACAGACCGCATTATATCTATGATACATCTCACGGAATACTCGAAATAAATGAACCCTTTACCGCAGTATACAACTCGGCTCAGATATGGAAATTCTGCGATACTGAAAAACTTTTCCGCATAATGAACGATATGGGCGAAAATGCTCATCAGGGTACAAACCTTGTTCTTATGAATAATTATTACTGTGACAATATTGAAATTATCCGCATGAATACATGGGTAAACTGCAATACTACGGAGGATTTCGCAAAACTTGACTTTAATAAATAATATAACAGGAGGCTATTATGCTTGAAGAAAAATTACAGCTTTTGAAAAGCCACGAAAAAACCAGAATAATGATAATCGGTCTCGGAAGTGTGGGAAATTACCTTCTCAATTATCTCCTTTCAACAAGTGACGAAAATATCGAAATTATCACTGTCGGAAGAAATGCCGAAAAAATGCAGTGCGATGTCAATATCGCAAGAGTTGCATCTCTTATCCGTCATCAGAACAGGACAAATGTTATCGTTGAGGGCGGTGTTGACCTCGAAAATATCGAAAGCATAACGGAATGTCTTGAAAAATATCAGCCCGATATCATCGTCAATACAAGCCGTGTATATGCAGGGCTTAAATACGGCTCTATATCATGGAAAAACATAAGGGCTTACGGTATCTGGATTCCGCTTTCAATCAAATACATCAGAAACATCATGCTCGCCTACAAAAAGGCTTACTGCGATGCAATAGTTATAAATACTTCCTACTCTGACGGAACTATCCCGTGGCTTAAATGTTCAGGCGTTCCGTACCCCGATTTCGGAAGCGGAAACCTCAACCACCTGCTCCCAAGAATTAAATTTGCCGTTGCTGCCGAAAACGGCATAGAGGATTTCTGGAATATAGATGTGGGTATGGCAACTGCCCATTTCCATGATGTAGTTATCAGCAAGGAAGGTCAGAATGAAGGTGTTCCCCAGCTTGTCAGAATCTTTTACAGGGGCAGGGAAATCAAAATAAATCAGGACGATATCTTCAAAAAATCCGTAATCTCAATGCCTGTTGATGCCAAAAGAAATATGATGAATGCATCAAGTAATTTTGATATAATTCAGTGTATTCTCAACGGTGTGAGAAAAGAAAAAGAGGAAATTTTCCATTCCCCCGGCGCATTCGGTGAAATAGGCGGATATCCCATACTCCTCGACGGAAAAAACCTCACCGCAAAAATAGATACATCTATTTTCAGCATGGAGGAAATGCATGAGAAAAACAGACAGTCCCTCTACCTTGACGGTATCGAGAGAATTGAAAACAGTTGTATGACCTATACAGATGAACTTATCCGAAAAACAAGAAAAGCATTCGGTGTTACACTCCCCAAAACAGTGCATTTCGACGAAATAGACCAGACCGCTGAGTATATCATCAAAAATATTATCGAGCCTCAGCTCGGCAGATAAGGAGTTAAACAATGAAAGCTGAAAAATTAGCTGAAATTATCGGCTCGGAATTTTTTACAGGCGTACCCGATTCACAGTTGAAGGCACTTTGCAATTATCTGATGAATACCTACGGCATTGACCCGAAACATCATGTAATCGCTGCAAATGAAGGGAACTGCACCGCCCTCGCCGCAGGCTATCACCTCGCAACAGGTAAAATTCCCGTTGTCTATATGCAGAACTCAGGTCAGGGAAATATTATAAATCCCCTCGCATCACTTTTAAGCGACAAGGTTTATGCTATACCCACTGTATTCATCATAGGCTGGCGAGGTGAACCGAATGTCCATGATGAACCCCAGCATATATATCAGGGCGAAGTCACTGTAAAGCTTATGGAGGATATGGACGTTGCAACTTTCATAATCAGCAAGGATACAACCGATGACGAAGTTAAAAGCGTTATGGATAATTTCAGAAATATCCTCGCAAAAGGAAAATGTGTATCTTTCATAGTCCGCAAAGGTGCGCTCACTTATGACGAAAAAGTAGTTTACAAAAATAATAATACTATGATTCGTGAAGATATAATCCGCCATATTACAGCCGTTTCAGGCGATGACCCGATAGTCTCCACAACAGGTAAGGCAAGCCGTGAACTCTTTGAAATAAGAGAGGCAAATGCACAGTCACATAAATTTGACTTCCTTACAGTCGGCTCAATGGGTCACAGCTCATCAATAGCTCTCGGTATCGCCATAAATAAACCAAATACCAAAATATGGTGCATTGACGGTGACGGTGCGGCTCTCATGCATATGGGTGCTATGGCAGTGATAGGTGCAAATAAACCTCAGAATCTCGTCCATATCATCATAAACAACAGCGCACATGAAACAGTCGGCGGTATGCCTACCGTAGCAGGAAATATTGATATAACAGGTATAGCCCTTGCCTGCGGTTATCCATATGCCGTCACAGCTGACAGCTTTGAAAAACTTGACAGCGAACTGAAAGCCGCTAAAGAAAGAAATTCCCTCAGCCTTATTGAAGTTAAATGCTCCATAGGCGCAAGAGATGACCTCGGCAGACCTACCACAACAGCCCTCGAAAATAAGGAGAATTTCATGAAATATCTGAAAAATCTCGGATAATTAAATTTCATGCTTGACAGAGATATTTAATTGTGATACAATCTATAATGAAATATTTCCCTCGCATAAGCGGGGGAAAATATTGTAATATAAAATCGGAGGAATAGAAAATGTCAATCGAAATCTTAAACGGAAGCCTTGCCGCTATGTACATCGACCCCGCCACAACAAGCTATATCATTCAGATAGTTATTGGTGTGGTTATTGCCCTCGGTACTGTTATGGGTATCTTCTGGAGCAAAATCAAAAGACTCTTCAAGAAAAATAAGAACGAAGAAACCGCTCCCGCAGCCATGAAGTCAAATAATGACGGAAAAGCTGAAATAACTGCTGATGACCTCCTCGATGATGACGACGAATAAGAGGATTTGAAATGGCAGTAATAACTAAAATACTCGGTACGGCTCTCGGCTGGATTATGAGAGGCTGTTTCAGTATAACAAAAAATTATGGCATAAGTATTATCGTATTTACTTTCATAACTAAAATAATCCTTTTCCCGCTGAGTATCCTCACTCAGAAAAACTCAATCAAAATGGTTCGGCTCATGCCCGAAGAAAATGCACTGAAAATAAAATATATTGATGATAAGGACAAGCTCGCAGACGAAAGACTTGCCCTTTACAAGAAATATAAATATAATCCCATGCTCAGTTCAGTGCCTTTGCTTTTGCAGATTCCGCTTGTTCTCGGACTTGTATATGTAATATACAGACCGCTTTCCTATGTCCTCGGAATAGACGAAAGCATAGTTAATAATCTGAGAGAATGGCTTGTATCTCTTGTAGGTGCTGCAAATGTTCAGGATAATTCCTATCAGGTTGAAATAATAAACCGCATACAGAACGGTATACTCCCCGACTTTACGGGAGATTTTATTGATGAAATAAACAGTCTCAATATGAATTTCCTCGGCTTTGACCTTGCGGCAACTCCTTCATTCAAGGAAAATTATATCCTGCTTTTAATACCGCTTCTTTCAGGAATAAGCGCATGGCTTCTCTGCTATGTTCAGAATAAAATAAATGTTTTGCAGGTAACTCAGAATAATGCAACAAAAATTGCAACTACTGTATTTATGGTAGCATTCTCAGCATATTTTTCATTCTTAGTTCCTGCGGGTGTAGGTCTTTACTGGATATTCGGAAATTTATTCGCTATACCCCCGATGTATCTGCTGAATATAATCATTCCGCCTAAAAAATACGTTGACCTCGATTACCTCAATAAAATCAATGAACAGCGTATCGAAAAGGAAAAAATCCATAAGAAATATAAATCCCGTGAAAAGGAAGATTACAAGAGATTTTTCTCCGTTGAAAAAATGGAGCTTATGATTTATTCCGAACAGAGCGGTTTCTATAAGTATTTCAAGGATATTATTGACTATATCTGCGAACACTCAGATATTCAGATTCACTATGTCACAAGTGACCCCGATGATATTATTTTCAAGGACGAAAGAAAACAGATAAGCTCCTACTATATCGCATCAGACCAGTATCTCGTTCCGCTTTTCATGAAGCTTGACTGCAAAATGTGCCTGCTGACCGTTCCCGACCTCGAAAAATATCACCTCAAACGTTCAAGAATAAATAAAAACGTTGAGTATGTCTTTGTAAGTCACGGTATGGGCAGTACCGCACTTACCCTCAGAACAGGCGCACTTAACTGGTATGATACTGTATTCTGTCCCGGTGTTGATACCTTCAACGAAATCCGTGATGCCGAAGAACTCTACAAAACTCCCAAAAAACGCCTCGTTGAAACAGGTTATCCCCTCATTGACGAAATGCTCGCTCAGTATGAAAGCAAAGAGCATAAACAGAATAAAATCCCCAAAATCCTTATAGCTCCCTCATGGCAGCCCGATAATATCATTGATATGTGCGCTGAACAGATTCTCGATAACCTCAAAAATACCGACTATGAAATAATCCTCCGCCCTCACCCCCAGCAGGTAAGACATCAGCCCGAAAAATTTGAGATATTCAAGGAAAAATATAAGGACTGCAAAAATATCGAGATTCAGACAGATTTCTCCTCAAATAATCCTATCATGGAATCCGATATCCTCATTACTGACTGGTCTGATATTTCATGGGAATACGCTTTCGTTACAAAACGCCCGATAATTTTCATCAATACCCCCATGAAAGTCATGAACCCCGAATGGGAAAAAATCAAAACTAAACCAATTAATATTTCCCTCAGAAATGAACTCGGCAAGGCTCTCGATGTTGAACAGGTCGGACAGATTAATGATGTAATCAAGGATATGTTAAGCCGCCGTGAAGAATATCATGACCAAATTGACAGAGTTTTCCACGAACACGTTTATAATATCGGAAAAAGTAAAATTCTCTGCGGAAAATATGTCATCAAGTCCATACAGAATAAAGTATAATGAAAAGCCGTCCGAATGGGCGGCTTTGTTTATTATATACAAATTTATATATTGAAATTTATTTATTCATACAAAGTTGAAATCAAAAAGTAAAAAGTAGGGCTTTTTTCGACATTTATATATAGAAGGGAAAATTATCCCGTCAAAAACCTCTGAGGAGTGATTATTATGTTGAAAAAATTAACCGCCGCAATAACTGCAATACTCACTGTATGCTGTGCTGATGTAGTCAGTGTATCAGCCACTGAAATCGAAAACCTTGACAGCTTTGGCTACAAAAGCGTAGTCAATGTCCCTGTACTTGACGCAGGTGTTGATCTTTCTGATACTGACCCGACACATGATGAAAACTACATAAAATATGTGGAAAGTCTCAGGGAATACGGCTATAAACCCGTCCCCGAACTCGTTGAGACATTCAGAAGCAAGTACACCTTTGAAGAACCTGATATTATAAACGTTTACAGCAAGGAATCAGGTCAGCCCCGCTGTTCATATGAGGTTGAATCCGTACATATTCCGTTTGTCACAAGAATCACAGTCTCCGAAACAAATATCGACACAGAGTCCGTTGCAAATGATATAAAAAATATCATAAACAGCGAAAATGCAGAAGTATCAGCCTATAACGCTTCAAAGAATACATTTTTCAGCATCACTTTCAATGACTTTTCTCCTGAAGAAAGCTATGAACTTTCGCTGAAAGTTGCTGATATGCTCAGTGAAAACTACACAATAGAATCTGCTGTTGAAAATTTCAGCTACCGTAAATTTGATGACATTACTGTTGAATATGACGTTTTCATAAAAGCAGAAAATTCAAATTTCGTGATGATGCATGACTTATCAGCGGAAGAACTTGAAAATTTCAACAAAAAACTTTCAGAAAATAATGTAAAGGCTCATTTTGAAACTTCAACCGAATCAGAATCATATGGACTTGCAATATATGATGAGGGGCTTACATCAGCGGAAATCCGTGAAAATGCCGAGAAAATACAGGAAATAACAGGATTCTCCCCACAGGCAGGCAGTACCGAAGTAATTACCCCCAGCTATGGATTATGTGTAAACTTTTCAGCAAGGTACAAAGTCTCAGACGAGATAAAAGAACGCATGGAACAGGAACAGACTGCAATTCCCGTTGTCCTGACTTATGAGAATATGTCTCTTTACAATGTAGAGAAAACCTATACTTCAAAAGTCAATGATTATAAAGAACTCATAGCAATGCAATATGCCTTCAATTACACTGCTGAGGAAAAGAAAAAACTTATCGAGGATTTCAAAACTACAACATGGACTAACCTTATATCAAGGGAAAGAGAAAACAGAGTTAAATATGTTCTGAAATATTCTGACCTTTCAATTGATGATGTTTCCTATTCAATTGGAGAATCAAAAATATCATGCACTCTCACCCCTGAACAGATAGACAATATCGCTGACAGCAACAATATAAAATCAATCCGCATGATTTATGTCGGTGAAGATTTTGATACGGAAAATCAGGCTTTCTATGACAGTTTTTCCCCTGTCGAGGGCGATGCAAACGGCGATAAAAGAGTAAGCATATCCGATTCTGTCTGCATATTGCAGTATATTGCAAACGCTGAAAAATACCCGCTTTCACCGACTTTGCTTGTCAATGCGGATATAGCCGACAATGACGGTGTGTCAGCATATGATGCAAGCTACATTCAGAAAATAGATGCAGGACTTGTATAAGAAATCTACACTCTCCTTATATATGAAGCAAGGGACCGGCTTAAAGCCGGTCCCTTGTTTTTTAAAGAGTATCAACCCATGCTTTCAGTTCATCAACTGAGGGATTTCCGTTGAGGATTTTGCCTTCTTTTATGACAGTGTTTTCAGGAACGCTCTTTTTGAGGTCAGTAACTGAACTTCCGAAACCGCTGCTGCCGCAGGTTGCAAAGAGGATAATTTCCTTTCCTGCAAAGTCGCCGCTTTCGAGGAAAGTATTAACGATAGTGGGGGCAGTATACCACCATATCGGGAAACCGAGGAAAATTTTATCGTATGCCGAAACGTCAGTATTTTTATCGGTAATTTCGGGTCTTGATGATTTGTCTTTCATTTCAACAGAACTTCTGGACTGTTTGTCCTGCCAGTTAAGGTCTGCGGAAGTGTAGGGAACAGCGGGTTTAATTTCGCAGATATCAGCACTTGCGGCTTTTGCGAGATTTTCTGCCACTTTTGCAGTAACTCCGCTTGCGCTGAAAAATGCAACTAATGTTTTGCTCATGGTATAAGCCTCCTTGATAAATATTGCTATATTATTATAGCACAAACAAAAATATTTGTCAAGAATTATTATTTTTCAAAATAAATCATATCTTTTAGCTGTACACCACATTCATATATAGGGTGGTCATAATTTTCGATGAAGAAATTTTTTATTCTGTAAGCCTCTTTAAATCCGCATTTCTGATAAAAAGGAACAGTAAGCGGACTGTCTCCCGTGCCGACTTTTATTTTTTTGAAACGTTGATATTTTTTCTCTATAAATTCGATAAATTTTCTGCCGTAGCCCATATTCTGATACTGCGGATATACGGAGATATTTTTTATTTCAAGGACGGAATTTCCCTCATCAGTGACGACACAGACGGCAACAACTTCATTTTCTTTCATTATATACATAGTTCCCCGTTCAAGATAGCGGTCAATCATGCTTTCCTGCTCATCGCCCAGAAGAAGAAGGTCAAGATATTTTTTCTTATTATTTTCAACTTTGATTATTTCCATAATTCCTCCAATAAAAAAATCCCGTCCCAAAAGGACAGGATTTCCGAAAAAGTACCGGCATAGAACTACATTCCCGGGTCGTCGCCAACCAAGTATTATCATCGCAAATGAGCTTAACTTCTGTGTTCGGAATGGGAACAGGTGT
>OCVV012886693.1_pt1 | contig 50800 bp, 36 predicted proteins | sample 1539721 | NCBI WGS metagenome assembly OCVV01 (sample SAMN02144230, study PRJEB22623) | gut metagenome | biome: sheep rumen | host: Ovis aries | place: New Zealand
CAGCTGTTTCTCTGTGTGTAAACGATACATTGTTAACTCTTTGTTGTGAGTCAACTTTTTTCAGGATAAGACAAAACCACCAAAAACGCCATTCCAGGGCTCAAAGTGGTGGTTTGCGTGTATCTAATCCAGGTCGTCTGCGTCAGTGACTGCAGCGCCCTTGCCCATGAGGTAGGTCTTCATGAATTCGGAGATGTCTCCGTCAAGGACGGCCTGGGTATCAGCGGTTGAGTAACCTGTTCTCAAGTCCTTCACCAGTTTATACGGGTGGAGGACGTAGTTTCTTATCTGGGAGCCCCACTCGATGCGCTTTTTCTGGCCTTCGAGTTCGGCCTGTTTCTCCTGGCGCTTCTTGAGCTCAATGTCATACAGGCGCGATTTCAGGATGAGGAGAGCCCTTTGACGGTTGTCCTGCTGGGAGCGGGTTTCGGTATTCTCCACCATGATGCCTGAAGGGATGTGACGCACGCGGACGCCGGTTTCCACCTTGTTGACGTTCTGGCCGCCGTGGCCACCGCTGCGGAAAGTGTCCCATTCCAGGTCTGAGGGGTTGATTTCGATATTGATGGTATCGTCTACCAGAGGATAGACGAAAACGCTCGAGAAGGTTGTCTGGCGCTTACCCTGGGAGTTGAAAGGGGATATGCGGACCAGGCGGTGGACACCGTTTTCGGCCTTCAGATAACCGTAGGCATAGTCTCCTTCCACTTCTATCGTGCAGCTCTTGATGCCGGCCTCTTCGCCTTCCAGCAGGGTTGTGACGGTATATTTGTAGCCGTTTCGTTCGCACCAGCGGGTGTACATTCGCATGAGCATGGCGCTCCAGTCGTTGGACTCGGTGCCGCCGGCTCCGGAGTTTATCGTGAGAACCGCTCCAAGGTTGTCTCCTTCGTTGCCAAGCATGTTCCTGAGCTCCAGGGCCTCCACGGCTTCCTGAGCCTTGGAGAAGGCCTGTTCAAACTCAAGTGTTTCAGGGGTTTCTATAGTTTCATCTTCAGACTCATCAAGGCTCTCTTTGGCAAAATCATACAGCACATTGGCATCCTCGACTGCTTCCTTGGCCTTTTCAAAGTCACTTACCCAGGACTTGAGAAGTGACAGTTTCTTGAGGAAGGCTTCGGCAGCCTTTGGGTCTCCCCAAAAGTCAGGGGCGAGCGTCTCCTGTGTTTTCGCTTTTACGTCTTTTCGTTTTCCTTCGATATCAAGGCAGTCTTCCAGCACTTTCAGCCGCGATTCCAACTCACGTATTTCGTCAAAAGTTCTCATATGACTGCTAGATTAGTTTAATCCCCTCTTTTTCCATTTCCACAAGTGCCTCTTCGTGACCCTTTGCATCAACGTAGGCTATGCCGTCGCGAAGGACGTATACCTTGAATCCGGCCTTGAGGAGGTCTTCGGCAGTGTTGCGTACACAGTATTCTGTAGCGATGCCGCATACCACGACGTTCTTGATTTCCAAGAGTTCCAGAACTTCACGGAGACTCTGTCCGGCCACGTTCTTGCCCTCGTATCCGCTGTACTGCTCAAGGGAGGGGTCTTCGCCTTTGAAGAAGGTGAGATCTTCGCTCACGTAAGGCTGAAGGGCCTCGTGCACATCGGCCCCGTGGGTGCCCTGTACGCAGTGAGGAGGCCAGGGACCGCCCTGCTCCTTGAAGGAACAATGGTCCTTTGGGTGGTGGTCACGGACGAACAGGATGGGGTAGATGCTGCGGACGCCGCTGTCGTCGGGGTCTGTGCCGGCGGTTTCCTTGTCTATGTATTCAAGAGTGTGCTTGATGGCGCCGTCTGCACCTTCGCAAGCCATGCTGCCGTCTATGAAATCGTAGAGCATGTCTACGACAACGAGTGCCGAATCTTTCATTATCGATGTTTTTTGCAAAGATACTCAATAAATCTTATCTTTGTACATTATGGATACAATCAATATCGCTTATGTCTCTGACAAGTACCAGTACACCATGGGAAAGTCATATCTGGAATGCGGAAAGCAAAGCCAGACTGCTGTGTTCAATCTCTTCTACCGCAAGGCCCCGGAAAACAACAACTGGGCAGTGGTAAGCGGCACGGAAGAAGTTATAGAGTTGGTTAAATCCCTTGGAACCGAACCGGAAGAGTTCTATGAGAAGTTCCTCCCGGGAGACGAATACAAGGAATTCCGCAAATTCCTCAGTACCATGAAGTTCACCGGGGATTTGTATACCATGCGCGAAGGTGAGATAGCTTTCCCCAACCAGCCCATAGTGACGGTAGTAGCGCCTTTGATCGAGGCCCAGGTTCTGGAAACTCCCATGCTGTGCATCCTCAACCACCAGATGGCAGTTGCCACCAAGGCTTCCCGCGTATGCCGCTCAACGGACAAACCGGTAAGCGAATTCGGCTCCCGCCGCGCCCATGGCCCCTGGGCTGCCGTTTACGGCGGCAAGGCCGCGCAGATAGCAGGCTGCGCCAGTTCATCCAACATCCTCACCGGAGCCTTCAACAACGTTCCTTCGACGGGCACCATGGCCCACAGTTTCATCACTTCCTACGGCAGTACCGTGGAAGGAGAGCACCAGGCGTTTGCCGATTATATCAAGACCCACCGCGGAGAGAACATCATTCTCCTGATTGACACCTACGACACCCTGAAGTGCGGTGTCAAAAACGCCATCAGAAGTTTCAAGGAAGCCGGAATCGACGACTCATATGCCCCCGGTTACGGTATCCGCCTCGACAGCGGCGACCTCGCCTATCTCTCCCAGGAAGTACGACGCATCCTGGACGCCCACGGCCTCACCAAATGCAAGATTTTCGCGACCAACGGCCTTGACGAGTATCTCATCACGGACCTCGAACGCCAGGGCGCAAAGATAGACAGCTACGGCGTGGGTGACGCCATCGCCACCTCAAAGGCCGCACCTTGCTTCGGCAATGTCTATAAGCTTGTCCAGATAGACGGAGAGCCCGTCCTCAAGCGCTCGGAAGACAAGATCAAGCTCATCAACCCAGGCTTCCAGATTACCTGGCGTATAAGCGCCCAGGACAAGGAGAAGGGCAACAGCCTTGACGGATTTGTTTTCAAGGCCGATGTCACCTGCCTCCGCGGGGATGCACTGGACCTTGCAATCCAGCAGGGGAAAACCATCACCATCCGTGACGAGTATGACTCATTCAAGACCAAAACCTTTGAAGAGGGTTCTTATGACGCCCGCCCCCTGCAACTTCAGTCGGTAAAGGCCGGAAAACGCATCGCCCCCTACTACAACCTCCTGCAGAAGAAACAGTTCTACAAGGACAACCTGCATCACCTGTCACCTGCAGAACGCCGTCTTATCAACCCCCATTATTATAAGGTTGACATATCCGACGCCCTCTACGATGTCAAGATGAAGATTATCGGAAAGCTTGTAAAAGAAATCGAGGAGTTCGATATCTAAAGTAGATACACGCAAACCACCACTTTTGGCCGCAGGAAGGCGTTTTTGGTGGTTTGGCGCAGTTTAAACATAGGCAAACCACCGTTTTAGCTCACGAGAGGCCTAAAACGGTGGTTTGCGTGTATCCGGAGGCGTGTCAATCCAGATTCATTTCGTCGAGAAGATAGCCGGCGTGGCCGATTTCCTGGATGACGAAGAGCAGGTATCTCACGTCCAGGGAGATGTTGCGGCAGATTTCAGGGTCGTAGACCAGGTCGCTCATCGTTCCTTCCCATACGCGGTCGAAGTTGATGCCTATGAGCTGGCCGTCGGCGTTGAGGACCGGTGAGCCGGAATTCCCGCCCGTGGTGTGGTTGGTGGCAAGGAAGCAGACGGGCTGGTCTTCGTAGCCTCCTCGGGCATAGATGTCCCTGAGGGTTTGGGGAATGTTGTAGTCGAATATTTCCGGATTGTCCTTTTCTATGATGCCGCGGAGCGTTGAGACGGGTGTGTAGTAAACGGCATCTGCCGGGCGGTAACCTTCAACGTGGCCGTAGGCGATGCGCAGCGTTAGATTCGCATCCGGATAGAACGCCTTCTGGGGCTCAAAAGCCATCTGACCCTTCATGTATTCCTTGTATGTGAGGGTGATGGACTTGTCCAGTTCGCGCACCTTGGGGACTATGTTTTCGAAATAGAAGCCGTCCAGGGCATCGGCAAGTTCCTTGGCAAGGGCATCATCGGCAAAAACTGCATCCTTCAGGGCCTTCATGGAGCCGTACTGTGCGCGCTTTTCGAGGAATAATGCCGGTTTGTAGCTGTCGTCCAGGGCTTTGTCGAAGGCCTCCGTCATGGCGACGAAAGTCTCTTCGTCTATCGGCCTGTAGTAGTCCTTCATGTCGAAGGGGCGGCCGGAGGCCATGCGCAGTTTCTCTATGCTGCGGACGGTTTCGTTGTAATACTCGTATGCGCGGTAGATGGGATTCCTTGCGGCGTAGAGATTTGAAAGCCTGGAAGTAAGGCCTTCGGATGCGCTTCCCTGAGCCCACTCTTCAAAGCTCTTCTCGTAGGCCTGTTTCACAGGAACCACCTTGTTCTTTCTCAGACCCTTCTCTTCTCCCTGCCACTTCTTCCATGCATTGGCAACGGAGGCGTACTTTGAGGAGTACTGTATACGCACCGCCTGACTTTGGTCCATATACTTTTTCATTATGCCGAGGCGGGTTGTGCGGAGCGCTATTTTTTCAGGGTCGGAGACGTCCTGTATGTAACGGACGGCCTCGGAATGGACATACTCCTGGGTGCTTCCCGGGCATCCGTATACGAAGGTGAAGTCTCCCTCCTTAACGCCCTTGGTGGAAACCACGAAAGACTTTTTGGACTTGTAGGGGATGTTGTCCTCGCTGTAATCGGCAGGGTTGCCGTCTTTGTCGGCATAAATGCGGAAGATGGAGAAGTCTCCGGTATGGCGCGGCCACATCCAGTTGTCGGTCTCGCCGCCGAATTTGCCGATTGAGGACGGCGGTGCGCCCACAAGACGCACGTCACGGTACTCCCTGAACACATAGAGGAAGTACTGGTTGCCGTAGTACAGTGCATTGACCTGGGCTACAAGGCCAAGTGAAGCATCGGCGGCTTTCTTTATGATGGCCTCTGTATTCTTCTTTATCAGGGCATTCCTCTTCTCTTCGCTCATCTTGGGCTTGATTCCCTTGAAGACTTCCGATGTCACGTCTTCCATCCTGTCCAGGAACTTTACGGTGAGGCCGGGATTGGGGAGTTCCTGGGCGCGGTTCATGGCCCAGAAACCGTCTTTGAGGTAGTCGTGTTCTACAGAGGAGTGCTTCTGGATGTAGCCGTAGCCGCAGTGGTGGTTCGTGAAGAGGAGACCCTCGTCGCTTACCAGTTCACCCGTGCAGCCGCTTCCAAAGAGCACTATGGCATCCTTGAGAGAGGCATTGTTTACGCTGTAAAGGTCCTCTGCGGTGAGCCGGAGTCCCTTTGACTGCATGTCGGCGATACGTTCAGAAATAAGGGCGGGCAGCCACATGCCTTCATCGGCAGAGGAGGGCAGTGCCCAGAGAATTGCAGCAGCAATAGCTAAAGTGCGAAGTTTCATTTTAACTGTGTGTTTGTACAAAAATAAGCAATTTATTTCTTATATTTGCTTTTTAGAACCACGACAGTTATGAGAATACCCGAATCAGAACTTATAATAAACGGAGACGGCTCCGTTTTTCACATTCATCTTAGGCCTGAAGAACTGGCAGACAACGTCATCATGGTGGGAGATCCTTCCCGCGTGGACATGATTGCCGAATATCTCACAGACATTGAATTCCGCCATGCCTCCAGGGAGTTCGTATCCGTGACAGGAAAACGTAACGGAAAGCGTATCACGGCCATATCGCACGGTATCGGCCCGGACAACATCGACATCGTCATGACGGAACTGGATGCCCTTGCAAACGTGGATTTCGAAACCCGTGAGGTAAAGCCGGTGCACAGGGCATTGAATATTCTCCGTATCGGCACCTCGGGCGCCCTGCACCCGGATATTCCGCTGGGGAGTTATATCCTTTCCCACATGAGCGTGGGTTTCGACGGCGTAATGAACTGGTATGGAAACCGTGAAAAGGTAACTGACCTTGCCGTAGAAGAGGCTTTCAAGAAGCACATGAACTGGCTGGATGTTCTTCCTTCCCCTTATTTCGTGTCGGCATCGCCCAAGATTATCAACCTTCTGAAAGATGTGACGGTAAAGGGCGTGACCATCTCCGCTCCCGGTTTCTACGGCCCTCAGGGCAGGGTGGTGCGTATTCCCCTTGCAATGCCGGACATGCTCGAAAAGATTGAGAGCTTCCGCTTCACCAAGAACGGCGAAGACTACCGTATCACAAACTTCGAGATGGAAAGCTCTCCTCTTGCAGGACTTGCCGCCCACCTTGGTCACAACGCCTGCACCGTGTGCTGCGCCATCGCAAACCGCTATCTCCAGAGCTCCAATCCGGACTACAAACCGGCCATCAGGAAACTCGTGGAGATTTGCGTAGACAGGATGTCAACTATCTAAAACCGTGAAATTTAATTTTGTCTTGCGTAACGTGCTTCTTCTTGCGGCCGTTACGCTTATTTCATGCACCCGGGAGCAGGATTACGATGCTTATGCGGCAGGGGACAGTGCAGAAGTTCCCGCTTTCGTGAACGTGTCCAAGAAGCAGCTTGCCGCTTCTGACCCGGTGGTCAGGGGCAGCCTGCTGAGGGTATCGGCAGGAAAGACGTTTAAGCAGGACGGCGTAACCTACCTTGGCGCTGTCTCAGGCGGGCGAAAGATATGGATTCCGGAAAACTCCATTGCAGCAACGCCCCGTGAGGCCGTGAGGGAGGAAGTCCTTTATGCGCAGGTTGCAGCGTCCCTCATAGACGATACGCTTTCTTCCCATATCTGCGACCTTGTGCGCAAGGGAAGCCGGATGGAAGTGCTTGGTTTTGACCGCCTTCTTGCCGACGGCTCCGTCAATCGTTACAATGTGCGCACGCGTGGCAAGGAAGGCTGGATTTTCGGAAAGTACGCTGTGCTCACCGAGGAAAATGCTGCCGAAAGGTACTCGGAGTTTGATGAGGCCCACGCCGCAGTACGCAATTCCTTCAAGGGCGGGGAGGCCATCGGCTGCGAATTCCGTCCTTATGAGAAACCGGTCTTTGCCGATAATCCCATGCCCTCGCCGGTAAATGCCTTTTACCTTACCATCTCCCCCGTGGGACTCAGGCGCATAGACGAATACATTGCCCTTGCCGACAGTACGAATATCAATGCCTTTGTAATAGACATCAAGGACAATGAGTGCCCCGGGTATAAGGCCGAGGCGATGGAGAAATACTCTCCCACCAACTACAAGCATGCCGGTTCCACAAAGGAGGCCCTGTACAGGGAAGCGGTGGAGAAACTCCACGCCAAGGGTTATTATGTGATAGGCCGCATAACCTGTTTCAAGGACAGCTATTATGCGCAGGACCACCCGGGCTCTTCGATTTGTGAGAAGGCAAGCGGCAAGCCCTTCCTCCACAACAACAGCTACTGGCCGAGCGCCTTTTCGCGTGATGTGTGGCAGTTCAATGTAGAGCTGGCCAAGGAGTCCGTAAGAAAGTTCGGCCTCAACGAGGTGAACTTTGATTATGTGCGTTTTCCGGACAAGATGATATCCATAGACGGGGAGATGGATTACAGGAACCGTTACGGCGAGTCCAAGGTCCAGGCCATCCAGAATTTTGTCCGATACGCCTGCGACGAGCTCCATCAGCTGGGCGTCTATGTGTCGGTGGATGTTTTCGGGGAATCGGCAAACCCCGGCTATACGACCGCCTACGGTCAGTATTGGCCTGCAATATCAACCATTGCCGATGCCATCTGCGCAATGCCGTATCCGGACCATTTTGCCGACCGGTATTACGGCATATCCAAGCCGTGGAACCATCCGTACGAAATCATGAAGGCATGGGGAAAGCGAGCCCAGGGGCGTCAGGCAGTTACCGCAACACCTGCGGCTGTGCGCACCTGGATCCAGGCTTATCACGTGATGCGCTGGGTAGACCCTGCCGGTCTTGACAACAATGCCAATTACATCGAGCGTCAGATCCGCGGTCTTTACGATGCCGGCCTCACAGGCGGTTACAACACCTGGCTCGCATCGAGCAACATAGGAGTGTACCGCAGCCAGAAAGCCGCCTATGCTCTTGATTATCCCACACTTCCCCAGATAGACAGCCTGAATGCTTTCATTACGCGCTGAAAATGTCATTTTGTCATAAGTTTTTTTCGGGTGCGATTGTTGATTAAAGGGGAAAAACTTATCTTTGTACCCTATGCAACTTCAAGTATCCGACGACCTTAACGCCGTCATCAAATACGCCAGGGAAGAAGCCATGAGGACGGGTAGCTACGGCATCGGCCCGGATCATCTGTTCCTTGGAATCATACGTCATGAGGAGAATGCCGCCTTTCAGGCAATAAGAAGCCTGGGGGTGGAACCTGCCGACATGAAGACCTACATTGACGGCCATATATTTACCAACGAAACCATTCCTTACGAGCACCTGGAGAGCATTGCCTTCTCAAGGCAGACCCAGAATGTGCTCAACATCGCTTTCATGGAGGCCGCCCGTCTCAAGAGCCCGGCGGCAATGCCACAGCACCTTCTGCTGGCCCTGTGCCGGATGACTGAAAGTTACGGCCAGGTGTTCCTGCGCTCCCACGGAATCGACTACGGGCGTCTCCTTGCCTACTTTGAGGACGAGGGCCTTCTGCGCCCTGCATCCCAGGAAAGCCAGGATCCTGAGCCGCAGCCCTATCAGGGGCAGGAAGAGGCTCCTGCAGGGGAGAAGAAACTGGATATCGAAGAATTCGCGTACGACCTTACCCGTGCCGCACGTGAGGGCAAGCTGGACCCTGTCGTTGGCCGCGATACGGAGATAGCAAGGGTTATTGAAATCCTGGGCCGAAGGAAAAAGAACAATCCCATGCTCATCGGAGAGCCGGGAGTTGGCAAATCGGCCATAGTTGAAGGGATCGCCCTCAGGATTGCGTCCGGGAACATATCGGCATCACTTGCGAAAAAGCGCATCATGACGCTGGATATCGCTTCCGTGGTTGCCGGCACCAAGTACCGCGGAGACTTCGAAAAGCGCCTCAAGAGCATTATCGAAGAGGCCAGGGAGAATCCGGACCTTATCCTTTTCATCGACGAATTCCACACCATCATAGGCGCAGGCGGCGCTTCCGGCAGCCTCGATGCCGCAAATATGCTAAAGCCCGCCCTTGCAAGGGGAGAGTTCCAGTGCATCGGCGCCACAACCATCGACGAATTTACGAAGATTGTGGAGAAGGACGGCGCCCTTGACAGGCGTTTCCAGAAAATTGTGGTGGAAGCTACTGACGTGAAGCAGTCGATAGAGATACTAAAGCAGCTCAGACCCAAGTACGAGGAATTCCATAACCTGAAATACACAGACGCCGCCGTGGAGGCCGCAGTGCGCCTCACAGACCGCTATATCACGGATAAATCCCTGCCGGACAAGGCTATCGACGCCTTTGACGAGGCCGGCGCCATGGTGCGTCTTTCCATGGCACGCAGCAGTGAGACTGAGAAGACTGTCGATCAGGAGGATATCGCCTCCGTCGTCTCAAAGATGACAGGTATCCCCGTGAACAGGGTGGCCGAATCCGAAGGCAACCGTATCATCAAGATGAGGCAGCACCTGAAGGAGAGGATTATCGGCCAGGACGATGCCGTGGAGACCGTGGTAAGGGCCATCCAGCGCAACAGGGCGGGCCTCAAAGATCCCAACAGGCCCATCGGCACCTTCCTCTTCTTCGGTCCCACGGGCGTGGGAAAGACCCAGCTTGCTCGTTCCCTTGCCGATTATCTCTTCGACTCCGAGGAGAATCTGGTGCGCATAGACATGAGCGAGTACATGGAGAAATTCAGCGTATCCCGCCTCATAGGCGCGCCTCCTGGATATGTGGGTTATGAAGAAGGCGGACAGCTTAGTGAAAGGGTTCGCAGGAAACCGTATTGCGTCGTGCTTCTTGATGAGATCGAGAAGGCCCATCCGGATATATTCAACCTGCTTCTGCAGGTGATGGATGAGGGACGTCTTACAGACAGCAACGGCCGCACCGTGGATTTCAAGAACACTATCGTCATAATGACTTCCAATGTGGGAAGCCGTGAAGTTGAGGATTACGGAAGCGGAATCGGCTTTGCAACCGCAGGCAAGAACGTTGAGGCCGACCGCCGCAGCGTAGTGGAAAAGGCCGTGAAGAAGGCTTTCCCTCCGGAGTTCATAAACCGCGTTGACGAGCAGGTTTACTTCAATTCCCTCTCCAAGGAGGCGATAGAGGAAATCATTGACCTGGAGCTTAAGGATCTTCGTTCCAGGGCGCTGGAAGCCGGATATAAACTTACTATCACACCTGCCGCCAAGCGCTTTATCGCCGATGCCGGATATGACCCGGCTTATGGCGCACGGCCCCTCAAACGAGCCGTGATGCGTTATGTGGAAGACCCGGTATCGGAATTCATCATTTCCGACAGGGTGCTCTCCTCCGCAGCGGTGAATCCTTCCCAGCCCAAAACTCTCAAGATAGGCCTGTCCAAGGACAAGGAGTCCACCGTCGTGGAACTCAAGGCTTAGAGTTCAAGGGCGTCTTCGAACTCGAGATCGAGGTCTGTGATGATGTCCTTGAGGGCATCGAAAGAGGTGGAGCAGGAAATCATCTGTCCAATGACATCGAGGTTGTACTGAGTGTTGCGCATAGCTTTGTTGTTTTTATTTCTGATGCAAAGGTACGGCCTGCTTGGGCCAAACCATTGCACAAGCAAAAAGAAAATGAAAAAATTTGCATTTTTTTTGACGGCCCTCTTCGTAGGCCTTGCAGCATCGGCACAGGAGACCTATCGTTTTGCCGAAAGGGATACCTGCTCCCTGTATCTTGACATATACAGGCCTGCCGCGGGTGCTCCTGTCGAGTTCCAGGGCAAGAAGAAGCCCACCGTGATGTTCGTATTCGGCGGCGGTTTCGTCAGCGGGCATCGTTCAGACAAGTTTATCATTCCCTGGTTCAACCTACTTACAGAGGATGGATACAATGTGGTGGCGATAGATTACCGCCTTGGAATGAAGGGCTATGAGATGGGCAAGGGCTTTTCCGGAATCATCAAGGCAAGCGACCGCTTCTTGCTTGCGCAGCAGGTGGGAGTGGAAGATGTCTTCTCTGCCGTTTCGTTCCTCGCACAGAATCCTGATCTTGGAATAGACGTGAACAACCTCGTCATCTCCGGCAGTTCTGCAGGTGCAATCATTTCAATGGCGGCAGAGTATGACATAGTCAACGGAAATGCTTCAGGGCTGCCTGCAGACTTCAATTTCAAGGGCGTCATGTCCTTTGCCGGAGCTATAATCAGTACAAGCGGAGCCCCCAAATACAAGAAGGCCCCCTGTCCCACGCTCATGCTTCACGGAACCGCCGACAAGGCCGTAGCCTACAAGTCTCTCGGTCTTTTCGGCCGTGGAATCTGGGGCAGCAGCTACATTGCCGGAAAATTTGCGAAGAATGGCTGGGAGCACTGCATCTACCGTTTCAAGGACCGTTCACACGATGTGGCCGCCTACATGTACTGGCTCTGGTCCATTGAGAAGGAGTTCCTGGAGCAGAACGTAATAATGGGAAGCGGCCGAACCGTCGACGCGGTTGTCGACGATCCGGCCCTTCCTACATGGGGTAACGTCTCGCTGGACGATATCTACTGATTCTTCTCGCGGATAATGCTTATAAGGCGGTCCGGGTAGTTCGATATAATGGCATCGACACCTGCGGCCGCCATTCTTTTAATGTCTTCCGGTTCATCCACGGTCCAAGGAACCACCTTGATGCCAAGAGCGTGGCAGTAGGCTACATCATGGCTTGTGACGACTTCATGGTTCGGAGACCACCAGCGCGGGCGGAAGCTGAGCATGGAGAGGATTTCCTCGATGCCGCTGAGGTCTTCGGTGAGGAATGAGAGTTCTACCTGAGGCCACTTTTCGTGGATGTACTCCAGTGCGCGCGTGTCAAAGCTCTGGACTACGAGGCGGTCTCCTAGGTTCTTGGAAAGAAGGAGGGGAATGCATTTGTCGCAGAACTCCTTGTAATCGGGCCACAGTTTGCCTTCTCCCTTGCCGGTTTTTGACTTTATCTCAATATTATAGCGGAAGGGGGAATAACCTTTCTTTGCGGCATACTGCTCCGTGAAGTCGATGAGGTCCGATGCAAGGGGCTTGTGCTCGGAGACCTTCTTCTGCTCCGGCCAGCGGTCTACGAACCTAAGGCCCACGTCATACTTTGCGATACTGTCATAAGGCATGGTGTAGAGGTATTCCTTGGGGTCTTCCTTTTGTATCAGGGTGCTGTCCGGCCTCATGGAGTAGCGGGGGTGGAAGTAGTTGTCGTGGGATACCACAACCTTGCCGTCGCTGCTTAACTGGAGATCGAATTCCAGGGTGTTCACATGCAGCTTCATGGCATTTTTCATGGCAGAGACTGTGTTCTCCGGCATGAGTCCGGCGCCGCCGCGGTGTGCCTGCAGGTCGATGTAGCCGTCCATGCAGAAATCGTGGGACCAGGTGCGTCCGTCAGGTGCTTTGACCGTCATGGTTACGGACGATGCATACTGGGAGGGCTCTGCCGCGAAATAATGGGATTGGGCATGGGCTCTCTTGTATCCGGGGATATTTTCTGCATTGCCTTTGTAGACATCGAGGATCTCCTGCTTGTAGTCGGGGGAGATTTCCCAAACGGGCTGAGCCTTGCCCATATATTTTCCGTCTTCATACCATTCGACGGTCCAGGTGGAATCGGCCTGCCATACATTTGCGAGGACGCAGTTGGGGTGCAGCGGGGCTTCGTCCATTTCGATGAAGCGCACCTGGAAGCTGTCGGAGTAGTCGATGTTATGCCAGTCCCAGCTTACAGTGCCGTCTACGGAGGATATTATCTGGTAGCCGCGGGGGGTGCCGTCGCGGCACCAGTCCGTCGCCCACCATGCTCCGCCGATTGCTGCGGCGTTGTGGTCCGTGACGTTGGCGTTTATGGCCTGGGTAACCATGAGGTGGGTATGGCCGGAGAGGATGTCGGCCTTGCGGCTGCCAAGGATTTCGAGCATTTCAGCGCTTCCTTTGATGGAGTCGCTTCTTCCGGCTTCCTTGAAGCGGATGGGGCTGTGCTGGGCAAGGTAGATGTGGGTATCGGCAGGGACAAGATTCAGGAGACCTTTCACGAAGCCGAGCGTCTCCTGGGAGTAACCCTCCTTGTAGTTGTTCGAACTCTTTCCGGGGTCATCGCTGCCGCTGGCCTCGAACAGGATGTCGTTGACGGCGATCACCAGGTCTTCCCCAAGGAAGAAGGCGTAATTGTACGGGCCGAAAGCTGCCTCAAAGGCTTCTCCGGCGGGTATTCCGCTGCGGTTCTGGATGAAGTCGTGGTTGCCGATGACTGCATAGAAAGGTATGCGCGTAGTGGCGATGGATTCCTTGTATGAGTCGAACATCTCCAGTTTGTTCCATGCGATGTCTCCGAGGGCTATTCCCACAGTGGGCCTCTGGGCGCTGTAGCGGGCGGCCATTCCGCGGAGATCTCCCAGGGGACGTTCACGGAAGCGGTCCAGGTGCTTTTGGTTCTGCATCTGAGGGTCCGATACGCTGAAGATGGTATAATCCTTCCCTTCGCCGAAGGGGAGAAGCTCGAAATTGAACTTCTTCGTGCCTTTTATGGGCTTGTAGAACTGGGGGGCGCCGGAAGAATAGTCGGCAACGTAACCCGAAGGAGTTATGACAAAAACATTGCGCGCATCCTTGTGGGTGCTCAGTTTGAAAGCTCCGTCTTTCCCTGTTTTGGTGAACTTGTAACCGTCGGACACTATGACGTTTGCAAGCGGTTTGCCCTGTGACGAAACGCGGCCTTTGACGTTCTTTGCCATCGCCGGAACACTCACCATAGCGACAGCCAAAATAAGGCCAAGGAATCTTCTCATAGCTATTATATTTAATTTTAGTGCATTTCTGGTAACCAAATATAACGATTTTTTTTGAAATGCACTAACCCCACAATGCGGGACAGCAAGAGGTGGCTGGGAGCTTTATTTGTTAATTTTTGTAAAAAAGCTAACCGCCGTTACTATATTATTTGTAAATTTACATATCAATTACGCTTAAACTATGACTAAGTTTCGAAGAGTTTCATTATATTTTTGGGGTGCGGCAGTTGTAATGGTTTTTGTCGCAATTGCTTGCGGGAAGGAGCCGCAGCAGGCGGCGGGCTCGCTTTCGGACGTGCAGTTTACCGTGCCGGAAACGATGGATGTTCCCTACGGCAGTGACAAGATTTCTTTCCGCGTGCAGTTTGGGAAAAAACCCGCAGAGGGGGATAAGATTTCTTTCGGCCAGCTTGCTGCGTGCCCGGTGAAGGACATATCGGCCAGTTCGTTCAATGTGGATATCACCTCCCTGTGGAGCGTTCCCCTTTCAAGCGGCACCTATGCTGTTACCCTAAGGCGCGGCACCCAGTCCCAGAAAAAGGGAGACGTGAAGATAACGGTCACTGCGGCCGATGAGCTGCAGCCGGCAGCCGGCTGTAACGTTTACGGTAAGGTCATCTGCGACGGAGAAGGAATTCCCGACGTAAGTGTCTCCGACGGCCATGAGGTGGTCCGTACAGACAAGGACGGCGTGTATCAGATGAAATCTGACAAGTACCACAAGTATGTGTTTGTGAGCGTTCCGTCGGGCTACGAGCCCACAAGGCAGGGCATCCTTCCCTCCATGCACGCCCAGCTCACAAAGGCGGCCGAAGTGCCTGAGCGCGTGGATTTTATCCTCAAGAAGGCTCCGGACCAGACCAACCACACCATGCTCATGCTGGGAGACATGCACCTTGCAAACCGTACAGGCGACAGGAACCAGTTCAAGAACTTCGTGAATGACATCAATGCCTTCACTCTCACTCTAAGCGGTCCTGTCTACGGCCTCACCCTCGGCGACATGACATGGGACCTCTACTGGGAGACCAACAACTACGGCTACAAGGACTACCTTGCCGATGCCCAGACCATCCAGGGCCTCACGATTTACCAGACTATCGGCAACCACGACCACAGCATGTACGAATTCGGAGACTACAACTCTGTGGCCGAGTACAAAAGGACGGTTGCTCCAACCTATTACTCCTTCAATATCGGCAACGTTCACTATGTGGTACTGGACGATGTTGAATGCACGAATTCCACGGCCACCAAGGACGACAACGGCAAAGCCTGCTACGTGCGCACCTACGACTCGCATATCGTCCAGGAACAGCTGGACTGGCTCAAGAAGGACCTCTCTTATGTGAGCAAGTCCACCCCCGTAGCCATCTCCATGCATATTCCCCTTTACAAAGCAAACGGCTCCTATCATTGGTACGCCAGCAACAAGTCTTACCTGAAGCAGCACGCAATTGACCTTGAGAACATACTCAAGCCATACTCTGCCGCGCATATATTCACTGCTCACACGCACACTGTTTATAACGTAGACTTCATGTCATCGGACCACATCTTTGAGCACAACAGCGGTTCAATCTGTGGTACCTGGTGGTGGAGCGCACACGAGACTCCCGGCGTGCATATCGGCCAGGACGGCTCTCCCGGCGGCTACGGCGTCGTGAAGGTAAGCGGCAACGACTTCTCCTGGCAGTTCAAGGCTACCGGATATCCCCTGGACTTCCAGATGCGCACTTATGACCGCAACAAAATCCTGATTACCCCGGCCGAATATGTCCCCAACGGCAGCGCTTCTTCACGCGCCGCATTCGACCCCGGCTTATGGGCCACGGCCAGCAGCGCCAACGAAGTTTACATCAATGTCTGGAACTATGATCCGTCATGGAAGGTCGAGGTGAGTGAAAACGGCAAGGCCCTTTCGGTCGAAAAGGTTACCGTCCTTGACCCGCTTCACCTTGTTTCCTATACGGCAAAGCGCCTTGACAAAAACAAGGCGGCATCTTTCGCAACCATAACCAATTCCCATACTTTCCGCGTGAAAGCCTCGTCGGCAAGCTCCACGCTTGATATAAAGGTAACGGACCGCTTCGGGAATGTCTATACCGAAACCATGAAGCGCCCTAAGGAGTTCAGTACTGATATCTACAAACACTAATTCATATATAACCTATGAAACGACTTAAGTTTTTAATTGTTTCCATGTTCCTGACCCTGGCCCTGGCCATGGGCCTTCAGGCCCAGAACCAGCGCCGGGAGGTTTCCGGTACTGTAGTGGATCAGGCCGGACAGCCCATCATCGGCGCAGTGGCGATGGTGCCTGGAACCAACAATGCATCCGTGACCGGAGCTGACGGCTCGTTCTCCCTTCGTGCCGATGCATCCGAAATCACATTGGAAGTTTCCTGCCTTGGTTATGTGTCCGTAACCGTAAAAGCACAGGCGGGGACTAAGAACCTGACAATCACTCTCGAGGAAGACAACATGATGCTGGAAGAGACAGTGGTGGTGGGCTATGGCGTTCAGAAGAAAGTCAACCTCACCGGCGCTGTGACCGCCGTGGATGTAAAGGAACTCGAGGACCGTACCACCCACAACCTGACCAACATGCTTCAGGGTGCGGTGCCCGGCCTGAATATTTCCACCTCGTCTGGTAATCCCGGTTCGGCCGGTTCCATCAACATCCGAGGCATAACCTCCATCAACGCAGCCGACCCTCTCGTCCTCATCGACGGCACGGAAGGCGACCTTTCCCGCGTTAATCCTGCCGATGTCGAGAACATCTCCGTCATCAAGGATGCTTCTGCAGCAGCTATTTACGGTGCCCGTGCAGCCTATGGTGTCATCCTGGTTACCACTAAGGCCGGTGACGACAAGGGCGGAAAAGCCAGGGTGCGCTACAGCGGCCGCTGGGGCTGGGAAGAGCCAACCGTCTCTACCGATTTCGAAACCAGAGGTTACTGGTCTGTCTATACCGTGGACAAATTCTGGGCAACCGATGCCGGTAAGAACTACACTACATATACCGCCCACGACATGGCGGAACTCCTTGCCCGTGTAAACGATGTCACCGAGAATCCCGCCCGTCCCTGGGTCGTGGAAGAAGTGAGAAACGGCCGCAAGCAGTGGATTTACTATGCCAATACCGACTGGTACCACGAACTTTATAACGACCGCCACCCCGTACAGCAGCACAACGTCTCCATCACCGGTGGCAACAAGGATGTGAAGTACTATCTCTCAGGTGCTTACGACAATCAGACGGGTATCATCAAGATGAACCCCGATGTGTTCAGCAAGTATAATCTCAGGGCCAAGATAGATGCCCGCATCAACAAGTATGCACGCATCTCCAACAATACCGCTTTCTATACATCGTCCTACAACTATCCGGGCGGAAGCAGCATCCAGGATTCATTCGCCTATGCAGCCCGTCACGGTCTTGCATCGTTCCCTCTCCAGAACCCCGACGGCAGCTGGCTCTACGCTACGCCGATGATTTCCGGTAACTACAACGTGGCAAACGGCCGCCACCTTCTCTTTGGCGGCGGAAAGGCCCGCAACCAGCAGAACCGTTCCGATTTTGCCAATACCACGGAACTCAAGATTACCCCGACGAAAGACTTTACCATTACGGCAAACTACACCTACCGGCTGTATCAGAACCGCAACCAGTACCGCAGCGTGAACTTCGAGTACCGCCAGTATCCGGATGCCGATTATGAATATTACACCACCGGCGCCGGCGAAGATGCCCTTCAGGAGACCATAACCACCAACCAGAGGCATTCCGCAAACGTCTTCGGAACCTACGACCACACATTTGCCGATGCCCATCACCTCACGGTGACCGCCGGCATGAACGCCGAGGAGTGGTCCAGCAAGGCAGTGGGAGCGGTAGGAAAGAACCTCCTGTCCGAAACCCTCAACGACCTTAACCTCGTCGGCCCCGACGCTACCGGCAATGTAATCACCGAAGTTTCCGGCGGCCAGAACGAATACGCCATCGCAGGCTTCTTCGGCCGTCTGAATTACAACTACAAGGAACGTTATCTCCTTGAACTTTCCGGCCGATATGACGGTACTTCCCGTTTCCAGAAGGGACACCAGTGGGGTTTCTTCCCGTCTGCTTCCCTTGGTTGGAGAGTCTCTGAAGAACCTTTCTTCAAGAGCGCAAAGAGGACTATCGACAACCTTAAGTTCCGTGTGTCCTACGGTAACCTCGGCAACCAGGTTGTGCGCACTTCCGGCGGCGCCCAGAACTACTATGCATACCTCCGCAAGATTTCCATAAGCGACTTTGAAGGCTATTCCTTCGGCGAAGGCACCACGATGGGCAAATATGCTACCCTCGGCGCCCCGGTGGATGCAAACCTGACCTGGGAAACTGCAGAGCAGTGGAATGCCGGTGTAGACTTCGCGGCTCTCAAGAACCGCCTCACCTTCACGGGTGAAATCTACAGGAGAAACACCCTTAACATGCTCACTGCCGGTCCTGACCTTCCTGCAATCTACGGCGCAGCGTCTCCCCAGACCAATGCCGCAGACCTGAGCACCACAGGTTACGAACTGTCCCTCAGCTGGAGAGACCAGGTGAACCTGTTCGGCAAACCTCTCGGATATGGGATCCGCGCCACCCTCAGCGACTACCGTTCCTATATCACCCGCTACAACAACCCCACCAAGTCCCTTGCCATGGCCTATTACGAAGGCATGCGCATTGGTGATATCTGGGGCTTCGAGGTGGACGGCCTGTTCGCTTCAGACGAAGAAGCCCAGCAGTATACCTCCCAGGTCCTCGACTGCAGCGGTTACATCAGCAGCCGTATGACCGGCGGCTTCCTGGCAGGCGACCTTCGCTTTGTAGACCTTGACAACGACGGCCACTACCAGATAGACGCCGACGGCCACTATGTCCTTGACGAAAACGGCAACAGGATCCTCCTTCCCGAAGACCAGTGGAGAGTAAACACCCTGAGTCTCGGAAGCAACACCGTCGATGATCCCGGTGACCGCAAAATCCTTGGAAACTCCCTGCCGAGCCTCCAGTACGGCATTACCTTCAATGCCGATTACATGGGCTTTGACATTTCGGCCTTCTTCCAGGGAACGGGCAACCATTACTGGTATCCTGCCGGTATGAACTACATGTTCTGGGGCCCTTACAGCTATCCTTACCTTTCCTTCCTGCAGCGCGATTTCATCGACAGGGTATGGTCTGAGGAGAATCCCGACACCTACTTCCCGCGTCCCCGCGCCTATTCCTCCACCGGCGGCGAACTCTCAAAGGTCAACAGCCGCTATCTGCAGAACATCCGCTACCTTCGTTTCAAGAACCTGACCGTTGGCTACACCCTTCCGGCCAAGGCCGTGAAGAAAGTGGGTCTGGAGAAGGTCCGTGTCTATTTCTCGGGTGAAAACCTTGCCTACTGGTCACCTCTTAAGAAGTATACCAGGTATCTCGACCCTGAAAGTGCATACACCAGGGACGGATCCGGCAACTCTTCCGCACAGGACCACATGAGCTATCCATGGCAGAAGACCTTCATGTTTGGTATTGACGTAACATTCTAATTATGGAGGACAAGACAATGAAAAGATATATTATACCTTTTGTAGCAATTATCGCCTGCCTTACTTCCTGCAACGGTTTCCTTGACCGCACGCCTAAGGCAACCCTTGCCGCAGAGAACTACTTCCGTGACGAGACAGACCTTCAGCTGTTCTCCAACACTTTCTATAACAACCTTATCGACAAGGAGCCGTATAATGAGCAGAGCGACCAGCTCGTCTGCCTTAACCTTTCCGCATTCATGCGCGGCGGCACATCCCGTACCGTTCCCAATTCCGGCGGCGGCTGGGGCAGCGGTGCCGGAGCATGGGGAGACCTTCGCAAGATGAATACTCTCCTCGAGTATATCGACCAGTGCGAAGACGATGCGGCCATCGTAAAATATACAGCCGTCACAAGGTTCTTCAGGGCCTATTTCTACTTCAATATGGTGAAGCGCTTCGGCGACGTTCCGTGGATTGACGAGCAGCTGGAGTCCGACTCCGAGAACCTCTACCGTCCGCGCGACAGCCGTGAGGTCATTATGACCCACATGCTTGAAGATATCGACTACGCAATTGAGAATCTGCCTTCTGCAGTGAGCACTTACCGTGTGAACCGCTGGACGGCACTTGCCCTCAAGGCAAGGTTCTGCCTGTTTGAAGGTACTTTCAGGAAGTATCACGATCCTTCACAGCATGAATACATGTACGTTGTACCTCTTCCTGAGGACAGCCGCACGTCGGCCGACTATCTGGGCCTTGCCGCAGATGCTGCCAAGGAAATCATCGACGAAGGTCCTTACAAACTCGCAAAGGTGGATGACTACCGTACTCTCTTTGCAAACGTGGATGCCAACAAGGATGAGTTCATCCTCGCAATAAAGAACGACCAGAGCCTGCAGATCTGCAACAATGCCACTGCCTATGCCGTGATGCCCACACAGGGCACTCCGGGCTTCACCAGGAAGTTTGTTGCAAGCGTACTTATGGCCGACGGCACCCGCTTCACCGACAAGGAAGGCTGGGAAACCATGGCTTTCGTGGATGAAATGAAGGACCGTGATCCCCGCCTGAGCGCAATTGCGGTTGGCCCCGGAAATGTCTGGCTCGGAGACACCGAAGTGTCCGCCCCTGACCTTGGCTGCACCGTCACCGGTTACCAGGTCATGAAGTTCGTCATGGACAAGACCCTCCCCGAGTGGGGCCGTGTTGACAAGTCCTACAACGACATGCCCGTATTCCGCTATGCAGAGGTTCTTCTGAACTATGCCGAGGCCAAGGCCGAACTTGGAACCCTTACCCAGGACGATATCGACATCACCGTCAATGCCCTTCGTGACCGCGTTGGCATGACCGGGCACCTGTCCCTTGATGATGCCAATGCAAATCCCGACTCATACCTTGGTTCATCCGAATTCGGCTACCGTAACGTTTCTGGAGCAAACAAGGGCGTTATCCTTGAAATCCGCCGTGAACGTGCCGTGGAGCTCGCCATGGAGGGCTTCCGCCTGAGCGACCTCCTCCGCTGGAGGGAAGGCAAGTGCCTTGAGCAGCCTATCTACGGAATGTACTTCAAGGGCATCGGCAAGTATGACCTTACGGGAGACGGCAAGGCCGACATCAACATCTGGAAAGACACCAACCCCAAGAGCAAGGATGTCGTGGACTATGAGCTTGGCACTGCCACCGGCATCGAGCTCACCGACGGGGCAAGCGGCTATGTTTATCATCACAGCGGCGTAACCCGCAGCTTTGACGAGAACCGCGACTACTACTATCCCATCCCTACCAAGGAGCGTCAGCTTTACCACGAAAAGGGAGTTGACCTCAAGCAGAACCCCGGATGGGTTGACGGACTTAGCTACTAAACAAAAGGAGAGCATATTATGAAATACGATAATATACTTAAAACTGTTGCGGCTTTAGCCGCCGGAATGCTTCTCTTCTCCTGTCAGCAGCAGGAAGAACCCGGAGAAGCAAGGGCTGTGGCCGCCTCTGAGACCTACCTCGCATTCGAGGCGCAGGGCGCGGCTCAGCAGACCGTGGAAATCTATGCCGACGGAAGCTGGCTTGTCGACGTTGACAGCGACTGGATCAGCGTAACTCCTTATGAAGGAACAGGCATGGGTTCCATTACCATATCTGTTGCAGACAATGTTGCTGCAGGGGTGGAAGACCGTCCCCGTGTCGGCAAGATTACGGTACAGGGCGGAACCGCTCTCCGCAATGCCGTCATTACCGTCCACCAAGACGGCGACACCTACAAGGGTGTACAGGAGTATACCCTGACGCAGATTCAGGCCCTGGATGACGATGCCGTCGGCAAAATCCCGGAGGCCACGGTAGTGGCCGTGACCAAGGGGGGATTCGTGCTGGCCGATGAAGCGGCTTTCCTGTATGTGAAAGGCGCCCGTGAGGTAAAAGCCGGCGACGTAGTGTCCCTGAACGGTGCCAAGACTACCCTTTACAGCACGCCTGCCTTCCTTGTGGACGAGCTGGAAGTGAAAAATAGCCAGGACATCGTATACCCTGAGGCTCCGGACATGACGGATCAGCTGGGCTCCTATAAGGGCGGCGTGGTTTATGCCAGCCTGAGGGGCTCCATGGTGAACGGCGTTCTCAAAGTGGGGAAAGCCAATGTACAGGTGCTGGAACCCATTGATGAGGTCGGCCTGGATGAAGTTGACCTTCACAAGGTCACACTCACCGGCTATGCTGTGGGCGTGAGCGGTGCCACAGGCTACTTCGTGGCCGTTTCCGTGGCCGATGAAGGGGCAGACGAAGCACTGGTCCCCTATCCGCTCCGCTGGGCCATCGGCAAGGACCTTAACTACAGCAACGACACATTCAACAACGACAACCCTCGCATCGACCCCGTCCAGGGTATCGGCTATATTGAGTATGTGCCCTACGACCTGGAGAACACCAACGCCCAGGGCAACTACAAACTGGATGTTTCCGGCAATAACCCGCGCGTCACTGGACCGTGGGTCAACGACTACTGGCTGTTCTACGGCAATGGCGCCATCAAGGCCGGTACGGAGGTGCAGATAGCCTTCGAGATGCGTTCTTCCAAGTGGGGCCAGAAGTTCTGGTTGCTGGAGTACCTTGACGGCGACCAGTGGCTGCCGGCCGGAACGCCGCAAACCTCCACGGAACCCGGAGAGGAAGTGTTCTATACCTGTGCCACCAATATTGACGGCGCCACCAACCAGCCCGTGATGGAAACCATCCGCTTCCGCCGGAACAATGACCACCTGCAGATCCGTCTGCGCTGCGTGGTTAACTGGAGGGGCGGCGGAGACCCCATGTCTCCCTGCCGTTCCACGGCATCGTCCCGTCTGTCCATCACCAATGTGGACGACGATACCTACCGGCCTTCCGTCCTTATTCTGAAGGAAGGCGACGGCGTGGAGAAAGACCCCGTGTACGCCAATATAGAGGTGTCAACGGACCTTCTCACCTTCAACGGAACGCCGGACGCTCCCAAGACCATAAAGGTAAAATCGGACTACGATTTCACAATTTCCACCTCTTACGACTGGCTCACCTTCGACGTGACTGAAGGCCCTGCAGGGGAGGAGACGGCCATAGCCGTAACCTGCGTGCCCAGCGAGCTTTCAGAGCTTCGTGAAGGCACCATCCGCATTGTCTCCGAGGATTCCGAGAAAGTGATTAACGTGGTGCAGAGCGCTGCTGGTCAGATGCTCGATCCGTTTATCAGCGTTTCTACAGGTAACCGCTTCGACATTCCGGCAACGGCAGGGTCCAAGGTCCTTAAAATCCAGTCAAACGTGGAATTCCAGGCGGAATCCCTTGCCGATTGGATTACCCTTACCGCCCTGTCCACAAAGGGAATGGTAGACTGGACCGACTACGAGGTGGCATATACCGCCAACGACCTTGAGACAGAGCGCACCGGCACGGTCCGTTTCTTCAATGCAGAGAAGAATCTGGAATCCGTAGTGACCTTCGTCCAGGCCGGCAAGGAACCCGAACCGCTGTACCCGGAGGGCGTCTACTTCCAGGACGACTTCGAGTGGCTGCAGCCGTATGTGGATGCCTATCTGCAGGCCAATCCCGGTGATGCGGAAAAGATAGACCCGGTTGGAATGAACCTGGCCTCTCACGCCCAGCCCAATATCTGGAAGTTGTACGGCGACAACAATGAACTGGCTGTATCCCTGGTCAACAATCTGCAGAGCCGCGGCTACACAGACTTGAATCCGGGTGCTCAGGTGCTGTATCTCCAGAAGAATTACTTCAAGATGGGCGCGACCGATAAGCATACCGGCCTTCAGCTGCCCGCCATCAAGTTTGGCGATACTCCCGTAGACGCCGACTTCAGCTTTGACTGGTGCGCCCATATGACCGGAAAGGGTGCGATTGACAAGCTTACCATCACGGTGGCTATCGTGGAAGGTCCCGGTACGTTTGCCGATACGGGTACACAAACCTCGGCCGAGATTGTCACCACTCAGGAGAATGGCAAGCTGGAATGGCAGCACGCTACCGTGAAACTGCAGGGCGTGACGGATGCGACGCGTATCCAGATTTATCCTACCCACTACAAGGATGGGGCGGGTGCTTCGCAGCAGCGCTGGCATCTGGACAACATCAAGGTCGCTCAGCCGGAACAGCCCAAACCCGCGGTGAACGACGTCCTGTGGGAAGAATGGTGGCAGGGTTCGGTGGCAAACGAGACTCCCTCTGCTTACGGCGCTTCCGAGGATAAAACGACTGTATCCTTCGGCAATGCGCCCATAACCTATACGGAGAGCGGCTCCACGGCCCTGAAGGCCGATGCCCTGGTATTCTGCGACAAGGTTGCCAATGCCACAGACCCGAAGATGGTCATGAATTTGCTGGTTGCCAAGAACAACGGTAACCTGACGGCGTCCGGCATCCCTTGCAAAGGTGTAAAAACAGCGACGCTCACTTACCGGAGCAACTCCAAACTGGAAGGGAATCATCAGGTCACATCTTCCGTTGCCGGCGTTTCCATCGGCACATTGGAGGCTACCTCTGTCCCTAAACTGGACTTGGCGACAAAGAACACCTATACCATCACCTGCTCCATTTCGGTGTCCGAAGGGGTGGATGTCCTTGACCTGACTATTACGAATATCAGCACCAGCGCCAATATCCGTGTCGACGGTCTGGAACTGGTCGTGACGGAAGTCTGGTAGGCCGCAGGGCTTCTGTAACATGTGCAGTGCGCCCGATGTCCCGTTTTTGGGGACGTCGGGCGCATTTTCAGCCTTGTTTGCGCCCAATGTCCCAGTTTGGGGGACGATAGGCGCACTTGGCATGGCGAACGGATCCGGCGAGGGGTCGATGGTGAGGGCTCTCTTTGCGCAAGAGTTGCATTTTCCGCAGTTTTTTCGTATCTTTGTATGTTTATAAGATAAGTATTTTTACTATGGATAACAACGAAGAGAAGAATCAGTTAGAGGAGCAGGAAAATACCGGTTACATCGAACAGGTAGAAATAGACCACGAAATGCGCAGTGCGTACATCGACTACTCGATGTCCGTCATTGTGTCGCGAGCTCTCCCCGATGCCCGCGACGGCCTCAAGCCCGTTCAGAGGCGAGTCCTCTTCGGTATGGACAACATGGGTCTGAGTTACAGCGGCCAGACAAAGAAAAGCGCCCGTATCGTCGGTGAGGTCATGGGTAAGTACCATCCCCACGGAGACTCCAGCGTATATGACGCCATGGTGCGCCTTGGCCAGGAATGGAACCAGAGATACCCTCTGGTGAAGGGCCAGGGTAACTTCGGCTCGGTGGACGGCGATTCTCCTGCCGCCATGCGTTACACTGAGGCCAAACTCCAGAAAATGGCAGAAGACGTTCTTGCCGACATGGACAAGGACACCGTCGACATGACCCTCAACTTCGACGACACCCTCGAAGAACCCACCGTGGTGCCTACGAAGGCCCCGCTCCTTCTTCTCAACGGCGCATCCGGTATTGCCGTGGGTATGGCAACGAACATGGCTCCCCACAACCTTGGAGAATGCTGCGACGCCATCTGCGCCTATATCGACAATCCCGCCATCACCATCGATGAGCTCATGCAGTACATCAAGGGCCCCGATTTCCCTACCGGCGGCATCGTGATGGGCAAGGGCGGCATCAAGGAGGCCTATGAAACCGGCCGCGGCCGCATCGTCATCCGCTCCAAGACGGAAATCGAAGTCGACGACAAGGGCCGTGAGACCATCGTCGTGACGGAAATCCCCTACATGGTGAACAAGCGCGAGATGATCGAAAAGATCGCCCAGCTTGCCGATGAAAAGAAGGTGGAAGGCATCTCCTACATCAACGACGAATCTTCCCGCGGTGAAACGCGTGTGGTCATCCGCCTCAAGCAGGGAACCAACTCCGGCGTCGTCCTGAACCTGCTCTTCAAGTACAGCCCCCTCCAGAGCAGTTTCTCCTTCAATAACGTCGCCCTTGTAAAGGGACGTCCCCGTACCCTCAGCCTCAAGGAAATCATCGCCGAATTCGTGGAATTCCGTCATGAGGTGGTTGTACGCCGCACCAAGTTCGACCTGGACAAGGCCCAGAAGAGAGCCCACATCGTGGAAGGCCTCCTCAAGGCCATGGACCTCATCGACGAAATTGTCCATATCATCCGTTACGAATCCAAGAGCATCGACGAAGCACGCCAGATGCTCCAGGACCGCTACCAGTTCTCCGAAGCCCAGGCTGCAGCTATCGTCGAGATGCGTCTCCGCCAGCTCGTCGGCTTGGAAAGGGAGAAGCTCCAGAACGAATTCGACGAACTCATGAAGTTCATCGAGCGCTGCAACATCATCCTTGGTTCGGAGGAAGAGCAGCTCAAGGTCGTCAAGGAAGAGACCATGGACCTCAAGGCCCGCTACGGAGATCCCCGCCGCACTGAAATCACCCTTGCCGACGACGAATTCAACCCCGAAGACTTCTATGCCGACGAAGACCAGGTTATCACTATTTCCCACCTGGGCTACATCAAGCGTACCGCCCTCACCGAATTCCGCACCCAGAACCGCGGCGGCGTGGGCATGAAGGGAAGCGCCACCCGTGATGAAGACTTCATCGAGCACATATATATCGCCAACACCCACAGCACTATGCTTCTGTTCACCCAGAAGGGCAAGTGCTACTGGCTCAAGGTATACGAAATTCCGGAAGGCACCCGCACTTCTAAGGGGCGCGCCATCCAGAACCTCCTCCTTATCGACCCTGACGACAGCGTCCGTGCCTATCTCAACGTCAAGACCCTCAAGGACGAAGAGTTCATCAACAACAACTACATCATGATGGTCACCCGCAACGGCATCGTCAAGAAGACCTCCCTCGAGGCCTACTCCCGTCCCCGTGCCAACGGTGTCAATGCAATCAATATCCGTGAGGACGATGAACTCCTCGAGGCAATCCTTACAAACGGCAGGTGCAATGTCATGATCGCCGCCAACGGAGGACGTTGCGTGCGCTTCGACGAGACCGAAGCCAGACCTCTGGGCAGAACCTCCACCGGCGTCCGTGGCATCAATCTTGATGAAGGTGATTTCGTGGTCGGTGTAGTCTGCCAGGATCCCCAGGCCGAAGATGTCGAAAAGCATCAGGTCCTTGCAGTATCTGAAAACGGCTTTGGCAAGCGTTCAGACCCTATGGACTACAGACAGACCGCACGTGGTGCGAAGGGCGTCAGAACCCTTAACATCACTGAGAAGACCGGCAAGCTGGTGGCTATCAAGAACGTTACCGACGAGGACGACCTCATGATAATCTGCCGCTCCGGTATGACAATCAGGATGCCTGTTAACACAATACGTGTTGCCGGACGTGCTACTCAGGGCGTAAAGCTCATCAACATCAAGGAAGGAGACTCCATCGCAGCCGTCTCTGTCGTGGCCCACTCCGAAGAGGAGGAAAGCCAGGCCGCTGAAGGAACTCCCGCAGAAACAGAAGTACAGGAATAATACTTAACAACCTAATAACTATGAAAAAGCTTTTACTTACCCTTGCTCTTGCAGGCACCATGATGGCTGCCTATGCACAGAAGCCCGATGCAGACATGCAGAAGGCCGTTGACAAGGCCCTTGCTGCAACTCAGGACGCCAAGAAGTCCCTCAAACCGACTTCATGGATGAATCTTGGTAAAGCCTACATGGCTGCATACAACAATCCCACTGCCAACTTTGCCCAGGGTATAGACCGCACCACCTTCTCCATGATGTTCAAGGAGCAGCCTTCGGCTACTGCCACCGTTACCATTGACGGCCAGCAGTTCACCCGTATGAGCTTCTCCCATGTCGATGCCTATTTCAACGCTTCTGACATCCTGGTAATGTGGGACGTCACCAAACCTTCCGTCCCCGGCAATATCCTTATGAACGCTGCACAGGCATACCATAAGGCATTTGAGCTTGGCGCAAAGGATAAGGACGTGGCTCCCAAGATGAAGGAGATTGCCGATTACTTCTACAACGACGCCTTCACAGCCTATTCCCTCGGTGACATGGCCAAGGCTTCCGACCTCTTCAAGGGCGCTGCCGACGTATCTGTCCTTACCCCGAGTGCCGAACGCAATGACGACGCTATCTACAACACGGCATTCACCGCTCTTGCAACCAAGAACTACGCAAGGGCAGAAGAATACTACAACAAGTGCATCGCCAACGGTCACTTCATGGATGGCAACGTCTATGCATCCCTCTCCGAGATTGCACTCGCCCAGGCCGATACACTGAAGGCCAAGAACCTCCTTGCAACCGGTCTTACCGCATTCCCTGACAATGCCCCCATCCTTACCAACCTCATCAATCTCTATCTCTCCACCAAGGAAGATCCTGCAAAGATTGTCGAGCTCCTGGACGAGGCCAAGAAGGCAATGCCTGACAATGCTTCCCTCTATTATGTAGAAGGTAACATCTATACCGGAATCAAGGATTACGAGAAGGCAGACGCCGCATACAACAAGGCTCTGGAAATCCAGCCCGGTTATGACATGGCATACTACGGTCTTGCCACCACCCTCCTCAAGAGAGGTGAAGACCTGGTGGATGCAATGAATGCTCTCGATGTCCGCGAATGGAAGAAATACGACGAGATGAAGGTCCAGCTGGACAACATCTACAAGAGCGCCCTTGTTCCTTTTGAGAACTGCTACAACAGCAGCTCCATCCCCGAGGTCAAGGCTGCCGCAGCCGACTTCCTCAAGAGGCTCAACTTCCAGCTCCGCAGCGAAGGTGCCGAATATCAGGCAGCTTACGAGAAGTGGTCTTCGGTTGTCGCCACTCCTGCCGAGTAATTGACAGTATAATTAAAAGAAGGGCTCCTCGATGAAGCCCTTCTTTTTTGTGCCTTTTTTTGTTATATTTGTACAATTGACTAAAATTAAATACTATGGGAGCATTTCACGCATATGACATCAGAGGTATCTACAATGTAGATTTTGACAAGGAAGTTGCATACAAGGTGGGTTATTTCCTGCCACAGCTTCTTGGCGCAGACAAAGTCCTTGTAGGACGCGACTGCCGTCTCTCCGGCCAGGAAATCCACGACTATCTTCTCAAGGGTATCACGGACGCCGGTGCAGACGTGGACGATATCGGCCTCAGCAGCACGCCTCTGGTATATTTCGGAACGGCCAATTATGGTTACAAGGCCTCCGTCCAGATTACGGCTTCCCACAACCCTCGTGAATACAACGGCATGAAGGTAAGCCGCGAAAACGCGCTTCCGGTGGGCCTGGATACCGGCCTCGGACAGATCAAGCAGTGGATAGACGAAGGCCGTCCCACGCCGGTTGCAGAAAAGAAAGGCGTGGTGAAGGAGATCGACATCAAGCCCGACTATATCAAGTTTCTCCAGAAGTTCAAGGGCGACTATTCCAACCTCAAGATAGCCTTTGACCTTTCCAACGGCATGGCCTGCCTCTTCGCAAAGGAAATATATAAGGGAGAGAATGCCGATTATCTCTTCGACACCATGGACGGCAGCTTCCCCAACCACGAACCCAACCCTCTTGTGGCCAAGAATGTGGAGCCTCTCAAGAGACTCGTTGCAGAGACCAAGGCCGATGTGGGCGTCATCTATGACGGCGACGCAGACCGCGTCATGTTCGTTGACGACAAGGCCCGTTTTGTCGCTCCCGACCTTGTGATTGCGATGATGGCCCGCTACTTCTGCGACGAACGCGGCGAAAAGAATCCCCGCGTCCTTCAGGAAATCCGCTCCAGCAAGGCCGTTGCAGAGTACCTCTCCGAGAATTACAATGCCGATGTGCATACCTGGCGCGTAGGTCGTGCCTTCGCTGCTCCCAAGCTCCGCGAGATTGACGGCCTCTGGGGCGGCGAACTTGCAGGACACTATTATTTCAAGGACTTCTTCTACAGTGACAGCGGCATGCTTTCCAGCATCATCGTCCTTCGCATCGTTTCTGCCCTGAAGAAGCAGGGAATCAAGCTCAGCGAAGAGAGAGACAGACTCACCCGTTACGAGAACTCCGGAGAAATCAATTACAAGCTGGAGGACAAGAAAGGCGCCATGGACGCCGTGAAGGAGTATTTCGAGTCCAAGGAAACTCCCACCAAGGTCATGGACTTCGACGGATACCGTCTCGAGTTCCCTCAGTGGTGGTTCAACATCCGTCCTTCCAATACTGAGCCTTACCTCCGTTTCATCTGTGAAGCTACTTCAAACGAGCTTCTCCAGGAAAAAATTGCCGAAACAGACAACCTCCTCAAGACCCGTTTCGGTGCAAAGCGTTAGAATGAGAAAAACACTTCTTACAGCAGCCCTTGCGGCTCTGACATTTGCTGCCTTCGCCCAGGAGAACAGGGAGGCCGATTCCCTCCGCTACAGGTACGGCAGGCAGCAGGTGTCGGCAACCCAGCGCAAGCCCGGCACCAAGTACGCAGACACCCTTGACACCGGAAACCCCGGTGTCAAGGTGGTCCTTTACAGCAATGGCACTTACCGTTATGTGAAAGATCCGTCCGTGATGGCCGCGGACAGCGTTTTCACTGAATTTTGGGATACCAAGACGGTGAATCCTTACCGTGAAACACCGGATGCCATTCCCGACCGTTTCAGTATCTGGGTGGTAGACTCGCTGGATTCTTATGCATGTCCAAACCAGACCACTCCGCGTTCGCAGTTCGGCTATCGGCACGGAAGACGTCACCAGGGGATAGACCTTCCGTATCCTACGGGAACTCCGGTCCCTGCGGTGTTTGACGGCAAGGTCAGGATCTCAGACTACATAGGCGGTTATGGAAACCTGGTGGTAATACGCCACGCAAACGGCCTCGAGACCTTCTATGCGCATCTTTCCAGAAGGGATGTCAATTCCGGGGACTGGGTAAGCGCCGGAGATATCATCGGCCTTGGCGGCTCTACCGGCCGTTCTACGGGCCCGCACCTTCATTTTGAGACCAGGTACAAGGGCGCGGCCTTTGACCCCGCATGGCTCATAGATTTTGAGACGGGAACACTCCGCCACCGCCTTTTCAAGATTCGCGACTGGTATTTCAATCCCAACCAGCGCTATGTGCAGAAAGTGGACGACGAGGACGAGATTTTCCGTACCGATGAGGAAGACCGCATCCTTGCCGAAGAGCAGGCAAAGAAAGAGGCTGAGGCACGTGCCGCGGCAGAGGCTGCCGCAATGCGCTACCACACAGTGCGCTCGGGCGACACCCTCTCGGCTATCGCCCGCAAGTATCACACTTCCGTGCGGGAAATCTGCAGGCTCAACGGCATAAAAGAAACCACCATCCTTTCAATAGGACGGCGGCTCCGAGTTCGCTGATCTATTTCAATTTGCTGTTATAGTGCGGATGCACTTTTCCACGCTGGATGCCCTGAAGCTTGGAGGCAATCATCTTCCTGCGGATTGGGGCGGCGTGGTCTGTGAACAGGTCACCTTCAAGGTGTGACAGTTCATGCTGAATCATTCTGGAGGCAAAGTTGTCGAAGGTTTCGGTGACTTCCTCCAGATTTTCGTTGAAGTATTTCACCGTGATGACCTTGGGGCGTACTATGTCGCAGTATACTCCGGGAATGGAGAGGCAGCCTTCGGAATAGGTTACCTTTTCATCGCTCTCCTCGAGAATTTCCGGATTGATGATTGTGCGGAAGAAACCCTTGAGGTAGGGATAGTTGTCGCTTACGACGTCTCCGTCCACGATGACCACTCTCTGGCTCACGCCAATCTGCGGTGCGGCAAGGCCGCAGCCGTCGGCCACCTTGAGGGTGTCTTTGAGATCCTGGACAAGGTTTTCCAGGCCGGCTTTGTCATTAAGGTCTGCAGGGGCAGCCTTGCGGCGGAGTACTTCGGCTCCGTAAAGATATATGGGTTTAATCATGATTCCTGTTGCTTGCCGTGCGGTCCAGATAGCTCTGGAGTATTATCGCGGCACTTATTCTGTCTACTTCTGTCTTGTCCCTTCGCCGGCTGGCTTTCATGCCGCCGTCAATCATTGCCCTGTGCGCCAGGACGGATGTGAAGCGTTCGTCTTCAAGTTCGACCGGTATGCCGGGAAATGCGGCTTTCAGTTTGGGTAGGAAAGCATCCACGTGGGCTTTCGCCTCTGAGGGACGGCCGTCCAGATTCATTGGATATCCAATCACAAAGCGAACGATTCTCTCTTTTTCGGCGTATTTTTTGAGATATTCTATTATCTTTGTAGAATGGACTGTCTCCAGGGCCGAAGCAAAGATTCCCAGCGGATCACTGGCCGCAAGGCCGGTGCGCTTGATTCCGAAATCTATGCCGATGATTCTGTCCATTACAGTCTGCAAAGTTACGAATAATTATGGAAAAGAGTGATAAGAAGGCAAGGAATTATCGCCTGTCGCTTATTGATGCCCAGACACATGAAAGACTGTGGAGCATCCGCTTCACACGTCCTGCCATCATATGGGTGTCGGTTTCAACGGTGGTGGTTCTGATGGTGGTGTTTTTCTGCCTTATAGCCTTTACCCCTGTGCGTACGTTTATTCCGGGATATCCGTCGGCCCAGACCAGGCGCCAGGCCGTGCAGAATTCCCTCAGGATAGATTCGCTCCAGACAAAGATACTTCAGTGGGAACTGTATTCCGAAAACCTCCGCCGCGTCGTGGCAGGGGAGGAGCCCATCCGTCTGGACAGCCTCATCCTCGGAAGCCGTACCACTCTCGCGCAGAAGGATTCCGTATATCTTGCCATAAGGGACTCGCTCCTCAGGGAGGATGTCCAGGGGCAGGAGCAGTTCGGAATATCGGCAAGCCCGGAAAGGAAGCTTCCTATCGAGGCCTTGTCTTTCTTTACGCCGGTCAAGGGCGTCGTCTCCAAGGGCTTCGACCGTTCCATCCATCCTTGGGTGGACATCACGGCACCTTCAGGTTCCACGGTAATGGCCGTGCTTGACGGAACCGTGATATACACCGGCTGGGAGGATACCTCGGGTTATATCATGGCAATCCAGCATTCAGGGGACATCGTCTCCATTTACAAGAACAATCAGAAGCTGTTGAGGGGCATAGGTGATGCGGTCAAGGCAGGAACGGCCATCGGCATGGTGGCATCTTCTTCTTCCCTAACCAAAGGAGACCATCTGCATTTTGAGCTCTGGTATGCCGGCGCTCCCGCAGACCCTTCCCTGTACATAAGTTTTTAGGATGAAGACTCTTGCGATACTTGGCTCTACCGGTTCAATCGGCACCCAGACTCTCGATGTGGTCAGGCAGCACCCGGACGAATTCCGGGTGGACATGATATCGGCAGGGAGCAATGCCGCCCTCCTTGTTCAGCAGGCACTCGCATTCAAGGTTCCGGAAGTGGTCATCTGCAATCCTGAGAAGTATCAGGAGGTGCGGGATGCGCTGCCGTCCGGTTATAATGTGCACCTTGGCATAGAGAGCGCATGCGAGCTTGTAAAGAAGCCGGAAGTGGACGTGGTGGTTGCCGCCATGGTGGGTTTCAGCGGGCTCAAGCCCACACTCGCCGCCCTTGAAGCGGGAAAGACCGTGGCCCTTGCAAACAAGGAAACGCTTGTCGCCGCCGGGTCCATAGTAATGGAAAGCGCCAAGGCGCACGGGGCCTGTATTTATCCCGTGGATTCGGAGCATTCGGCCATCTTCCAGTGCCTCCTTGGGGCCGATGGCAATCCCATCCACAAAATCCATCTCACGGCGTCGGGCGGGCCTTTCCGTACCTGGCCGCGGGAAAAGATTTCTTCTGCCAGAAAGGAACAGGCTCTCAAGCATCCCAACTGGAGCATGGGTGCCAAGATTACCATAGATTCTGCCACCATGATGAACAAGGGCTTCGAGGTAATCGAGGCCAAGTGGCTTTTCGGGGTCGATACCTCAAAGATTCATGTAGTGGTCCATCCAGAATCCGTAATCCACTCCATGGTAGAGTTTGAAGACGGAGCGGTAATGGCGCAGCTGGGTCTTCCGGACATGCGCATCCCCATCCAGCTTGCACTGGCATATCCAAGGAGACTCCCCCTGGAAGGGGAGCGTCTGGACTTTCAGAAGCTTTCCGGCCTTACGTTCTTCGAGCCGGATATGGATAAGTTCCCTTGCCTTGCGCTGGCTTTCGAGGCCATGGAAAAGGGCGGGAATATCCCGTGTGCAATGAATGCTGCCAATGAGGCTGCTGTTGCAGCTTATCTCAAGGACTTGATTGGTTTCTACGATATTCCTGCTGCCGTTTCAAAGGTGATGTCTGGCGTGAATTTTGTACAAAATCCCACGGTCGACGACATTTTTGAAACCAATGCCCAGGCTTTTGCTTTGGCAAATTCATTATGGTAGCACTTTTTAAGGCATTACAAGTCATACTGGCTCTGTCCCTCCTCATACTTATCCATGAGGCGGGCCACTTCTTTTGGGCCAGGTTGTTCAAGATAAGGGTAGATAAGTTCTTCCTGTTTTTCGACGTGGGAGGAAAGAAGCTGTTCTCTACCAAGATGGCCTGGTTTCAGAAGCTCTTCCCAAAATCGGCAGCATGGGAAACTGAATATGGCATAGGGTGGCTTCCCCTTGGCGGATACTGCAAGATTGCCGGCATGATAGACGAATCCATGGACAAGGAATTCCTCTCCCATGAACCGCAGCCTTACGAATTCCGCTCCAAGCCGGCCTGGCAGCGCCTTTTCGTCATGAGCGGGGGAGTGCTCAACAATTTCATCCTTGCCATTCTCCTGTTCAGCCTTATCCTTGGAATCTGGGGCAGCAATTATATCCCCGCAACCCATCCTATATATGTAGGAGAACTCGGCACAGAACTGGGTTTCCGCAGCGGAGACCGCATTCTGGCGTTTGACGGCAAGCCTTCAAAGGACTTTTTCTCCCTCCAGGCCGACCTTGTCCGCCGCCAGACCAGCAAGGCCACCGTCCTTCGCGGTGCCGATACCCTTGACATCTACATCGACCATTCCGTCTTCGGGCGGGTTCTCAACGAGGCCGGCCTGTTCAACCTTGCCGTTCCCTTTGTGGTGGATACGGTCATGGCCGGTTCTCCCAATGCCGAACTGAGGAGGGGAGACACGGTGATTTCGGCAGGCGGCTTTGAGACCCCTTATGTCCAGGATGTGCAGGCGGTGCTGAGGCAGAACCTTGGCGGAACCGTCCCCGTGACCATTCTGCGCGGTGCCGATACCCTCTCCGTCCCTCTGCAGGTAGACTCTGCCGGCATGGTCCAGGTCTATCTCAAGGGTGTCGATTATGAGCACCGCAGCTATTCCTTCCTGTCATCCATTCCTGCCGGAGCCGTTATGGCATGGGATAACGTTACGGGATACCTTCGCGACCTCCGCCTGGTGGCTACCCCGTCCACAGGTGCATACAAGTCCGTCGGCAGTTTCATCGCCATCGGGCAGATATTCCCCTCTGTCTGGGACTGGCATCAGTTCCTAATGATCATGGCCCTGCTTTCAATCATGCTGGGAGTTGTGAATCTGTTGCCGATTCCCGGTCTTGACGGCGGGCACATCGTCTTCTGCATCTATGAAATGATAAGCGGGCGCAAGCCTTCCGACAAGTTCATGATCGTGATGCAGATGATAGGTTTTGTACTTCTTATGGGGCTCATGCTCCTGGCTTTTGGGAACGACTTCGCAAGATTATTCGGAAACTTATGAGACATAGCAAACTGACATTGGTACTCTTTGGAGTACTGGCCATCCTGACAGGCTGCAAAAGCAAAAACCGCAATCTTCTCCCCAACGTCAGCGGAAAGGCCGGCGAGGTGATGGTTGTAATTGAGAGGGAAGACTGGGAAGGGGCGGCAGGCGTCGCAATCCGCGAATCCCTTGCCGATGATACTCCTTACCTTGCCCAGAGGGAACCTCTGTTCAATCTTTCGAATGTACCTCCGGGAAGTTTCAACAACATGTTCAAGATGCACAGGAACCTCCTTCTGGTCAACGTCAATCCCCAAAACACCACTACCGGAGTTGTATATAAGGGCAATGTCTGGGCAAGACCGCAGGCTGTGGTCCAGATCAACGCTGCCGATACCGATCAGGCCGGCAATCTCTTCAAGGAAAATGCCGATGTCATCGCAGAGTATTTCGAGCAGTCGGAACGCGACCGCATAATCGAAAACTCCAAGCTCTATGAGGAGAAGGAGCTCCAGAAACCGCTCAAGGACCTCACCGGAGGCTTCCTCCATTTCCCCACGGGCTACAGGCTCAAGAAATGGACCGACAGCTTTGTATGGATTGCCGACGAGAAGCAGTACACCATGCAGACAGTCATGGCATATAAGTTCCCCGTCCGCAAGGATCCTTTCTCTGCGGCAAACCTTGTGGCGGAACGAGACTCCGTCATGCAGGCGAATGTTCCCGGAATGTTCGAGGGCTCCTATATGACCACTTCCACTGCATTTCCGCCTGTTACCAAGTCTCTCCGTTACCGTGGGAGGGATTTCGTTGAAATGCGCGGCTTCTGGGAGGTTTACGGCGATTTTATGGGCGGCCCCTTCGTCTCACATGCATTCTACAGCCCTGACGGCAAGGAAATCATAGTTCTTGAGGCGTTTGTTTATGCTCCCAGATATGACAAGAGGCAGTATCTCAGGCAGGTTGAATCTTTACTATATTCATTTGAGTGGAAAAAAGATGAAAAATAATTTTGAGAGGTAAAAAATAATTACTACCTTTGCAGTCCCTAAGTTTGGTGGGTTCGTATAACGGTTAGTACTCGGGATTTTCATTCCCGCAATAGGAGTTCGATTCTCCTACCCACTACCAAAATATAAAAAAGTAAAATAATGGCAAACACAAAATCCGCCGCGCGTGCAGCTCGCCAGAGTGAGCGTCACCGCATGCATAACAAGTATTATGCAAAGACAACAAGGAACGCTATCCGCGATCTTAGAAACATAACCGACAAGGCCGCAGCCCAGGAAAATGCTCCCAAGGTTTACGCAATGATTGACAAGCTTGCAAAGATCGGAGTTATCCACAAGAACAAGGCAGCCAATCTTAAGAGCGGTCTCCAGGTTTACATCAATAAGCTCGCCTAAAAGGGAGCTTTTTTTTTAACAGACGGGATGTAGCGCAGTTGGTAGCGCACTACGTTCGGGACGTAGGGGTCGCTCGTTCGAGTCGAGTCATCCCGACAAAAAAAAGCAGACGGACAGTCTGCTTTTTTTATGTCTAATTCCGTTTCACTCATTGAGGGGAAGACCCCTCAAACTCCCCTCCCGTAAAAGTGTTATTAGCCCGAAGGCGGTTATAATAGGTAGGACAAAGAGGCGGGGCCTTCGTTGAAGAGGAGGTCGAGGATGGAGAGGTGGGGGGTGAAGCCGTGGAGGCGGTCGCGGAAGACCTGGTACCAGGGCTTTACCGGGATGTCCGGCATCGGCTGTTTGGGATGGATGGAGTAGCGGTAGTCATCGGCAGTGGTGCCGGGGACGGTGAAGGAGGTGGTGGGGGAGAGGACGGTCCGGATGCCTGTCTTGGCGGCGCACCACTCCGTGAGGCGCATGTTGAAGTCCCAGAGGAGAGGCTCGCGGGATTCCAGGAGGGAGAAGAGTTCGTCCCTGTAGTATTCGAAGAAGGCCGATGTGTCATAGGCCGTCGCGAGGGCGCGTTCCGTGCGCACTACCCACGGGGTGCTGTAGTCAATGCGGACCTCGCGGATGGGGATGGCTCCGGAGTGGAGAATGGGTATCTGAAGCATCTGGGGGCCGTCTCCTGCAAGGATGTAGCAGCGGTTGCGGTAGCTCTGCTTCTGATAGTTCTCGCATGCTTCCATGAGCACATGTGACGGCAAAACCCTGTCCGGAGACAGGGTCATGTCACGTGCGAGGAGAGCAAAGTACTCTGCAGGCGGGAAATATGCCGTTGTGAGAAGCACTCTATCTTCCGGGCTTTGGCTTGGGAACGATTCCGCGGCTGGATTTGCGGATGAAGCCAAGGATGTTGTCCCTGATTTCAGTTGCAGGGAAGTTGGCATCGATGTATTCCACAGCCTGGGAAACATTCATTCCCTGGAAGTAGATGGCGTCGTAGATGCTCTTGATCTCGTTCACCTGCTCTTCAGTGAATCCGCGCCTTAAAAGACCGGTACGGTTGACTCCTTCGAAGCAGATGGGCTCGCGGCCTGCAAGTACATAAGGGGGCACATCCTTCATGATTTTGGTCACTGCGGCAACGAATGCGTGCGTGCCGACCCTGGAGAACTGGTGCGAACCGCACTTGCCTCCTACGATGCCCCAGTCTTCCACATCTGTTTCGCCGGCAAGTCCCACATAACTGACAATGATGCAGTGATTGCCTATGCAGCAGTCATGGGCGATATGGGCATAGGACATGATGAGAGTGTCGCTTCCCACCTTTGTGATGCCTTTTCCGCTGGCTTTGGTGCCGCGGTTGATAGTGGCGCATTCGCGGATGTTCACTCTGTCGCCGATCTCTACCCAGCTCTCCTCGCCTTCGAATTTGAGGTCCTGGGGGATGGCTCCCACTACGGCGCCGGGAAATACGGTGCAGTCCTTTCCAATCTTTACGTGATTGTATATGGTAGCTCCGTTCATGATTTTGCAGCCATCGCCGATTTCTACATTGTCATCGACGAAGGCGAATGGGCCTATTTCCACGTTGTCTCCCAGCTTTGCACCGGGATTTACACAGGCTAAGGGGTGAATTTTGTTCATTTGGTCAGGTCTTTAAGCAGGGCCCTGAGGGCCTTTGCGGCTTTTGTGTTAATGGAATGGCCAGGTTTGTACGCGCTTATATGGGCATTCAGGTAGCCTCCGGCAAGGCGGAGGTCTCCCATGAGGTCCAGCAGTTTGTGGCGGCCGCATTCATCGGGGAAATGCAGCTGCAGGTTGTTCAGGTATCCTTCCGAAGTGATGTCGATGTCCGGCCTGTTGAAAAGTCGGGCAACGGTGCCGATCTGTTCAGGAGTGACGGGTTTCTCTACCACGACGATGGCATTGTCTACGTCTCCGCCCTTGATAAGGTTATTCCTGAAGAGGTACTCTATTTCGTGGAAGAAGCAGAAAGTACGGCAGATTCCGATTTCGCTTGCGTAGTCTACGGTGGGATCCCAATGTGCGCTCTGCACACCCAGGACGTGGGAACCGAAGTCTACGGTTAAATCGGCAGAGGGGCCGGAGGCGGGTTCAATCTTTACCCAGCTTCCGGTGCGTTCATCCTTGATTTCCACGGTCTGCGGAACGTCGATGAACTTCCTGGGAACGCCCTGGTTCTTGAGGCCGTCTTTGGTTATGGCTTCTATGTATAGCCTTGCGCTGCCGTCCAGGATGGGGACTTCTATATTGTCAAGCTCGATTATGGCATTGTCTACTCCAAGGCCGGTGAGGGCGCTCATGATGTGCTCGATAGTCACTGCAACCGCCTCATTCCTGGAGATGGTGGTGCTCCTTGCCGTATTTGAGACATTCTCTGCAAGGGCTTCGATCTCCGGGTGGGATTTGAGGTCTGTCCTGACGAACTTTATGCCGTAATCTGCCGGAGCGGGCATTACCTTCATATGGGCATAGGTTCCGGTGTGGAGGCCTTTGCCCTCGAAATAGTAAGCTTTCTTTAATGTATGCTGGTTTTTCTGCATCAGTCGTTTGCCGATTGTTTAAACTTGGCGTAAGCCTTCATATACTGCTTTACCGGGATGGTAGGGGAGCCAACCAGGACTTCACCTTCCTTGCGGATGTTGCCGATGACGCCACCCTGTGCGCAGATAGTGGTATGGTCTGCAATCTTGAGATGTCCCGCGATGCCCACCTGGCCTGCCAGGATGCAGTATTTGCCTATCTGCGTAGAGCCGGCGATGCCGGTCTGGGCAGCCATCACGGTGTGGTCTCCCACGATGACGTTGTGCGCAATCTGGCACAGGTTGTCAATCCTTACGCCGTTGCCGATAATTGTTGACTCCATCTGAGCGCGGTCTACGGTGGTGTTTGACCCAATCTCCACATCGTTGCCGATGACTACGTTTCCAAGGTGCTCGATCTTTTCCCAGCTTCCGTCCGGCCTGGGTGCATTTCCAAAGCCGTCGGAGCCTATAATGCAGCCTGCATGAAGGATGACATTGTCGCCGATGATTGTTCCGGGATAAACCACAACTCCGGGATAGATGATGCAGTTCTTGCCGATGGTTACATCTTCGCCGATATTGTTGTGCCCGTGAATTACGGTGTTGTCACCGATCTTGGTGCGTTTGCCGATAAAGACAAACGGACCCACCCAGACTTTCTTGCCCAGCTTGGCGCTCAGCGGGGAGCACCAGGAGAGGCAGCTGCGGTGCCTCTTGGCCTTCTTGCTGAGTTTTGAAGTGTACTTGAGAAGGTCTGCAATGGCGCTGTATGCATTTTCCACCCTTACCATGGTGGGAGTTACGGGCTCCTTGGGCTCGAAACTCTTGTCCACTATGAGGATTGAAGCCTTGCTTGTATATACGTAGGGCTCATACTTGGGATTTGCGAAAAAGCTCAGCGTGCCGGGTTTTCCGTGTTCAATCTTGGAAAACTTGGTGGCGCGGGCGCTTTCGTCACCCTCTACAGTGCCGTTAAGCAGCTGTGCAAGAAACTTGGCTGTATATTCCATATTAAATCAGTGGCTCTGCCGTCATTGCGGCGGGTTGAGGAATGCCCATCAGCTTGAGGATGGTAGGAGCGACGTTGCACAGGGCACCGTCCTTTACGGTCTTTACCTCTTTTCCTGCGTTGATTACCACAAACTGGACGGTGTTGAGGGAGTGTGCAGTATTGGGGGTTCCGTCTGCGTTCACTGCAAAGTCTGCATTGCCATGGTCTGCGGTGAGAAGAACCACATAATCCTTTGCGACGGCCTCGTCGACAACTTTCTTTACAAGATTGTCGATGCAGGTGACGGCCTGGGTGATGGAGTTGTAAACTCCGGTGTGGCCCACCATGTCTCCGTTTGCGAAGTTGAGGATAATCATGTCCTGCTTTCCGGTGCGGATTTCGGCAATGAGTTTTTCTGCAACCTCGGGGGCGCTCATCTGGGGAAGAAGGTCGTATGTGGGAACCTTGGGAGAGTTCACGAGGATGCGGTCTTCGTTCTCGAACACGGTTTCACGGCCGCCGTTGAAGAAGAATGTCACATGGGCGTATTTCTCTGTCTCGGCAATGCGGAGCTGGCGTTTTCCGGCCTTGGAAACGGTCTCTCCGAGCGTGTCCTGTACGAGTTCCTTGTCAAAGAGGATATGTACTCCGGTGAAGGAAGCGTCGTAAGGAGTGAGGCAGCAGTAGTAGAGAGGAATGGTGTGCATTCCCTCTTCGGGCATGTCTTTCTGGGTGAGGACGGAAGTGAGTTCGCGGGCGCGGTCGTTGCGGAAGTTGTAGAAGATGATGGCGTCGCCTTCCTCGATTGTGGCAACGGGCTTGCCGTTTTCCGTGACTACGATGGGCTTGATGAACTCATCGGTGACATCGGCATCGTAGCTTGCCTGGATACCGGCCTGTGCGCTTTCAAAAGCGGCACCCTTGCCTTCTACCAGAAGGTCATAGGCCTCCTTTACGCGGTTCCATCTCTTGTCGCGGTCCATGGCGTAGAAGCGCCCGCAGACGGATGCAACCTTGCCGGTTGTTTCGGCCATCTTCTCTTCGAGTTCCTTTACGAAGCCAAGGCCGCTGCGGGGATCGGTGTCACGGCCGTCCATGAAAGCGTGGACGTAGACCTTGTCCAGTCCTTCCTCCTTTGCAACGCGGAGAAACTCATAAACGTGGTCGAGGGAGCTGTGAACGCCGCCGTGGGAGGTAAGGCCCATGAGGTGGAGTTTCTTGCCGGATTTCTTCACGTACTCGTATGCAGCCTTGATTTCCTTGTTTTCCAGAAGTTTGTGCTCACGGCATGCGATATTGATCTTGACGAGGTCCTGATATACTACGCGGCCTGCGCCCAGATTCATGTGTCCCACCTCGGAGTTGCCCATCTGGCCGTCCGGCAGGCCGACGTATTCGCCGCATGCCTGAAGATGGCTGTAGGGATACTTCTCGCGGAGGGCGTCAATGTTGGGTGTTCCCTTTGTCCATATAGCGTTGGAATAGTCGTGGCGTCCTTCGCCCCAACCATCCAGAATCATCAGCAGTACTTTTCTGTTCATGTTATGATATGTCTAAAATCTTACAAATTTAATCATTTTTTGCGGAAATCCGAAGTATGCGTTTTGTGGCTGCCGTAACGCGTACTGAATGGTCTATGCAGAAACCGGCTACGGCGAGCACGTGGTGCGGATTTCCGGCATCCTTGACTAGTGTTGCGGCATGCTTGTCCTCTACGTCGAAATGGTGGTCTGTGAACCAGTCCTGAAGCTTCTTTTTCCCAGGAGCCCCCAGCGGCCGTATCCAGTCTCCTGACTCCCAATGACCCTCAAAGTAGTCTCCGGCCTTGTCGGCATCCATTATGAGCATCCCTTGGGGCTGGATGACTGGACTTGAACCATCCCATTTTTCTTCTTGAATGATGTAGGAGTTTGTGGAGGCATACCCTCCGGAAACTGTAGCCGCCCGTGGCTTCATGAACGGGAGGGGCCCGCTGCCGGAGGCAGTGGGAGGGACGAGGACCGAAGGTCCGAAGGTTTCAGGAGGGTATGCCTCCACAAACTCTGCGAACCGTTTCATGTCTTCATTCAAAGTCCGGATGAACGACGGATTAATCTCCCTGAAGACGGGGAAAACGAGGTTGCGGATTTTGTTCCTCTTGTACTCGTTTTCTGCATTTGTGCAGTCTTCTCTCCATGAGAGATCGTGCTCTTCGGCAAATGCCTCGATATCCTCTCTGGTCATGTCCAGAAGGGGACGGAGGAGGGGAATATCGGCAAAGTCCGGGTCCGGGACGGAGCCTTCCTTTTTCATCCCGGTAATGCCTTTGAGGCCTGTGCCGCGGAGGATGTTGAGGATGAGGGTTTCGGCATTGTCGTTGGCGTTGTGCGCCACGGCGACGGCCTCGTAGCCATGTTCCTTGCATAGTTCTCCGAACCAGTGGTAACGGAGCCTGCGGGCTGCCATCTCGGTGCTTATCTTTTCGGATGCGGCGTACTCAAGCGTCTCAAAATGCCGTACGTGGCACTCTATGCCGTATTTTGAAGCCCACTCGCGGACAAAGGCTTCATCCGAGTCGGATTCCTTTCCGCGGAGGTGGAAGTTGCAGTGTGCAATTGCGAAAGGCCCGCCCTCGAGGCGGACCTTTTCTGCAAGGCACATGGAGTCTATGCCTCCACTGACTGCAACAAGTAGCATAAACTACCTTTTGTGTGAGATTGTATAGGTGAAGCCGAACTCCAGGAATTCCTTGAACTGTACGCCCTTGGCGTCAGGGGTGCCGTCTGCGTCCGTGTCTTTTACCTTTACCAGAGGATCGTAAATCATGTTGGTGGAAACGGTGAGGGCAAAGTACTTGGCAAGTTTCCAGAATACCTTGTTGTCCCATGTCACACGGGGCTCAACCTTGGGGGTAAGGTAGTTGTAGAACAGGGCAAGCTGGGTGGTGTAGGTGAAGTTGTCGTTGATCACCCATGAAGCGTCGGCCTTGACCTGGGCACCGAATTCGAATCGTGCAGGCTTCCATGCGGTGGCTTTGCCGTCGGTACCGGTAGCCGTTACTTCCATACCGTATTTGTCACGCAGCGTTTCGTTTGAAACGATTACGACACCGCCGGTAAGGGGAGCGACGTTGAGTGAGAACCAGGGCTTGGGTGTCCACAGGAGACCGAGACCCAGATTGATGTATGCCGGAGAGAAGAGACCGGACTGGATAGTCCTGGCATTGAGCCAGTCTTCTTTGGTGGGCTCTGTTTCACCGTCAGTTGAAGGAGTGCCGTACTTGAAGTTGTCGCCGAACTGGGTCTTGAAGTCGAAGTTGGCAGAATATGACAAGTGACGGATAGGAGTCTCGAAGCCCCATTTGGATTCGAAGTAGATGCGGTCCTTGTTCTTCTGGTAGATGGGCTTGTCGGCAGAATAGAGTGTGCCGTAATCGAGCTGGAGACGGTTGTTCCAGATCATCTTGTCCTTGGCGTAATTGGCGCTGGCGTCAATGTTGCCTGCAAGGGTGATGGTGTTGTAACCACCTGCAGCCCACTGGGAAAGATAAGTCTGGCCAAAGTTGATGTTGGTCTGGATGGTGTTTGTCCAGTAGGTGGGCTTGGGTGCCGCTACCGGAACTTCTTCTGCCTGGCTGAGGGCTGCCGCAGCCTCTGCTGCTGCGCTCTGAGCGTCCTGGGCGTATGCCGCAAATGTGCCTGCGAGGGCAATTGCTATGAATGTGAATGCTTTTTTCATATTAATATGATCTTGCAAATATAACTCTCTGGTGTGAAGGCTTGCCGGTGTAGATGCATTTGCCTTCTTCAATGCATACTGCGCTGTCTACAGGGATGCAGCGGATAGTTGCCTTGGTCTCTTCCTGGATCTTGGCCTCGGTTTCGGCAGTGCCGTCCCAGTGGCAGAGGAGGAAGCCGCCCTTTTCGATTTCTTCCTTGAACTCCTCCCAGGTGTCTACCTTGCGGATGGATGCATCGCGGAATGCGAGGGCTTTGTTGTAAATGGTTTTCTGGATGTCGTCAAGAAGGTCGATGATGCGGTCCTCAAGGCCTTCGATGGGTTCGGAAATCTTTTCGAGGGTGTCTCTGCGGGCTACTTCCACGGTGCCGTTCTGAAGGTCGCGGGGACCCATTGCAAGGCGCACCGGGACGCCCTTGAGCTCCCATTCAGCGAATTTGAAGCCGGGACGGAGGGTGTCTCTGTCGTCGATTTCCACGCTGTGGCCCTTGGCTTCGAGGGCTTTCTTGAGCTCATACATCTTGTCAAGGACGGCGTTGTGCTCTTCGTCGCTCTTGTAGATAGGAACCATCACAACCTGGATAGGGGCGAGGGCAGGGGGGAGGACAAGGCCGTTGTCGTCTCCGTGGGCCATGATGAGCGCGCCCATAAGACGTGTCGATACGCCCCAGGATGTTGCCCAGACGTATTCGTCCTTGCCTTCCTTGTTGGTGAAGGTGACGTCGAAGCTCTTGGCGAAATTCTGTCCAAGGAAGTGGGAAGTGCCTGCCTGGAGGGCTTTGCCGTCCTGCATCATGGCCTCGATGGTCATGGTGTCGAGGGCGCCTGCAAAGCGCTCGCCCGGGCTCTTGTGGCCGACCACCACCGGAAGTGCCATGACTTCACGGGCGAAACGGGCATACACGTCTACCATGCGCTGCTTTTCCTCTTCTGCCTCCTGTGCCGTTGCGTGTGCCGTGTGGCCTTCCTGCCAGAGGAATTCAGCGGTGCGGAGGAAGAGGCGGGTCCTCATTTCCCAGCGCACTACGTTGCACCACTGGTTGCAGAGCACGGGAAGGTCTCTCCAGGAGTGAATCCAGTTCTTGTAGGTGTTCCAGATGATGGTTTCAGAGGTAGGACGGACGATGAGTTCCTCTTCCAGCTTGGCGGAAGGATCCACAACGATTCCGTTGCCGTTGGGATCGTTCATGAGCCTGTGGTGAGTGACCACGGCGCACTCCTTGGCGAAGCCTGCTACATGCTCTGCTTCACGGGAGAAGAAACTCTTGGGTATGAAGAGGGGGAAGTATGCGTTCTTTACTCCGGTCTCCTTGAACATACCGTCAAGGATGCTCTGCATCTTTTCCCAAATTGCATATCCGTAAGGCTTTATGACCATGCAGCCGCGCACTGCGGACTGCTCGGCCAAATCGGCCTTTACAACCAGGTCATTGTACCACTGGGAGTAGTTGTCGGACCTCTTGGTTACCTCTTTTGCCATATTCTGTTTGCTTTTTTTTTGAATTTGCGTTAATATTGTATCCCGAAACATGAAATGCAGGTATGGAACTTGCATGATTGTTTCATGCCGGGCTTTTCCGGCGCAAATATACGGATTTTATTGCAATTTAAGGAGGATCTGACAATGAAAATAAGAATCATGGCGTACCTGTCGGCCATCATTGCCGCCTTGTCGTGCTCATCCCTAAGCCAACTGCAGACCCAAACCTTCGACGACGGCCTCTACGTAAGCTCTAAAGCAGACGTAGTCAAGACCGTAACCCCGGAGGTCCCTGAAAGCGAAATAGACAATCTCCTGGCAGACAGTCGGGAAACCGCAACCCTGCTTCTGAGCAGCGGGGACACACTTCAGGTGCGTCCCGGCCAGACCGTCAAATTCGCACCCACCGAAATAACGGTTCTCAACACAACACCTTCATGGTATTACAGCCCCTGGTACTACAACTCATGGTATTGGGACTATGATTACTGGTACAGGCCGTACCGCTATTACAGCTGGTATTATGACCCTTGGTACCACTGGGATCCCTGGTATTATGACTATTACTGGTACAGACCGTACCGCCACTATTACAGCTGGTACTATGATCCCTGGTACTATGACTCATGGTATTACGGTCCGCACTACTATCACGGCTATTACGGATACTATCATCACGGCTATGGCTGGTATGACCGTTACTGGTATGGCGGAGGCCGCCACTACTGGGGCCCCTCACGTGCAGCTAGCCTCGGTCACAGGGACGGCAACTTCACCACCCGCGGCGGCGTCAACCGTACCGGAGGCATAGGAGCATCCCGCTCTTCTGTCGCAATGAAGGGCACGGGCGCATCGGCAGCTTCCACGTCCCGCTTCAGTGCAAGTCCTTCCAGGGCTTCAAGGTCTGCGGGTACAGCTGTGAGAAGCGTCGCCAGAACGAGCGCGTCTGCAACCAGAAGCTCCGGTTCCTCCGCAGCCAGGAGTACCGGCAGTTCGGCAGGAAGGAGTACGGTGTCCCGTTCTTCGTCGGCAGGCAGTTCTTCCCGCTCATCATCGATGGGTAGCAGAAGCTCTTCCCGCTCCTCATCCGTCGGCAGCAGCACCCGTTCAAGCTCCGGGCGCTCTTCCTCAACAAGGTCTTCCGGCAGCGGCAGCTACCGCTCTTCCGGTTCCTCGTCATACCGCTCCTCCGGATCATCGAGTTACCGTTCTTCCGGAAGCAGCTCCTCTTCTACCCGCAGTTCGTCATCGTCCTACGGCGGAGGAAGCTACCGCTCATCGGGAAGCAGCTCGTCTTCTTCAAGAGGCTCTTACAGCGGCGGTTCATCACACTCATCCGGCTCCTCTCATTCATCGGGATCTTCACATTCGTCCGGCGGTTCATCATCGCACTCCAGCGGCGGTGGCGGTGGACGCAGATAAATACACTGAAGTATGAAAAAGATTATCGGCATATTTTTCCTGCTTGGCATGTCCCTTGGTCTGAGTGCCCAGGACTGGCAGGATGCATATCTCTTCTCGGAGAACAATTACATCGGCACGGCCCGCAGCGCTGCAATGGGTAACGCCATGACTGCGCTTGGAGGAGATCCGGGTTCACTCGGCATCAACCCTGCAGGCTCTTCGGTGGCTTCCTATTCGCAGTTCTATATCAGCTCCGGCCTCAGTATAAGCACTGCTTATGCTTCCGGTACTGTGCCGTCAGGCAGCTCGGAACCCACCGGCTTCGGAGATGAGGTAAAATCGTCCCGTACCCGTTTCAAGATGCCCAGCTTCGGCTATACCATGAATTTTGATACCGGGCGCCGCAGCGGTCTCAAGAGAATGTCCCTGGGTTTCGTGTTCAACACCACCAATGACTATACTCACAGGTTCAATGCCAGTGGTGTGAACTCGCATGATTCCTTCGGCGCGTCCCTTGCCTCATCGGCGGACGGTTATCTGACAAATGTCATGGCAAATGAAGACTGGTATGCCACCGGAGATGCGTCCAAGATGCCTGCATGGATAGACATGGTAGGTTACAGGGCCGGTCTCATCAGCGGCGTAACCGGCGCAGACGGTGCATACATCGCCCTCTCCGAGGTCATCGATGAGAACGGACAGTTCCGCATCGCCGCACCTCTTTATCAGGAGTACGGCCGCCAGACCAGGGGATACAAGGGAGACTTCATCATGAACTGGTCTGCAAACTGGTCTGACAAGTTCTTCCTTGGCATCAATGTGGGTATCGTGAACTCCTCCTACGGCATGGTGGAGTATTGGAAGGAGCAGCCCAACAACCCTTCAGACTTCGAGCCCATCGAATTCTCCGACGGCACCACAGGCCGTTTTGCTGGCATGACGATGAAGAGGGATTACTCCATGGAAGGGAATGGCATCTATGCCAAACTTGGAGCAATCTGGCTGCCGATTCCTTCCCTGCGCCTTGGCGCGGCAATCCAGACCCCTACCGCCTTTAATGTAATAGAGAAGTACTCCTATACCGGACAGTCGGAGATTACCGGCCAGTACCGCGGCGCCGTCTCCAGCCCGGAAGACACCTGGGGCTACAGGATCAGGCAGCCTTTCCGCTACAATCTGGGTGCGGCCTTCGCCCTTGGCAAACTGGCCCTCCTGAGTGCCGATTATGAGTATGTCAACTACTCCCAGTCCGCATTCAAGAATTACAGCGGGGACGAGTATGACTTCGGCGATTACGATTTCTCCACCCAGAATGAGAACATCCGCAATTACCTTGGAGCATCCCGTTCCGTAAGGCTTGGTCTGGAATTCAAACCGCTTCCGGCCATTGCGGTCCGTACCGGCTATATCTGGCAGGGCTCAGGCGTTGCCGACGGCTCCGAGGGTGCCAAGAAGACCGTCTCCTTCGGCCTTGGCTATTCCTCTTCCGGCTCCTTCTATGCCGATTTCGCCCTCCGCTTCCGCTTCATGCCCACAGAATTCATCGTCCCGTACAGCTATTATTACGCTCCGGATGAGACCAACCCTTATTATAAGGTCATCGATGACGGAATACTCACTCCTGAAATTGCAGTGGATTCCACCATTGCCGATGCCTTCCTAACATTTGGCTGGCGGTTCTGACAAGCATTTTTCTGCCATTTTGTCAGAGTTTGACCAGTGGCACGAAGTTCGATAAAACTATGGCGTCGTCCGAAAAGGGCGGCGCCTTTTTGATAAGTAAAACAAATAAAAACAAACAATACTATGGGTAAAATTATCGGTATCGACCTTGGAACAACCAATTCCTGCGTCGCAGTGATGGAAGGCAACCAGCCTACCGTCATCATCAACAATGAAGGCCAGCGCACCACTCCTTCAGTGGTGGCGTTCACTGACGGCGGAGAGCGTAAGATCGGCTCCCCTGCAAAGCGTCAGGCCATTACCAATCCTAACAACACCGTGTTCTCCATCAAGCGTTTCATGGGTGAGACTTATGATCAGGTGAACACAGAGGTGAACCGCGTTCCCTACAAGGTGGTCCGCGGAGACAACAACACCCCCAGGGTAGACATCAACGGCAAGCTCTATACTCCTCAGGAAATTTCAGCAATGATTCTCCAGAAGATGAAAAAGACTGCAGAGGAGTATCTCCGTCAGGATGTCACAGAGGCTGTCATCACCGTTCCTGCATACTTCTCCGACTCCCAGCGTCAGGCAACCAAGGAAGCAGGCCGTATCGCAGGTCTCGATGTGAAGCGTATCATCAACGAGCCTACGGCAGCAGCCCTTGCTTACGGCCTTGACAAGAAGGACAAGGATATGAAGGTTGCAGTCTATGACCTTGGCGGCGGTACCTTCGATATCTCCATCCTCCAGCTTGGAGACGGCGTTTTCGAGGTTCTCTCCACAAACGGTGACACGCACCTGGGCGGTGACGATTTCGACCAGGTCATCATCGACTGGCTTGCATCCGAATTCGCAGCCGAGAACGGCGGCATCGACCTCAAGAAGGATCCTATGGCCCTCCAGAGACTTAAGGAAGCTGCCGAAAAGGCAAAGATCGAGCTTTCCAGCCAGACCTCCACTGAGATCAACCTTCCTTACATCATGCCTGTCGACGGCATTCCCAAGCACCTTGCAAAGACCCTTACCCGCGCAAAGTTCGAGCAGCTTTCCGACGCCCTCTTCCAGAGGTCCATCGCACCTTGCCGCCAGGCACTGAGCGATGCTCACCTCCAGCCTTCAGACATTGACGAGGTCCTCCTCGTGGGCGGTTCCACCCGTATCCCTTACGTACAGGAGCTCGTGAAGAACTTCTTCGGCAAGGAGCCCAACAAGAGCGTGAATCCCGATGAGGTCGTCGCTATCGGCGCAGCCATCCAGGGCGGTGTCCTCGCCGGCGACGTCAAGGATGTCCTCCTCCTCGATGTTACACCTCTTTCCCTTGGTATCGAGACACTTGGCGGCGTGATGACCAAGCTCATCGAGAGCAACACCACCATCCCTGCAAAGAAGTCCCAGATCTTCTCCACCGCTGCCGACAACCAGCCTGGCGTGCAGATTGTAGTCCTCCAGGGCGAACGTCCCATGGCAAAGGACAACAAACAGATCGGCATCTTCCATCTGGACGGCATCGCACCCGCACCCCGCGGAGTACCTCAGATCGAGGTGACCTTCGACATCGACGCCAACGGTATCCTCAACGTCTCTGCAACGGACAAGGCCACCGGCAAGGAGCAGCACATCCGCATCGAGGCATCCAGCGGCCTTTCCGACGCCGAAATCCAGCGCATGCGTGACGAGGCAAAGGCCAACGAAGCCGCCGATAAGGCCGAAAAGGAACGCATCGACAAGATCAACAATGCCGACGCCCTCACCTTCCAGGCCGAAAAATTCCTCAAGGAAAACGGTGACAAGGTTCCTGCCGATGTCAAGGCCGAAGTCGAGTCCAACTGCAACCTCCTCAAAGAGGCCGTCAAGGCTCAGAACGTTGCCGATATCGACCGCTACTCCGAGGCTCTGAACAAGGCTTTCGAGAAGATGTACCAGGCAGGCCAGCAGGGCCAGGCCGGTCCTCAGGGCCCGTTCCAGGG
>OCVV011346179.1_pt1 | contig 50794 bp, 42 predicted proteins | sample 1539721 | NCBI WGS metagenome assembly OCVV01 (sample SAMN02144230, study PRJEB22623) | gut metagenome | biome: sheep rumen | host: Ovis aries | place: New Zealand
TTGTCCAGTACTTGTCCAGTATATGTCCAGTATTTGTCCAGTGATACACTGAACATATACTGTAGAACAACTGTAGTTTTACCGCAGAACAACTGCACATATATTGAGGCTATATGCTGCTTGTATGCTGTCTATGTGCTGGTAAAAGAGATAGAGCACCTCTAAAAAGAGAGGGAATCTATATCGACAGATAACCCCACAGAGAAATTGGTACCGATAGTTGTTGGGGTGTTAAGATAGAACACTTTTGGTTTGTAATTGAAAATGTTATCGATGACAAAAGTGAGACGATAGCCTTTCATTATTCGCTGAATGAACGTGGCTTTCCAAATGGAATACGCTCCATCAGGAGCAGCCGCATCACGAGATTTCGACATATAACGAGCAGATATAGATGCTAAAATGCCATAATTCTTGAAAACCTGTTTGTCGTAATCAATATGACAAGTCATTGAATGGCGACGAGGCTGCGAGAACTGCGACTGCATGCTATTGCCACTTGTGTAGAGATAATTATAAGAAAGAGCAGCTGATACCCCAAGACTGGTACGAATACTGCCATTGAGTTCTATCCCCGACACGGTTACGCCATCATCATTACCATACAACAACCCAAATTCATGATTTTGGTCTCCCGGAAAATCTATTGTTGTTATTCGCTTATCATACTTATTACAATAACCTGTCAATGTAAGACTATAACTTCCAAGTCCCCCATTAAGATTTCCATAATGTTCAAATGCAATATTATAATTGTTACTTCGCTCAGCTTTCAAATCAGGATTACCATACACCATCATAACACCCACCATGTCAAAATTCATATATAGCTCTTTTAATGTGGGCGCCCGAAATCCCCCTGCATAAGATCCACGAATGGAAAATCCCTGCCATTTCATCATAGCAGCAAGTCGAGCTGTTGTGGCATTGGCTTTTGAAGCCGAAAAATAGTCGTGACGCACACTTCCAACAACATTAAACCACGAAAGTGGACTCACATCGAATTGAACATAAGCGTCGGTAGAATATTGACTTTTTCCTTGATTATCAGCAAACTGATAAGTAGAAAGAAAATCGTTCATATAATCAGCTCCAAATGTTAATTGCCATTTACCTACTGGAAGATTGAACAAAGAATGAACAACATGCTGACGATTACTATAATCATGCGAATTAGTTAATTGCCCAAGCACATATCTTGATTTGTCATAACGATCAAACGAATAAGAGATTTCCAAATTTCTCCCTATGCCAAAATCATAAACTCCACGAAGTCCTGTACTATAGTCATCATAATGATCTGTATAGGTAGTTCTATTACTATGACGTTTAAAGAAGGAACCACGAGCTATCAACTTTAGGTTTTCTATAGGGTTATAAATCAGTCGTTCTTTAACGTTTACAACACTTCCGCCCCACACTGTTTGCAAATCAGACTGTGTATCGAAAGCATCAGTAAGACGAATGGTACTTACTCTACTTTGCTGAAAAGCAGTTTGAGAGCGCCATCTTCCTGATTTAAAACTAAAACGAACACCATTTCTCCAGCCATCACCTGCAGAAGAATAACGACTATTGACATTTAGAGCCCAAGGGGCAGTATCTTCCCGAGAAATAAGGTTCACCACTCCACCTACGGCATTTGCACCATAAAGAGCAGAAGCAGCTCCTTTAACAATCTCTACCCTACCTACATTATCAAGATTAAGACGCGAATAATCTACATTATCCATTGTTTCACCTGCCAATCTCTCTCCATCAACAAGAAACAGAATAGCATTTCCTCCAAAGCCACCCATATTAAGAGCAGGCTCACGACTCATGGCATAGCCAAATTCCAGACCAGGAAGTTCGGTTGTTAGCAAATCTTGAATATTGGTTGCATCTGTGCGACGAATATCATCAAGCCCTATAACACGAGTAACCACAGGCACATCCTTCAACGCTTTAGGAGTGCGTGTGGCTGTAACTACAACTGGATTAACGGTGAAAATGCTATCAGCAATTCCACCGATAATAAACAACAATAATCCCAGCATTATTCAGTTGTTTTCTGTGCTTCAAAAGTGTTTTGCATAGGCATAGGCATAGAGCCATACTGCAGAGAGTAAACCAGCGAAAGTTTACCAGCAACATAAGTTCCTGTAACTACACCTGAATATGCTTTACCATTTTCTGTAGTACCACTAAACTCCTTAGAAGTAATTGCGTAGTTGCCATCCTCGCCTGTAACCTTCACATCCTTAATATCTACAGGATCAAGCTTTCTGCCTCCTTCTCCAAAACTGCTAACCTTAATATCAACAGTTGCATCATCCTTAGCTACAATAGATACGGAAACATTTTCATAAGTAAGCAATTGTTTCATCACTTCGCAATTCATCGTAGCAACATAGTTTCCAGCTACAATCTTGGCCGCTCCAGGCAATACATCCACATTATCATCATCGCCACCGCATGAAGAAACCATTACTACAGCCATTACAGCCATCATCAATACTAACAAGTTCTTTACCTTTTTCATTTTTTCTATTTACCTTTGGTTAATTAATTCGACAGCAAAGGTAATGAGGTTGAAAAAAATCTACAATCCTCATAAATCACGAAAAAATGCAAGTTTATCCTCATTTATGAGTATAAAACTCATAACAAAAAACTAAACCTTATGTCTTACAGTTCGTAATGTCTGCAACACAACAGAGAGCACAATAAGGAATACACCTGCCCAAAACGAAACATTAAGTTCACTTTGCTCACCAAAGATGAGCATAGCAAGAAGAATGGTGTATAGAGGTTCGAGATTATAGCTCAAATTAACAGTAAATGCCGATATCGAACGCAATGCCTGCAGCTCAAGGAGAAAAGGAGATATAGTGAATGCCGAAGCAAACAAAAACAGCAATAAGAAATCTCGCGACGTTGGCATTATCTGAACATCAGGAAAAACCAACCCATAAAGAGGTGTCAACGGCGCAAGAATAACCACTCCACCAAAAAACTCATACAGTAGCATAGTACTGCTTTTATGTTTCGTTTCTGCCTGCACCTTCTTACTACAAAGAGAAAAGAAAGTATATACTAAAGAAGACACAAAACCAAGAGCAATACCTAAACGATAACGTGCATCAAGACCAAAGATAAGCACAATGCCCGACACAGCTATTAAGCTAAGAAACAATTCCTTCCAAGATATTCGCTTGTGAGTAAAGAACGGTTCTATGATAGCTGTAAAGAAACCAACAAGAGCTATACATACAGCACCAATAGACACATTAGCCGCCTTAATACTGCCATAATAAAACACCCAGTGAATAGACAAGAGAGCACCACAGCCACCTATCATCAATAAATGACGCAGTGGCATACGATGAAGTTTCTTTTGCATACCCATGATTAAAGCAAACACAATTGCAGAAAACAAGACACGAAAGAACACCAAAGGCAATTCTGCAACAGAAACAAGTCGTCCAAACAAACCAGTGGCTCCTGCCAACAATACTCCCGTATGTAAACGCAAATAAGGATGTTTCATAATTCCGCTTTTTTCATAACAAAAAAAGAGTGCTACTCTTAATCAAGTAACACTCTTTTGGTAGTCGATAGGGGAATCGAACCCCTATGCCAAGATTGAGAATCTTGTATCCTAACCATTAGATGAATCGACCAGGTTAGATTGGGCTTGCGCCCTGCATGAGAATGAATCGCCCGACCCTCGCTCTGCGGAAGGAGGGGGATTCGAACCCCCGGTACGGTAACCCGCACGTCAGTTTAGCAAACTGGTGGTTTCAGCCACTCACCCATCCTTCCAGTCAGGGCTCGTATAACCGAGTTGCCAAGCATTGTTCTCAAATGCGATGCAAAGGTAGTGCTTTTTTCCGAACCACCAAAACTTTTTGCAAGTTTTTCTCAAAAAAGTTTCATTTTTTTATTTTCACCTTATTATATTTAATTTTAAGGCGAAAAGCTAATGAGTTTTTGAGGTTATTGGCTTACCTATCCTACTGTTTACAGCATACTACTTATTAGTTACTATATTGTTTTCATATACAAAACATATGGTTTACGCATAATAACTATATGGTTTTCCTATCCCAAGTATATTTCGGATATATACGAAAATGACAAAAAACGCCGAAAAATTATATTTTATATTCTGACGAATAGAACTAACCGCAAAGGCAAGTTCTGATATTTTTTTACAAAACAAAAGAAACGTCACTATAAATAAGCAGCAACATCTTCTTAAAAAACTGAAGTTCGCGCCACTCGCGCCATTGCGCCAAGCGCCATTTTACATTAAATTATATACAAACACATTATTATATATGATATTTTTAAAATAAACATGTTATGTGGCGCTATGGCGCTATGGCGCTAGTGGCGCTAACTTTTTCTAATGAAAATATCCTCTTTTTGGAAAAATATCAACACATACACCACGACACATAAAAAAAAACGAGCCAAAGTGAACTTTGCTCGCTTTTAATGTTTTGTGACTCCGACAGGATTAATTACATTGATCCTGGCCCCTGCCACGGGCTAGTTATCAAACAAAAAAGTGGAAACCAAAAGCAAGCTTTCGTTTCCACTTATTTTTGTTTGTGACTCCGACAGGATTGGCTTTGCCCATCCTCTCCCACCACGGGTTAGTTATCACAAAACATAAAAAAAACGAGCCAAAGTAAACTTTGCTCGCTTTTAATGTTTTGTGACTCCGACAGGATTCAAACCTGTAACCTTCTGATCCGTAGTCAGATGCTCTATTCAGTTGAGCTACGGAGCCAAGTCGTAAAATTTTGCTAACCGAAAGTATTGAAGTGACTCCGACAGGATTCAAACCTGTAACCTTCTGATCCGTAGTCAGATGCTCTATTCAGTTGAGCTACGGAGCCTTCATTTTCGAATTGCGAGTGCAAAGGTAACAACATTTTTTGAAACGACCAAAACATTTTCGTGTTTTTTTGAAAAAAGTTATTTTTGAAGTTTTTGTAAGCTTACGATACTTACTTTGGCACGCATTTTGTAATTAGTATGAATAGAATGAAATTTTAAACATATATATATAGTTATGTCACAAAAAGGAAATATCGGGGTTACAACAGAGAATATCTTCCCTGTAATCAAAAAGTTTCTCTATTCTGATCATGAAATCTTTATTCGTGAAATGGTTTCAAATGCCGTTGATGCTACTCAGAAGTTGAAGACTCTGGCTGCACAAGGCGATTTCAAGGGTGAGTTAGGTGAACTGGCTGTCAGCGTGAAGCTGGACACCGAGGCAAAGACCTTGACTATTTCAGACAACGGTATTGGTATGACCGAGGAAGAAATTGACAGATATATCAATCAGATTGCTTTCTCTGGCGTTACCGACTTCCTTGATAAATATAAGGATAAGGCAAATGCCATTATCGGTCACTTTGGTTTAGGTTTCTACTCAAGTTTCATGGTGAGCGACCGTGTTGACATTATCACCAAGAGTTACAAAGATGGTAGCAAAGCTGTAAAATGGACTTGCGACGGTAGTCCTGAATATGAAATAAGTGATGCAGAGCGCGAGGAGCGCGGTACTGATATCGTGCTGCATATCAGCGATGATTGCAAAGAATTCCTTGAGAAACAGACTATAGAGAAGCTGCTGAACAAATACTGCAAGTTCATGCCAGTACCTGTTATATTCGGCAAGAAACAGGAATGGAAAGATGGCAAGATGCAGGACACAGAAGAGAACAACGTTATAAATAATGTAGAACCTCTGTGGACAAAGACACCTTCTACTTTGAAGGACGAGGATTACAAGCAGTTCTATCAGACTCTGTTCCCTATGAACGATGAACCTTTGTTCTGGATTCACCTAAATGTGGACTATCCTTTCCACCTGACAGGTGTGCTCTATTTCCCACGTATAAAAAACAATATCGAGTTGCAGCGCAACAAGATACAGTTGTATTGCAACCAGGTATTTGTTACCGACCAGGTAGAGGGTATTGTTCCAGAGTTCCTCACCCTACTCCACGGTGTTATCGACTCTCCAGACATCCCTCTTAACGTAAGTCGTAGCTATTTGCAGAGCGATGCCAACGTGAAGAAGATATCTTCTTATATCACAAAGAAGGTTGCAGACCGTTTGAACTCTATATTCAAAGCAGACCGCAAGGACTACGAAAGCAAGTGGGATGATCTGAAGATATTCATAAACTACGGAATGCTTTCAGAAGAGAGTTTCTACGATCGTGCAAAAGATTTTGCACTTTTGAAAGATGTTGATGGCAAGTTCTTTACTTTCGAAGAATACAAGACACTTGTTAAGGACAATCAGACCGACAAGAATGGCAACCTTATCTACCTTTATGCCAACAACAAAGAAGAGCAGTATAGCTACATCAAGGCTGCACAGAACAAGGGATACAGCGTGCTCCTTATGGACGGTCAACTCGACACCCCTATGGTAAGTATGTTGGAACAGAAACTGGAGAAGACTCAGTTCAACCGTGTGGATGCAGATATTGCCGACCGTTTGATTCAGAAAGATGATCAACCAAAATCAACTCTTGGAGCAGACGAGACTGACAATCTGTCACAGGTATTCAAGTCACAAATGCCAGAGCTTGAAAAGACAAACTTCATGGTTGATGTGCAGTCTTTAGGTGAAACATCAACTCCTGTGATGATTATCCAAAACGAGTACATGCGCCGAATGAAGGACATCAGCCACTTCCAGCAAGGTATGAGTTTCTACCAGCAGATGCCCGACAGCTATACATTAGTTGTAAACTCAGACCATGCCCTGGTTAAGAAAGTTCTTGAAGACACTAATGCAAATACAGCAGAACAGTTGAAACCTATCCTTAGCGAAATCAAGGGACAGGAAGCGCGTTTGGCAGCATTGCGCCAGAGCCAGTCAGGTAAGAAACCAGAGGAAATCACTCAGGAAGAGAAAGACGATGTTAAGAATACCGAGAATGCTATCAGCGAACAGCGCAGCAAGAAGACAGAAATTCTTAGCGAATATGCTAAGGGCAACAAGGTTGTTCATCAGCTCATCGACCTTGCTCTTCTGCAGAACGGTATGCTGAAGGGTGAAGCACTTGCAGAATTCGTTAAGAGATCAGTAGAACTCATTTAATTAACAGCTCTACTCTAACGAGCGAAGCATTGTTCTTGACATCCCCTAAAAAGAAAGGTAAGGAATAGTCGAGAAATACCTCAAAAAATTTGGAGGAAAAGTAGATTATTCCTATCTTTGCAATATAGAAAAGAACAAAAATTGAGGTTGCGTCGGTTAGATCGGGATACTCATCAAATAATATCGAAAACCGAGGTAGTTTCTTTTGTTAATGGCGGGCCACATAAACTCACTATGTGAGGTAAGCCAACAAGGCCGGTGGATTACAACGACGGAGAGCTCTCAAATCATGTATTGCTCGGAGTTTCATCACATCATCGAGCAACCTCTTTTAAGAATAAACGGCAGGACTACTCAGTATAAAATGGGAATCCTGCCTTTTTTTTAGTTTCAATCCCAAAAAGAAGAAACTCTAACAAAACAAATAAATTATGTTTAGTGGAATAGTAGAAGAAATGGCAACTGTTGTTGCTATAAAGAAAGAACAGGAAAATATAGACTTCACCTTGAAGTGTTCTTTTGTTGATGAATTAAAAATAGATCAGAGCGTAGCACACAATGGTGTATGTCTTACCGTGGTAAAAATAGAGAATGGCACATATACCGTTACAGCTATGAAAGAAACCCTAGACCGTTCAAATCTTGGACTTCTCAAAGTAGGTGACCACGTTAACGTGGAGCGTTCTATGATGATGAACGGTCGTCTCGATGGTCATATTGTTCAGGGACACGTTGATGAAACAGCAAAATGTATCAACATGCGAGACGCCGATGGTTCAACATACTTCACCTTTGAATATGCTGACAACAAAGAAATGGCACGCAAAGGATATTTTACTGTTGACAAAGGATCAGTAACCGTGAACGGAGTTTCACTGACAGTATGCGAACCAACAAACAACACATTTACAGTTGCCATTATCCCATACACACGCGAAAACACCAACTTCAAATATATAGAAGTGGGAACTGTTGTAAATCTGGAATTTGATATCTTAGGCAAATATATTGCAAGATTGCAGCAGTTTGCATAAAATGATGCACTATATGTGCTAATTTTAGTTAATATATTACACCCCTGTAAACTTTTTCATTACTTTAGGCATCTTATCAACAATAATCACGAAATAAAAAGAAAACAAAAATGAAGAAGATTATTGCTATAGGACTTATAGGAGTAGCATTAGTAACTAATTCTGCAACTGCAAACGCCAAAGAATGGAGTTTACAGGAGTGTATAGCTTATGCATTACAGAACAACATCAGTTTGCAAAAGAGCAATTTAAGCCGCCTAAATGCAAAAGAAGACATATTGTTATCAAAAGCACAGTTATTCCCTTCACTTTCGGCTTCAACTAATCAGATGGCAAATTACACTCCATGGGTGGAAAGCGGCATCAGTAGCGACGGTTATGCAAGAAGCTCAGTTGACAAAGTATATTACAACGGATCATACGGAGTGAACGCCAATTGGACAGTATGGAATGGCAACAGAAATGTGAACACCGTAAAACTAAACAAACTGGCAGAACAGAAAGCAGCCATAGACTCAGCCACAACAGCCAACAACATTCAAGAAAAGATAGCCCAGCTATATGTACAAATACTCTATTCTAATGAAGCAATAAAGGTAAACAAAGAAAGCCTGAAAAGCAGCATACAGAACGAGGAACGAGGCAAGGAAATGCTGAAAGTGGGAAAAATGAGCAAAGCCGATCTTGCACAACTCACAGCTCAACGTGCTCAAGACGAATATAATGTAATAAACGCAGAAAGTACTACAAGAAACTTCAAAAGACAGTTGAAACAGTTACTTCAAATAACAGACGAAGAGGAATTTGAAGTAACCCCAAGTATGCCTACAAACGAGATGGCCATGCAGCCTATTCCTGCCTTAAACAACGTTTATACATTGGCTTTAGCCTCTCGTCCTGAAATAAAGGCATATCAAAACTCCATAGAACAAAGCAACCTGCAAATTAAATTAGCAAAAGCGCAAAACCTACCAACTATTGGAGTGAATGCATCAGTAGGCACGAACACAACATCTATGAATAACAATAAATGGGGTGAACAACTGAAAACAAATTTCAATGCAGGAGCTGGCGTAAGCATATCAATACCGCTTTTTGATCAAAGAAGCAAAAAAACAGCATTAAACAAAGCTAACATTCAAAAGGAAAGCGCCCTACTCGATTTAAAAAATGAAAAAACAAATCTCTGGGCTACAATTGAAGATTATTGGCTACAAGCAACAACAAATCAAAACAAATACCGCTCTGCACAAGAATCAACAAAGAGTGCAAAGGAAAGTTATGAATTACTATCCGAGCAATTCAAACTTGGTTTAAAAAACATTGTGGAACTCCGCAACGGAAAAGATAAACTTCTTCAGGCAGAACAAAGCGAATTGGAAAGCAAATATATGACTATCCTAAACATTAATATGCTGAACTTCTACCAGAACGGTACGTTAAGATAAACATCCTCTTTTAGAATATTTCATCAGGTGCAGTTACGAAAGTAGTTGCACCATTTTTTATTAAGAATTCTTTGGTTCTAAACCCCCAAAGCACACTTATACAAGGAATGTTACAATTACGTGCTGTCATCACATCGACATCACTATCACCAATATATACAGCTCCAGAGAGCGAAGCACTAAGCTGACGGAGCGCCTCAAAAACTGTATCAGGAGCTGGTTTTTTGCGTATATTCTCCCTCTCGCCAATAGCAACTGTTATATATTCGTCAAAGAAATGTTTCACCAAATCTTGTGTAGCTGCATAAAACTTATTACTCACAACAGCAATATTCTTTCCTTCACTATGCAGACGTTTAAGGAGAGGTATTATTCCTGGATAAGGCTTTGTATTATCAAGATTATGCACCAAATAGTGCTGACGGAAATCCGCATATGTTTTCTCAAAGGCAGGATTCTGCAAACCATTAGGAATAGCACGTTCCATTAATTTCTTTACCCCATTGCCTACAAAACAGCGTACTTCGTCAATTGTACGTTCAGGCATATTATTTATGCGCAGAGCATAATTGCAACTGATGGCAAGATCAGTTAACGAATCAAGAAGAGTTCCGTCAAGGTCAAAAATATATGTATCGTAATTCACTGGTTATATCATTTTTAAAAAAATCCCCATCAGAATGTTTTTTCTTGATGGGGATTTTTATAAGGTTGTAGGATATAATTATCCAAAGTTATCGTACATAATAGCATCCTGATCAACACCTAAGCTATCAAGATATTCAGTAACAGTCTTGATAAGCATTGGAGGACCACAAAGATAGTACTCACAATCTTCAGGTGCCTCATGATCCTTAAGATAGGTATCACGAACACAGTTCACAGCAAAACCAGCGTAGTACTTAACACCTGCAGCATCTGCTACTGGGTCAGGACGGTCAAGAGAAAGATGCATGTGGAAGTTAGGGAATTCCTTTTCAAGCTCCCAGAAATCTTCCATGAAGAAAGCCTCATTAAGAGAACGAGCACCATAGAAGAAGTGCATCTCACGATCTGTGCAATGCAATGTCTTGGTCATGTGCATAATCTGAGCACGCAAAGGAGCCATACCAGCACCACCACCAATCCAAATCATTTCCTTACCAGAAGTGAAGTTTGGATGGAAATCACCATAAGGACCACTCATCATTACCTTATCACCTGGCTTGAGGCTAAAGATATATGAAGAACCGATACCTGTTGGAACATCCTGGAAACCTACCTGTGGACGTGGAAGGAATGGAGTTGACGCAATACGAACTGTAAGAGTGATGATATCACCCTCAGCAGGATAGTTTGCCATAGAATATGCACGAACAGTATCCTCTGGGTTATGAGCCTTGAGAGAAAGAATATTAAAGTTTTTCCATGCTCCAATATACTCCTCACCAATTAGATCCTTGTCAAAGTCTTTATCATAATCTATACAATCGTATGCAGGAATCTTGATCTGTGCATAAGAACCTGGCACAAAGTCCATGTGCTCACCAGGAGGAAGAGCAACCTTGAACTCTTTAATAAAGCTTGAAACGTTTTTGTTTGAGATAACAGTACACTCCCACTCCTTAACATTAAGGATTGCATCAGAAACCTTTATAGAAAGATCACCCTTAACCTTGGTTTGACAACCAAGACGCCAATGATCCTTGATTTCCTTACGAGTGAAATGACCTTTCTCGGTATCAAGAATTTCGCCACCACCTTCAAGAACCTGGCAGCGACACTGACCACAACTTCCCTTACCTCCACAAGCAGAAGAAAGATGTACGCCATTTTCATTCAATGTTGAGAGAAGGGTTGATCCCTGCTCTACTTCAATCTTCTTATCACCATTGATTGTAATAGTGACCTTACCACTTGGACTTAGATATTTCTTAGCCACAAGCAGCATTATCACCAGCAGCAAGATTATGATAAGAAAGACTGCTATACTAACTGTTATGAATTGTCCCATAATTTATTTAAAGGTTTTACTTTTTTACCTTTTTATTTTTTATCTTTATTAGAACTGAAGACCACTGAAGCACATCATTGCAAGTGCCATCAAACCAACGGTAATAAAGGTGATACCCATCCCCTGGAGAGGCTTTGGTATGTCACAGTATGCCATCTTCTCACGGATAGCACCAAACAAAACAATTGCCAAAGTCCAACCAATACCGCTACCAAGAGCAAATACAAGACTATCCCAAATACTTGTAATAGACTGAGCGCTTGACGAATCAAGGGTGATGCGCTGCTGCATGAACAAAGAAGCACCCATAATTGCACAGTTCACAGCGATAAGTGGCAAGAAGATACCCAACGCAGCATATAGCGAAGGAGAATACTTCTCTACAGCCATTTCTACCAGCTGCACAATACCAGCAATGACAGCAATGAAAAGGATAAAACTTAGATAACTCAAGTCAACACCCTCTATCAAACAATCAGGGCCAAGAACCTTAGTCTGAAGCAGATAGTTAATTGGTTCGGTAACAAGCAACACAAAAGTTACAGCGATACCCAAACCAAAAGAAGTCTTAACATTCTTACTCACAGCCAGATATGAACACATACCAAGGAAGTAAGCGAAGATCATATTATCAACAAAGATAGATCTAAAGAATAATGATATTGCGTGTTCCATTTTATAATCTAATTTAAATTATTTATCGCCCTTATCAAAATAGGCACGATTAATCCATATTACAACTCCAATAAGAATCAGGGCTGTACATGACATAGACATCATACCATTATTCATATAACCCAAGTCGTATAAACTCTGAGGAAGAATCTGGAAGCCCAGCAGACTACCACGACCAAAGAATTCACGGAACATTCCTACAATAACAAGGATTGCAGCATAGCCTAATCCATTACCTACGCCATCAAGGAATGAAGGCCAAGGCTTGTTTGCCATAGCAAATGCTTCGAGACGTCCCATAAGAATACAGTTGGTGATAATAAGACCAACATATACAGAAAGCTGAACACTTACATCGTAAGCGAAAGCTTTAAGCACCTGATTAACTATTGTTACCAAAGCAGCTACTACAACCAGCTGAACGATAATACGAATACGCTGAGGAATAGTATTGCGAATAATTGAAATGATAACGTTAGAAAAAGCTGTGATAATAGTTACAGCCAATCCCATAACGATAGCTGGCTTAAGCTGAGAAGTTACAGCCAAGGCACTACAGATACCAAGTACCTGAACCATAATAGGATTGTTCAAGTGCAGTGGCTCTATAAATGCAGCTTTATTTTGTTTTGAAAATAAACTCATCTTGAATATGTTTTATTACGGTTAGTTACTTTTTACTTAAAAAATCAAGATACTGTCCAAGTCCCTTTGCCTTATCGCTAAGCATAGCAGCAACACCATTACTTGTGAGAGTAGCTCCGGTAACAGCATCAACCTGAGAAGCAGGATCTTCAACCTTTTTCTTAACAGAAAGAACTATGGCGCTTGTATCGCCATTCTTAAAAAGTTTCTTACCCTGGAATTTCTCCTGCCATTTCTGATTATCCTTGATTTCTGCACCAAGTCCGGCTGTCTCACCTTCATGATTGAAATAAACGCCATAAACAGTGTTCTTGTCATCATTAACAGCAATAAAGCCGTTGATAGGTCCCCAAAGTCCCATACCTTTCACGGTAAAAACATATTTTGTTTTACCATTAACATTACAAGTAAAGATAGTTCCATTCTCAACATTCTCTCTTGACTTTACTACCTTTGCATAAGTAGCCTCAGTTTCCTCATTAGAGAGATTGCGAATGTTCAGACTGTTTAGAATCTGTTTCTTCTCGTCGAGCTTAACATTAGCATCCTGCATAGGTGCAAGAGCCTTTGAAACGAAAGCTAACAGGAAGGCAACGATAACGACAATAACAGCCGAATAGATAATCGTGTATGAATTTGAATTTGTTTTCATTTTCATTTCCTCCCCTATTTAGTTATACGTTTTGCACGCTTAGAAACATTACTCTCAACAACACACCAGTCGATAAGAGGTGCTACCATATTTCCGAAGAAGATGGCAAGCATCATACCCTCTGGGTATCCAGGGTTGAGAACACGTACTACAACAGCAATAGCTCCAATAAAGAAACCATAGAACCATTTACCTGCCTCTGTGCGAGCTGAAGTAACTGGGTCGGTAGCCATGAAGACAGCACCGAAAGCAAAACCACCAAGAATGAGTTGTTCATACCATTCTATTGGACTCTGACCTGTTGCATGGAAAAGAGCAGCAACAAGACCACCACCAAGGAATGTGCTAAGCATAATCTTCCAGCTTGCAATACCGCTGAAAAGAAGAATAAGAGCACCTATAGCGATAGCGATAACAGAAGTTTCACCGATAGAACCAGGAATAAGACCTGTGAACATATCACAAAGGCTTGCTGTAGGAGCCACACCCTGACCAATCTGACCAAGAGGAGTAGCCATTGTAAAAGCGTCAGGCAACTGATTACCAAAGCCTAATATAGCATCTTGAGACACCCATACGTTATCACCTGTCATCTTACTTGGATAAGAGAAGAAAAGGAACATACGAGTGAGAACAGCAACATTAAAGATGTTCATACCAGTTCCACCAAATATTTCCTTTCCAAATATTACAGCAAAAGCTATTGCAAGTACAAGAATCCAATAAGGTGTTGTAACAGGAATAATAAGAGGAATAATGATACCTGTCACAAGGTATCCTTCCTGAATCTCTTCATGCTTCCACTGTGCCCAGGCAAATTCAATTCCCAAACCAACTACATAGCTAACAATAACTCTTGGAAGGACTGCCAAGCAACCATAAGCAAAAACTTCCCAGAAAGAAGCGGTAGCAAGAGCATTGGCTGCCAAATAATTCTGATAGCCTACATTATACATACCGAACAACAATGCAGGAATCAATGCCACAACTACAGTAAACATGATTCTCTTCGAATCGATAGCATCATGGATTGAAGTTCCACTCTTGGCCGTTGTATTAGGCACATAGAGGAAAGTCTCGAAACCCTCAAATACGCTCTGGAAAGCATGCAGCTTACCACCCTCTTCGAAGTTCGGCTTGATTTTATCTAAATAACTACGTAAACTCATAATTTAAGCGTTTTCCTTTCTTAATATGTTAAGACCATCACGAACAATCTGCTGTAATGGCAACTTTGAAGAATCAACAAACTCAGCAAGAGCAAAGTCCTCAGGGCTAACCTCATAGATACCAAGAGCCTCCTGACGATCAATATCACCGGCAATAATAGCCTTTACAAGATAGCCTGCATAGATATCCATAGGGAACACCTTATCGTATTCGCCACTCATAATCATATGACGTTCACCACCTTTGATACGTGCATCCAGATCATATTCCTTTTTCTTACCGAAAAGCCAGCTGAAATAGGTGCGACTAACAGAGAACTGATTTGTACGTGGAGCAATCCAACCAAGAAGTTCATTAACATCGTCACCTTCAGGAATAACAGTAACTTCACTTACATTAGCTCCAAGATAATCATCAAGAGATGCCTTTTTACCTGTAAGTGGATTACCATTAATGATTCGTACATGTTTCTGAGTCTTCAGATTTCCACTAAGAATATTCTTAATAGGAGTACCTACAAGAACCTCAGCATATCCAGGCTCGTTAACTTCACTACCTGCAACAGCTATCTTCTTGCGCAAATCAACCTTTCCATCAAGGAAAAGGCGACCAAAGAATATAACTGCAGAAGGATCTACTGTCCAAACGACCTCACCTTTGTTTACAGGAGAAATGTGGTTAATCTGAACATCTACATTACCAGCAGGACAAGGTCCGTCAAACACATTGATTTCTACATCCTTAGCATCTAGAAGAGCAGAAGCACTCTGCTTTATTCCAATACCAAGATAAACTTTAGCAATCTTGCTCAATGCAGAAAGACCTGCCTGAAAAGCAGATTCGTTACCCCTTAATTCAATCTCAAAATCGCCCGCAAGTGGCTTGTCACGAAGAGCAGAAACAAAAATCGCCTTAGGCATTGTATCAGGAGTTGTTGATACTGCATAAGGCAACTGGTTGATGTAGCCAAAGAGTCCTGCTTCAAGCAAGGATTTCTTTACAGTTTCGGCATCAAGGGAGTTAACATCCTTTTTACCAAAATCTACAAACTGCTGAGTTGCATCAGCTTTTACCTTTACGCAAAGCACCTTTCGACGATCTCCTCGTACAATTGCCGTCACCTGTCCGCTTACAGGAGAGGCAAAGCGTACATCTGGGCAAGCTTTGTTCACAAACAAAGCATCTCCAACTTTGACAGTATCACCCTCATGGACAGCCAATTTAGGAGTTACTCCAGCGAAATCATCAGGAACGAGAGCATACTCGTCACCAAAAGCTACGCTAAGCTCCTTATTTTGAGCCTTGCCTTTTAGGTTAATGTCTAAGCCCTTACGTAACTTAATTACATTTGCCATAACTAAAATATATAACTGTTGAATAAAATTTTCCTTAAAATAAAACTGCTTTAACCTTAATATAATAATACCCGACTGCAAATATAGTGAAAAATTGACATAAAATAAAGAAAAACAAACGATAAATTTCCATTTGCCACAAAAAAGGATTAATTTTGCGGTAATTATTGAATAAGAAAAGAATAAAACATATTGTCAACGCTGTAATATGGCCTATTGTTGCCATATATTTTCTGCTCGTAATACTGCTGCAAACACCAGCAGTACAGGGGTATATTGGAAACATAGCAAGCAATTCTCTTGAAAAAAAATTAGGAACAATAGTAAGTATTGGTAAAATTAACATCGGACTCTTTAATAGAATAATTATAGATGATGTAATACTAAAGGACCAAAATAACAATAACTTGCTTAAAGCTGGTAGAATCTCAGCAAAATTTGATATTATTTCCATACTAGAAGGTAAAATATCACTCTCATCAGCACAACTCTTTGGATTAAAAATCAATGCATACAAAACAGACGCTAACACAAAGCCTAACTACCAATTTCTGCTTGATTCTCTTGCTTCTAAAAATCCTAACGATTCTTCCGTATTGAATCTCAACATAAACTCTCTGATTGTGCGAAACGGAAGTATCGCATACAACCAACTTGACACAAAAAGAAGCACAAGAGGTATTGACTTCAAACACATCAACGTTGACAATATCAGCGGACATTTTATTCTCAACAAAATCTCAGAAGATTCAGTAAACATAAGTATTAAATCGCTCAGTTTACACGAACAATCAGGATTAAAAATAAACAATATACATTTTAGTTTTTACGCAAACAATAAAAAAGCACAACTAAAGAACTTTACATTAAAGATGCCTAATAGCGAAATCGCATTGGGCAATACTTTCATTGAATACGAAAAAGAAAGTGGAAAACTAATAGAAGCATCGGTAAGCTATGAAGCGGAACTAAAAAAGTCAGTTATAGTTCCTTCTGATTTTGCTTTTATAGATTATTCACTACAAAAATTCAACAACCCCATCAATCTATATGCTGAGATTAATGGAACGAGCACTTCATTAAGACTAAAACAATTAAAACTTACAACTAAATACACACAGTTGTTGTTAAATGGTTCTATTCGCAACTGGCAACTCAACCCAAGATGGTCAGCAAAAATAGAAAAGTTTGACATATCATCCAATGGAATCAAGTATATTTCCAATAACACCCCAAAGAACATAAAACTTCCAAAAGTTTTAACATCTATAGGCGACATTTCATTCTTTGGACAAGTTGGAGGATATAATAAGGATTTTGCAACTACAGGTGTATTAAAAACAGGAGCAGGAAGCGCAAATTTAGCTCTTGGCAAACATATGTTCGATTACACAGCCCGCATAGTAACTTCAAATTTACAACTCAACAAAATACTCAACAACAACAAATTTGGTTCTATTGCAACAAAAATCAATATTGATGGAACTATAAAGAATGAGAAAAATATAAACCTAAAAGCAACAGGCGATATTTCTCATTTCGAATACAATGGATATTGTTACCACAACATCATTGTAAACGGCAATTTAAATAAAACAAATGCCAACATGGCATTCAACGGAATGATTGGTATTAACGACCCCAACGGAAAGATTTCTATAAAGGGTGAATTAAGCAAAAAACAAAATCTTTCCACAGCAAACATCATTGCGGAAGTTGATCGACTAAATATAAAAGCCATGAAACTATACAATAAGTTTCCTGGCAACAACATCAGCTTCAATATAAACGCAAATCTAAAAGGCACATCCATAAACAATACAATTGGCAATATACAAGTAACCAATTTAATTATTGCAGAAAAGGACTACAACTACGCCCTTAACAATATATCTATCAATTCTGGATTTGACCAAGGGCGTCACTTTGTAAATATGGAAAGCGACTTTGGTAGAGCAAATATTAAGGGCACTTTCGACTATTCGTCACTTGCACAAAGCATAGCTAATATATTAAGGAGTAAACTCCCTACTCTACCAGGACTTCCAGCATATAAGAAGTCAAACAATAATTTCGTACTCAACTTAGAGTTATCAAAAAGCGACTGGATACAAAAGCTTCTTGGTGTAAATTTCGAAGTAATGCAGCCAATTGCATTACACGGAGAAGTAAACGATAACGAAAAAGCTATCGACATGACAGCGTCGCTTCCAAGATTCAAATATAACGGCACAACATACGAATCGTTCGTTCGTATGAACACACCAAGCGACACTCTCACCACTGATATTCATATAAGAAAAATCACCCCTACAAAGAACGACTTCTTATGGTACATTCATGCTAAGGCAGCAGACAATAAATTTCATTCCTCAATCAGTTGGGACAATCAAAGCAAGAACCTCTTCAAGGGACAATTAGTAAGTGATGCCAATTTCTACAAAACAGAAAAAGGTCAACCGGCTGCTCACATAAAAATTCTGCCATCAGATATTCTTGTAGGTGACACTGTGTGGAACATCAAGCCTGCAGATATTTCCTATTATGCTGACCATCTTGACATCAGCAACCTTTCCGTACAACACAAAAAGCAACATATTATTATTAACGGAACTGCAACAAAGAATAAAGAGGACAACATACAAGTAGATCTAAACGATGTGGATGTTAAGTACATTCTAAACCTTGTAAATTTCCACTCCGTAGATTTCAGCGGTCAAGCAAGCGGCAACGCAAGCATTTCATCAGTATTCTCAGATCCTCAGGCCGAAGCTAATCTTAGTGTACGAAATTTTAGATTTCAGGATGGAAGAATGGGAACGCTTGAAGCCAATGTCAACTATTGGAACGAAGAAGGACAGATTAACATCGATGCCTACACACATGATGAAGGTATGAAGAATACATTCATCAAAGGATATGTTTCACCTAAACATAACTCTATAGACCTCAACATAGATGCCGAAGGCACACGCCTTGAGTTTATTGAAGACTTCTGTGGTTCATTCATGAAGAATGTAGAAGCCACTGTAGCAGGAAACGTCAGAGTTTACGGTCCGCTTAACAATATCAATCTTACAGGAAAAGTTGTAGCCAATGGTCCCGTAACCATTTCAAGCTTAAATACAACATACGAAATGATCAATGATACAATATTGATTGTTCCTGACCATATCATCTTTCAACGCGATACAGTATATGACAGAAACAGCAATATCGGTATCCTATCTGGAAGTGTTGATCACAAACACTTAACCAACTTCAAGTTTTATCTCAACATTGAAGCAAAAAATCTTCTTGCATATGATACCCATGAGTTTGGCAACAACACATTCTACGGAACAGCTTACGCTACAGGCAATTGCACTATAGACGGAAGAAACGATGGTGAGGTACTTATAGACATAAAGGCTACACCAGAAAAAGGCAGTCAAATAGTATATAATGCAGCGAGCAATACTGCATTGACGAACCAAGAGTTTATTCATTGGACTTCAAGAGATATTCCTACAGACAGCCTACATAAGAAGTCGATTAAAGAAGATAACAAACTCAGTATTCCTACAAATCTTCATCTAAACCTTCTCATAAACATGACCCCAGACGCAACCCTTCGTTTGCTTATGGACCAACAATCTGGAGATTACATTGCACTAAACGGAAGCGGAGGGCTTCGTGCCACATATTATAATAAAGGAGGGTTCGATATATACGGAAGCTACCTCATTGATCATGGCACATATAAACTTACTATACAAAATGTGATTAAGAAAGAGTTCCTTTTCCAACAGGGCGGTTCAATTGTCTTTGGCGGTGATCCATACAACGCATCATTGCATTTAAAAGCAGTTCACAGTATAGCAGGTGTAAGCCTTAGCGATCTAAATATTGGACGAAGTTTCACCAACAACAACATACGAGTAAACTGTCTAATGGATATAACAGGAACTCCAAGTACTCCTAAAGTAGGGTTCGGACTCGACCTACCTACCATTAACGACGACGCAAAACAGATGATATTTAGTCTTATAAACAGCGAGGAAGAAATGAACCAACAAGTTCTATATCTTCTTGCTGTTGGACGTTTTTACACAACAGGTAATAACAATGCCAATATAAACGGAACACAACAATACAGCCAAACATCTTTGGCTATGCAGAGTATTATTAGTGGTACAGTCAGCCAACAAATAAATAGCGTACTAAGCAACGTTATAAACAACACTAATTGGAACTTTGGTGCCAATATATCTACTGGTGACGAAGGCTGGAACAATGCCGAATACGAAGGGGTACTTAGCGGACGCATGCTCAACAATCGCCTACTCTTTAATGGACAGTTCGGCTATCGCGACAACCCAAACGCAACAACAAGCTTTATAGGTGATTTTGATTTAAGATACCTCATTGTTCCAAATGGCAACTTTGCAATTAGAGTGTACAATCAAACAAACGACCGCTACTTCACACGTAATAGTTTGAACACACAAGGTATTGGTATAATTCTAAAAAAAGATTTCTTCAATATCAAAGACCTCTTTGGTATCAAAAGAACATCAAACAAGCCATCTACTTCTGATAAAAAAGAATAAAATAGTTAAAATTCTATAAATTACAAGAAGTATTAGCTTCTACACGCGCGTTATAATTTATTTCTCTTTACCTTTGCAGCCGATTTTGAGATAGGCCTGAAGTGTGGGCCTACATATTAACATAAAGTCAAACTTTATTAATTTTTAAAATTTAATTAATTATTATGTCAGATTTCAAGAACGTTCAGCCATTAGCTGACTTCGATTGGGACGAGTTTGAGAATGGTTCAAGCTTGTCAGCAAGCAAGGAAGATCTTCAGAAGGCCTATGATGAGACCCTGAACAAGATTCAGGAGCACGAGGTTGTTGAAGGTACAGTAATCTCTGTTGATAAGAAAGAGGTTGTTGTAAACATCGGTTACAAGAGCGATGGTATCATCCCTGCATCAGAATTCCGTTACAACCCAGACCTCAAGATTGGTGACAAGGTTGAGGTTTACGTTGAGGACCAGGAAGACAAGAAGGGTCAGTTGGTACTTTCACACAAGAAGGCACGTCTGAGCCAGAGCTGGGAGAAGGTTAACGCTGCTCTCGAAAACGAGGAAGTTATTCAGGGTTACATCAAGTGCCGCACTAAGGGTGGTATGATTGTTGATGTATTCGGTATCGAGGCATTCCTCCCAGGTAGCCAGATCGACGTTCATCCTATACGCGACTACGATGTATTCGTAGGCAAGACTATGGAGTTCAAGGTTGTTAAGATCAACCAGGAGTTCCGTAATGTAGTTGTTTCTCACAAGGCTCTCATCGAGGCTGAGTTGGAAGCACAGAAGAAAGAAATTATCTCTCACCTTGAGAAGGGTCAGGTACTCGAGGGTACTGTTAAGAACATCACTTCTTACGGTGTATTCGTTGACCTCGGTGGTGTTGACGGACTTATCCATATCACAGACCTCTCTTGGGGCCGCGTAAGCGATCCACACGAGGTTGTTGCTCTCGATCAGAAGATCAACGTTGTTATCCTTGACTTCGATGAGGATAAGAAGCGTATCGCTCTTGGTTTGAAGCAGCTTACTCCACACCCATGGGATGCTCTCGAGGCAGACCTTAAGGTTGGTGACCACGTTAAGGGTAAGGTTGTTGTTATCGCTGACTACGGTGCATTCGTAGAGATCGCTCCTGGTGTAGAGGGTCTGATCCACGTATCAGAAATGTCTTGGAGCCAGCACTTGCGTTCTGCTCAGGAATTTATGCACGTTGGTGATGAGGTAGAGGCAGTTATCTTGACTCTCGACCGTGAGGAGCGTAAGATGAGCCTTGGTATCAAGCAGCTTAAGGAAGACCCATGGGAGACTATCGAGGTTAAGTATCCTGTAGGCAGCAAGCACACAGCCAAAGTTCGCAACTTCACAAACTTCGGTATCTTCGTTGAGCTTGAGGAAGGTGTTGACGGACTCATTCACATCAGCGACCTCTCTTGGACAAAGAAAGTTAAGCATCCTTCAGAGTTCACACAGCAGGGTGCAGACATCGATGTAGTTGTTCTCGACATCGATAAGGAGAACCGTCGTCTTAGCCTCGGTCACAAACAGCTCGAGGATAATCCTTGGGATGCTTACGAGAGTCTCTACACACCAGGTTCTGTACACGAAGGTAAGATTACAGAAGTTATGGACAAGGGTGCTGTTATCACTCTCAACGAGGGTGGCGAAGGCTTCGCAACTCCAAAGCATCTTGTTAAGCAGGATGGTACACAGGCTCAGCTTGGTGAGGAACTCTCATTCAAGGTTATCGAGTTTGTTAAGGAGACAAAGCGCATCATCCTTTCTCACAGCCGTACCTTCGAAGAGGGTAAGGACGAGGTTAAGCCAGCACGTAAGCACACAGCTGCTAAGAAGAACGACGCTCCAGCTATCAACAACGTAGCTGCAGGTACTTCTCTTGGTGACCTTGATGTATTGGCTGACTTGAAAGCTAAGATGGAAAAAGGTGAGTAATTAGAAATTATCTCCTTTATATAATATAAAAGAGCTTGCTTAAAAAAGCAGGCTCTTTTTTTGGTTGTATCAATTTAATTCACTACCTTTGCACACATAATTTTTAATACTCACGCGTTTCCATCCACGAAACGTATCCATTCAATTTATTTTTATACACTAACTATGTATAGTAAAGAAGAATTACTGTCTAATAGCGTAGAACAGCTTAAAGACATCGCCAAAACAATTGGTGCAGCTCTAACTTCTAAATTACGCAAAGAAGAAATAATATATGCCATCCTTGACAAGCAAGCTGAAGTTGAAGGAGATACAGCTCCCAAACGTCACCGCACGCGTATTGTCAAGAAAGACACAGACAGAGTATATAGCGTAAACGGCACGGATGGAGAAAACTTCGACTCTAAAAAGAATAAAATTCAAGCCAATGCTGATTCTCCTACCATTTTTAGTGAACAGGATATTGCAAATGCCGAGGAAGAATTAGCTGCTATACGAAAACATCGTGGACGCAAATCAAAAAAAGAACTTGAACTTATTGCCGCCGTTGAAGCAGCAAAAAAGATAAACAAAGCAGCAAATGAAGAAAAGCAGGAAGAAAGCCCTGCTGACGATTTTCGTGGCGGATATTCCGACGATAGAGCTGTTGCCGATGCCTCAGACTTCATTCCTGAGGCTGCTTTCGCTGCAGGCAACAACATGGATGATGACAACATAGACAGCGATGATCTTATCGCCAAGTTGCAGGCAAAGGTAAATGCACACAATGGCAATATAGAGGAAACAGAGGAAGCTGACATCCAAGATAATGTATGGGCAGGTGACCCTGGAGATGGAACCGATTTCATAATTGTTCAAGACCTTCCTATAGAAGACCAAGGAGCAGTTCCTAACTTTGATATGTTTGATAATCCTACAACATTAGGCGCAACAGCATTAGAGCCTGCAGGATATCAAGCACCTACTCCCAATGTTCCTACTCCACAATACGATTTTTCAGACATAGTTACAGCAAACGGGGTTCTTGAAGTTATGCCTGACGGTTATGGTTTCCTTCGTTCAAGCGACTTCAACTATCTATCTTCACCTGATGACGTCTACGTCGCTGTAAATCAAATCAAGCGTTACGGTTTGAAAACAGGTGATGTTGTTCAGTGCCATGTACGCCCACCTCACGATGGCGAAAAATATTTTCCACTAACAAGTATAGATAAAATAAACGGACGTGCTCCAGAAGAAATTCGCGATCGCATTCCTTTCGAGCATCTTACCCCACTTTTCCCAGATGAGAAATTTACTCTCTGCGGCGATAGAACAACAACAAATCTTTCTACCCGTGTTGTCGATCTCTTTTCTCCTATCGGAAAAGGTCAACGTGCACTTATCGTGGCACAGCCTAAGACTGGTAAGACCATTCTTATGAAAGATATAGCTAACGCAATAGCAGCCAATCATCCTGAAGCTTACCTAATGATGCTTCTCATAGACGAACGTCCAGAAGAAGTTACCGACATGGCACGTACAGTAAATGCAGAGGTTATAGCTTCTACATTTGACGAGCCTGCCGAGCGACATGTAAAGATTGCTGGCATTGTTCTTGAGAAAGCAAAGCGCATGGTTGAATGTGGGCATGATGTAGTTATATTCCTTGACTCTATTACCCGACTTGCAAGAGCTTACAACACCGTTAGCCCTGCCAGCGGTAAAGTTCTCACCGGTGGTGTCGATGCAAACGCGCTTCAAAAGCCTAAGCGTTTCTTTGGTGCAGCCCGCAACATTGAAGGTGGAGGTTCGCTAACCATCATCGCAACAGCCCTCATAGATACAGGTTCAAAGATGGATGAAGTTATATTTGAGGAATTCAAGGGTACAGGAAACATGGAACTTCAGCTCGATCGCAGCCTTAGCAATAAACGAATATTCCCTGCAGTCAATCTTGTTGCATCAAGTACACGTCGTGACGATCTGCTTCAGGACAAAACTACTCTTGATCGTATGTGGATCTTACGCAAGTATATCTCAGATATGAATCCAATAGAAGCAATGAACACTATTCACAATAGAATGGTAAATACCCGCAACAACGAGGAATTCTTGCTTTCTATGAATTCATAAAGCATTGAAAGTTGAACGATGAACGTAATGCTAAAGCATCTACTAAAGGCAATTGCGTTCAACGTTCAACTTTCAAAGTTACTTATTATTTACCAAATCGTTCATTAAGAAAATATCTGATTTCTTAATACCATTTTCTTCTAGAATAACTCTATCCCTATCGAAAATCGTCAACAAATCAATCTTCTCAATATTTTTCATAAGATAATTGCATAGCATATCAACAGCTGCATTTATATCATTTTGAAACCACAAGGCATAGCCTAAGTTCAAATAATCTTCTGATACTATGCCTCCTATTTTCATTATTCTATTATACAAAGACTCTGCCTCTATTGCCTTTCCCTGTCGTAAACAAGCCCATGCACGTGTACGCATTATAGCAACATCATCAGGATACTTAAAATCAAGTTCTGCCAATAAAGGCAATGCATTCTGAATATCTCCCGCCTCTACAAGTGAAGCCGCATTATTAAATAAATATTTTTTACTATCTGGATGATTCTCTCTCAAACGCTGATACAACTGAGCTGCTATCGAAGGCTTACCCGCTTTGAAATATACCTCAGCAGCAATATTAAGCAACTGTTCGTCATCAGTATGTTCTTCTATCACCGATTCAATATCCTTTATAGCCTCATCAAAATTTCCCAAATGAAGCATCACAGTAACATGAAGTTTTATACATTCAATATCATCCTCACTATAAATCATATCTAGGATTTCGTCGGCATGGAAATAATCTCCATGTTTAATAAAGAAACGAGCCAACCCTATCAACAACTGCCTACATTTTTCAAGATACATATAAGGAGAAATTCGACCTATAAAAAATCCATATCCTTCAGTATTTACATTAAAAATATCTGTAAATTCAGCACGATCATAATGTAAACGAAAGAATCTGTAAAGATTCTGTAGATAGATTCGGCGAACAAAAGCAGCACTATCCTGCTCCAATAAATCAGAAGCCAAAGGTGTAATCTGTCCCCCTTCCATCATCTCACGATAATCTGCCGGTATTTTATCTATTAGAGTATCTATAGCTATTGCCAAAGAATACTTATCAGAATCACAAAAAGGTCCATTTCCCAATAGCGTATCAACAATCTTTGAACCTTTTTTATATACCTCTCTCAAAGCTGGATGCTCCTTATAGAAAGGCATGAACCAATTGCACAAATCATTAAAGAAAGGAAAGCGCTTCATTTGAGAAAAGCCTCCGAAATAGATATCAGAACCACGTTTCTGCATATCCAGCATCTGCTTAAAACTCTTTTCCACTGCTTCCATATTTTTCTCATCAGCATCGGGATGCAGAATATCTTGAAGATGATCCTCTTCTTTCTCTTCTATTCCTAAACGTGTCATTCTGAGATTGTTATTTTTCATAAGATTAGGCATTATCTCCTTAGCAATCTCTTCGTTATCTTTCTCAGCTTCAGCACAGAAATATATTTGTTTCTGTAACTCATACAATTCGAACATTACATCATCAGAATGCATAACACGTTCAAGTTCCTTACGAACAGGAAATAGCTCACAAATATCATCCTTTATTGCCATCACCCATCCCACAAGGGCACGCTGTCGCAATTCTTCACCTGAAGATTTTATAAATACGTTTAATAATGTCTTAAATTTAAAGAAATCAAAATAGTTTATTGTAGAAAGAGTGATAGCCGAGATTAATACCAAAGCATCATTAACATCGATAGTTGGACTTAACAACAGTTTAGTATAAAATTCACAATCATCATTACGCCATTGATATGAAACTAAAACATTGTCAAAAATGCAGCTTATATTCTCTTGATGTTGTTTAATCAACTGGGCACCACGCTCGTCCTTGTCTGATTCGATCCCAAGAGAAAGCATTGCATAATCCTGTACATATTCTTCAAGGATTCTGCGCACATCATCATTCTGAATATACTTACGATGGCTACGTCTGTATGCTCCTGCATATACGCCTGTTTCCATAAAGCGTTGATACTTTTCTATATCACAAACCATGTTCCACATAGAAGCCAATAACTGGGCACACATAGCTTCTCTACCAGTATCTTTATAGCCTTTGAGCATATAATCACGAATCAGACTATAAGTACGCTCTATTTCTTCAAAACGTTCAGAAAGACTACCTATATTATGCTCCTGAATATATTTCCCAGTCTTACGGATAACAGCTCCTAAATTTTTTGCTTTTAGGTCGTCAACAACCTTCAACAACAATTCGTTGTGATGATTCATAATCAAAAATCCTTAATCTTATTTATATCAGACTGCAATGGAGAAGAAGCATGCTTGAAAACTATCTTTGGTAAAGCCTTTACAGTTCTCTCATCGACTTTCATATATTTCTTTATCAATTCAGAATAAGCTTGTAAACCATTTTTATTGATAGAATCGCATGCTGCATTATAGATTCTGGTAAATTCTTTCAATTGTTTCTGTCGGTGAACATCCTTCATTTCATCTTCACGAAAAACAAAAACACCCAACTGAGCATTCATTTCACGACTGTCGGCAATTACATTATGCCCCATTAATCTGGCTTTAGTTGCCTGAGGCTCAGTAAGCCATAAAGCATCCATCTCATTATTAAGTAACATATGAAGACGTACATTCACGTTATTTATCTGAATGCGAAACACCTGAGCCTTGGTTTTCACAGTATCAAGAGTTTTATCTGTGAGAAAATCTGTTGCAGAAAAGCGAGTCATAGCAACCATCTTATCGCCAAGTTGATTCAGTTGCCTAATACGGGCCGTGCGATTAGCAATCAACTGCCAATAGCTATTGGTGGCCGAGAAATATCGCAAGGCTATACCTTTTTTCATCATCTTGTTTGCACGCACAAGGTCAGTAACACTTCCTTCCACCCTGTTTCTTATAACAGCTGTATCACAATCCATCTGCGATGCAAAGACGCGCAATCTAAGATCAAGCTTAGTACTATCATAAAGCATACCTTCTTTCATAAGATACACCGGCAAGCAGTCAAGAGTTGGCATCACGGCAACCTTTAACGCCAAAGAATCTTCTCTTGCCAAACGTAACCTTTCGGCTCTTGTAATACGCTTTTGTTCCTCATAGGATTTTCCACATGCAAAAAGCAAGGAAACACCGAGTAACAATAAAATATATGATTTTCTGATTTTCATTTTACAATGGGAATATACGTTATGCAAAAGTAATAAATAATTTTGTAACTCAAAAAAAACTTAGTACTTTTGTAAAAACAAGAAATAACACATAATGACAAAAGACAAGATTGCATACGTATGCAGCAATTGTGGACAAGAATCTGCCAAATGGATAGGAAAATGCCCCAGCTGTCATCAATGGAACACATTCAAGGAAATACGAATTTCCGCTGACACAGGTAGCATGGCTGCAAAAAATGCAGCACAGATGATTAGAAAAGCAGATACACATTCACATGCCCCCATACTTCTTAAAAACGTGTCTGCCCACGATGAACCACGCATCGATATGCACGATGGTGAATTCAACCGCGTCCTCGGGGGTGGTCTTGTACCTGGCAGTATAGTTCTTCTAGGTGGCGAACCTGGTATCGGGAAAAGTACCCTAACGCTTCAAACCATTCTTAAAATGAAGGAACGTAGAATTCTCTATGTCAGCGGTGAAGAAAGTGTTCATCAACTAAAAATGCGTGCCGACCGTCTTTCTGTTGAACTACCTAACAATGTACAAGTCTTATGTGAAAATTCTCTCGAAGACATTTTCGACTGTATAAAAGATGTAAAACCAGAACTCGTTATTATAGACTCCATCCAAACCATAGCCACCGCAGAAGTGGATTCATCAACAGGAAGTATCGCTCAGGTACGTGAATGTGCTGCGGCTCTACTACGCTTCGCCAAGTCAAGTTCTACACCAGTAATCCTCATTGGACATATAAACAAAGAAGGAAGTCTTGCCGGACCGAAAATTCTTGAACATATCGTAGACACCGTCATACAATTTGAAGGTGACCAACACTACATGTATCGAATACTACGTTCTATAAAAAACCGCTTTGGAAGCACATCAGAACTCGGTATATACGAAATGCAACAAAACGGATTGCGCGAAGTATCAAATCCATCTGAGCTTTTGCTCACACAAGACCACGAAGGACTTTCAGGCATAGCTATATCATCAGCCATCGAAGGCATACGCCCATTCCTTGTAGAAACCCAAGCACTCGTTTCATCTGCTGCCTATGGCACGCCACAACGTTCAGCTACAGGCTTCGATCAGCGCCGCCTCAACATGCTCCTCGCTGTACTCGAAAAACGAGTAGGCTTCAAGCTCATACAAAAAGACGTATTTCTTAATATAGCCGGTGGACTAAGAGTCACCGATATGGCAATGGACCTAAGCGTAATTGCAGCTGTACTATCAAGCAATGTAGACACTCCTATCGAACCTGGTTGGTGCATGGCAGGCGAAGTAGGCTTATCTGGCGAAGTGCGTCCTGTTGACCGTATTGAGCAACGAGTGGCTGAAGCTGAGAAATTAGGATTTCAGCACATGATAATTCCTCAATACAACCTCAAGGGATTCAACCACTCAAAATACAAAATAGAATTAGTACCAGTAAGAAAAGTTGAGGAAGCACTACGTGCCCTATTTGGATAATAAATAAAAGTTGTAATTCAAAATAAATAGCATATGAAAGATTCTGCAATAATTGTAAGTGGAGGAATGGACTCCATTACCCTTCTATACGACAAAAAAGATGAGATTGCACTAGGCATATCGTTCGACTACGGAAGTAATCACAACGCAAAAGAGATACCATTTGCAAAGATGCATTGTGAACGTCTGGGGATAAAACACATTGTTATCAACCTTGAATTCATGCACCAATATTTCAAGAGTAGTCTTCTTGAGGGAGCCGACGCCATTCCTGAAGGAAACTATGCCGACGAGAATATGAAGTCAACCGTTGTACCATTTCGCAATGGCATCATGCTCTCCATAGCCATAGGCATTGCTGAAAGCAATAATCTAAAGAAAGTATTCATAGCCAATCACGGAGGCGACCACACTATCTATCCTGACTGCCGACCTGAATTCATAAAAGCCATTGACGAGGCTGCCACAACAGGAACCTATGTTAACGTACGTATTGAAGCTCCATATACAAACATCACTAAAACAGATATTGCACGCCGTGGAGCCGAGTTAGGTATCAACTTCGCAGAAACTTGGAGTTGCTATAAGGGAGGTGAAAAACATTGCGGTAAATGCGGAACATGCGTAGAGCGAAAAGAAGCTCTCGAACTAGCAGACGTTCCTGACCCAACAGAGTATGAGGAGTAATATATTAAAAGTATCAGATACCAGTATTTCCGTTTTTTATATCCATAAAAAAGAGGGTATTAAAAAACTGATAATCTGATATCTGATATAGCTTTATAAGAATTAGTATCCTGCAAGAGGGATACGTTCATCCTAAACGCATCCTAAGAGAATCCTAAAGAAAAAAATAACTATAGGGTATCATTAGTTTTTTGTTTCTTTTATCCAGTGTCCCTGCATTACACCTGTTCTACCCTTAGTTTTTTCTATTCTTGTGTTTCCTGCAAAAACAGATGCAGATACAAATAACAACATTAACAACAGTATCTTTTTCATTGCGATAATTATTTTAATAAGTTTTTATTATTCTATTCTGTTTATTTTATTTCTTCTCTGCAGAAAGATAAATATTGTAGCAGCCTACGCATACAAGACTGAGGACAGCCAAATAGATTACAAGAATGCTCTGCAGCGATGGAGTAGCAAAGTGAACTGATGCAATCCATCCTGCAGTATTGCCCATCATACTGTAGTAGAGCATCTGCATCCATTTAAAACCTCCTTCTGTAACAAACAAAGCCACTGCTGCCAATGTGCACACAATGGTCCATATTCTATTGGTCTTCCATGATGATTTTGGAAGACTCTGAATAACGCGCTCAGAAAAGCCATTATCTTCTATTTCAAATTTATGCTGACTAAAAAAGAGGTCAACAAGTTCATCATCTTTCATTTTATCAATCATAGCCATTACTTCTTAGATATGTTGCAAGTTTCTGTTTTCCTCGGAACAAATGACTCTTTACCGTACCAGGAGCCATGCCCGTAATCTCAGAGATTTTATCAATAGGTTGCCCTTCAATAAGCTGTAGTGTAATACAAGAACGTTCACTTTCGGATAATATTGCCATAGCATTGTACAAATCCATCTTAAGATTACTATCAACACTCTGTGAACCTTTGCGTGATACTATGGGTTGCTCTATATCCTCTGTCACCTTGTTACGCCGTATTTGATCGTAGAAACAGTTATAGGCAATGCGGTAGAGCCATGTAGAGAAACTACTAAGCCCCTTGAACTTGGTGATGTTGGTATATGCCTTCAGAAAGGTGTCTTGCGCCAGATCATCGGCAAGTTGCTCGTCACCTTTGGTTAGCCCCAAAAGGAAACGCCTCACGGGCGACTGATATTTCACAACCAGCTTGTTGAATGCTCGCTGATTGTGAAACACAGCCACCTGCGTGATGAGAGAGATATCGTCGAGATCTGCCATTTGTTTTTAATTGACTAATTTTAGAATTCCTGACGGTTGATATCTAAATCGGTAGAGTCAGAATTGTCGTTCTTACTCTTTCTATTAACGGAATGACGTGCAATATACATCTGTCCTAAACCCATACAGAGAATAAGCGCACCAACACCAATAATAGAATCGGCACCAAGGAACCAGAACAGAACCATCAATCCACCACCGATAGAAACATTGCGCACTCCTATCTCCCATTGATGATCAGGGTCTTTTTTGTCTTTTTCCCTCACTTCATCAGGTATAGGTTGTCCAGAAGCCATTGCCTTCTCTGCCAAAGCCACCCTATCATTATGACGTTTTATGAAGAAACGCAGTACAAGAATAACTACTATGATAGGTGCAAGCAAGAATAGGAACACAAGGGTGATTATAAATATAGCAAGAATAATTCCCCCCACTCCTTTTGCAAAGCTACGACCGAAGATTTCGTTTATCTCGTCATCATCAGTATCATTACGGTTATTCTGATATGATGGTGAATACTCCTCGGCTTCATCTTTATCTACACCCGTTGTATCAGAATAGGCATCGATGCCGCCAGAGGCAGCTGTTTGTGATGCAGCAACAGCATCTTTCAATGTGTCAGCTTGAGCATTCTTAACAGCGGAAGCCGGGGTTGTTTTTACCGCTGTTGCAACTGCGTGATGACGATGTTTCTGTCCACCAGCCGAAACAGTTGCACTCAACGCAAATAGCATTGCCAAAGTTAGAATAATCTGTTTCATAACGTATCTTTTTAAATTATTTTCTGAACGTTAGACGAAAGCTTATTGCAATAAGTTGCAAAGTAATAAAAAAAAAGCTACTTTTGCAAAAACAATATAATAAAGTACAGGTAGTTATATGACACTTCCAGAAGCATTTTTAGCATACACACGTGAACTTATGGGCGAGGAACTCTTTGCAACCTTCATGAAAGGAATAGAAGAAGAAACACCAACAAGCATAAGGATAAACCCATTTAAAATAACATGGAACGGTGAACATGGAACGTCGAACGTTCCTTGGTGCAAAAACGGTTTCTATTTGGAAGAACGCCCAAATTTCACTTTCGACCCCCTACTACATGCAGGAGTCTACTATGTTCAAGAAGCAGCTTCAATGTTTCTTGACCTCGTGCTACGCACACATGTGAAACAACCTGTAACCATGCTTGATGCTTGTGCAGCCCCTGGAGGTAAAACAACATGCGCCATGTCGGCATTACCCGAAGGAAGTGTACTATTCAGCAATGAGCCTATGCACACCCGTGCAAACATTTTGGCAGAAAACATCTTGAAATATGGCAATCCAAACATTATTGTTACTAATAATTATCCACGGGATTACAAAAAGACTAAACTGCAATTTGATGTTATACTCACAGATGTACCATGCTCAGGCGAAGGAATGTTTCGCAAAGACCAAGGAGCCATTGATGAATGGAGTACAAAGAAGGTTGAAGAGTGTACCGAATTGCAACGCTGTATAGTTCAAGAACTATGGGACAATCTTCGACCAGGCGGTTTACTGGTATATTCAACATGCACCTTCAATGCACACGAAGATGAAGAAAATGTGGAATGGATTGTTAACGAACTTGGAGCTAAGCTACTTGAAGTGCCTGTAAAAGAAGAATGGAACATTACAGGTAGTCTTATTAATAACAACAAAGGAAAGTTAGGAGGGAACTTTCCTGTATATAGATTTATCCCTGGAAAAACGAAAGGCGAGGGATTATTCATGGCTGTGATGAGAAAAAACGGCTCTACCAATATTCCATTCAGAGACACAAATGCAAAACTCACTGCCTTTGAAGAGAAAGAAACGAAAAAATTAAAAGTTCTGGCACACGGTATAAATGCCGACATTATCAAAGGCAAGAACACTATACCTGATCATTCAAAAGCCTTATCAATATTATCCCCAAAGGATGAATATCCAAAAGTGGAAATCAGCTGGAAAGACGCTATCAATTATCTGCGCAAAGAAGCAATCGTTCTTCCAAATGATGCACCACGCGGAATTGTGTTACTAAGCTATAACGGATTTGCTTTGGGCTTTGCCAAGAACTTAGGCAACAGAGCCAACAACCTATACCCACAGGAATGGAGGATAAAGTCGACTCATGTGCCAAAGGAAGAATTACAATTTTTGACTGTTGAATTGGTCAGTCAGTGACCTTCGGTTAAAAGTTACTTCCCTCGCTTTAATGTTTGCACCGGCAAGCCGACAGCAAACGCTCGGTCAGTGACCTTCGTTTCAAACTTCAAACTTCAATATTCAAACTTCAATGTTCAAAGTTATACGTATTCTTGCTTGCATATCAAAGAACAATGCCTTAGGAAAAGCGAACAAGCTGCTCTATAATATCCCTGAAGACATGAATCGCTTCAAGAAATTAACTACTGGGCACACTATTATTATGGGAAGACGAACCTATGAGTCGCTACCGCATGGCGCTCTACCCAATAGACGCAATATTGTACTTAGCAGAACAATACGAGAATATGAAGGCTGCGAAGTATATAGTTCGCTAAATGAAGCTTTGAAACATAGCAAAGGCGATGTTTATATTATCGGGGGTGCAAGCGTATATCACGAAGCCATGACTAAGTGCGATGAATTGCTACTTACCATTGTTGACGACATCTATCCTGATGCAGACACCTTCTTTCCTGATTATACAGAATGGAAACTCGCAGGAAAGGAAGAGCATAAAAAAAGCGAAAGCAATTCACATGCTTTCGCCTTCTGCAAATATATAAAATAATTGCTTCCAGAAAAACTGATTAATCAGAAATTTCCTCTGTATCTTCAATTTCGTCTGTAGCCTCAACCTCAGGGACTGGCAACTGACGATCAATTGTTGAGTTGAAAGAAATGATAGTTTCACTACGGCTCAAACCAAGAGGTTGCAATTTGTCGTGAATGATTGTCATCAAATCACGATTGTTCTTAGCATACATCTTGATAAAGAGATCCATGTCGCCAGTAGTTGCATGACATTCAACTACCTCAGGAATCTTCTTCAAAGCCTCAACAACAACATCGTGAGACTCAGGATCTTTCAAATAAAGAGAAACATAAGCGCAAGTTTCATATCCTATCTTCTCAGGGTCGATAATAAACTGAGAGCCTTTTAAAACTCCCTGGCTTGTTAACTTTTGAATACGTTGATGAATAGCAGCACCGCTTACATTACATGCGCGGGCTACTTCAAGAAATGGGATACGAGCGTCTTCTGCAACAAGTCGCAGAATCTTCTTATCCAAAGCATCTAAACTATGATGTGCCATTTAAATTATAATATGTTTTTATTAATTGTTTGCAAAGTTAGCAATAATATCTTTAAATCGCAATAATTTAGCACTTAAAAGTTATTAAACAAAACTTTATACACAACTTTAACATTTTATAATACAAAATGCAATATTGTATATCATTTTGTTAGTTTATGAAACTATTATTCTATTTTTCTGTTGCAGAATAACTGATTTTTAAAGCTTTTGATTTACGAAGAGCCTGTTTAACCTCTGAAATAATTCCCATTTTTGTACTTCTATCAGCCTTTATTGACACTGTCATCTGCTGTTGGTCTTCTGGACTCATGCGTGATTTTTCGGCAGCAATATAGTCAATTATATCAGTTGTTGTTGCATATTTATCATTCAACTGAATAACAGAATTTCCTTGAACTGTTCCAGTGACAGGTTTACCTATATATATATAAGTGACAGCCGTTTTCTTGGTTAAACGAGTAAGTTCTGTGCCCTGCGGAACCTGATATTTCACTTTTAGAGTAACCTTTCTCATGTGAGTAACAATCATGAAAAAGAATAGCACAGTGAAAATCAAATCAGGCAAAGATGAAGTGTTGAGTCCAGGAATTTCACGACGTGTACGTTTGAACATACTCATTGCGCACCTCCTTCCTGCAAGTTATATGTTTCGGCTATACGCTGAGGACACATATCCTTGATCTTTTCTTTTTCGTCATTGGTGAGTTTACCAAACGGACGATGATAAACCTTTCGAGCCGTAGCATCTCTCCATGCCTTATATGCCCTTACAAGTTCGTTTTGAACATTAAAATAAGTATTATAGTCTGATTTAGGATCTGCATCAAGGGAAATCATGTGACTCTTACCCAAACGCAGTATAAAACTCTCAACCTTTTCATGCAACTTATCAATAGCCATCGGTTTATCATCAATCAAAAGTTCATTTTGGGCAGAAATTTTAATCGTCATCAACCTGTTTTTATTAACTGCACTTTCCTCTTGCTTCTGCTGATTATCTGCAGGAGGCAACTGACGCGACAAGCCCTTGTCAACATCCATTGATGATGCCACAAGAAAGAATATCAACAGCATGAAAGAGATATCAGCTGTTGATGTGGTATTAAGTGCAGGAACTCTATGCTTTTGACGACGTATATTCATCATTGATGTTTTCTTCTATATTTTGTTGCACCATAAAGTACCGCTCCTATTGCAGCAACTATCATAATTATGGATGTGTTCACAAACAAGTCGCTGGCAGTAAGACCAAGCCAATCGGTATATTGGTTTCCATTCACAGATACAGCATCGCGTGAAGCAAACAAACCTGTGAGCACAACAGAAGTCAATGTGCCCAAAACAACATAACGACGTATCTTACCAACAGGAATATTATTATCAAGCACTATCTTGTTCTGACGTGCCATATTAAACTCTCTCCACAACGCCCATACCGCCAAGGCAAATGCAGCAATAGCAAGAATGACCATAAAGATTAACAATACATCAGTAAATAAAGGTGCATTGAAGTTGGGGTCATCAGTAAAAGGTCGACTGAACCCCACAAGCCAAAACAGCAGGAAGATTACGATGGTCATAGCAGTAAGCATATAGAGCACACATTGCGAAATGCGCTCTGTTGACCAAGTATGTATTTTGACAAATTTTAGCTTCATTTGTTTTTCAGTTTATACTTCATAACAGAATCAAGTAAGGAGATGGCACTTTCTTCCATCTGGCTTGTTATATGCTCTATCTTTGAAAGGATGTAGTTGTAGAAAACCTGAAGAATAAGAGCAACTATAATACCAAAGATAGTGGTTATCAAAGCTACTTTCATACCAGCAGCAACAATAGTTGGATTAATATCGCCAGCAGACTGTATCTGATCAAATGCCATAACCATACCAATTACTGTACCAAGGAATCCCAAACTTGGTGCCATGGCTATAAAAAGAGTAATCCACGAACAGCCTTTATCAAGATTTGCGCTCTGCACACTACCATAGCTCGCAACCGAACGCTCTACATTATCAATAGACTCGTTGATACGTTCAAGCCCTTGATAACATATAGAAGCTACAGGTCCTCTGGTTTCACGACATTGTGTTTTTGCACCCTCAATATCACCATTCATTATCTTTTCATCAAGATCCCTCATGAACTTCTTTGCATTAATTTCCGAAAGACTGAGATAGATAATACGCTCTATACAGAAAGCAAGTCCTATAACAAGAGCTAAAGCTACAAGTGACATAAAACCAGCATTACCTTCTATGAACTTAGTTTTAAGACTTTTGTGAAAGCTCTCGCTTTCAACCTCGTCAGCAACATCTGTTGATGGTTCATCAAAAGCATCCAAAACATCATCGGCTGCAGAATCTTTCACCATAGTGTCTGCGATAGCACTATCTTTCTTTACTGTCGTTGCCTTTTGCTCTGTTTTCACAGGAGCCTTAGCACTCACCTTCTTGCCCTGTGCGAATGCTGTATTACAAACAAAAATTAGGAGTGTAACAATTGCAAGTTTTGCAATATATCTTTTCATAAGCATGAATTTTTTTAATTTGCGGAAAGAGGGGGATTCGAACCCCCGATACCCTTTTGGAGTATACACGCTTTCCAGGCGTGCCTCTTAAGCCACTCGAGCATCTTTCCCCTACTTATTAACAAAATGCGAATGCAAAAGTAATCATTTTTGCGTTGCCTTTCAAGTCTTTTTATTGTTTTTTTGATATTTAATTATCTTTATCTGCCGTTTAAATGTTAAACACGCGTTTCACATTAGCGTTTGTAACTTTAGCAACATTCTCAGGCTCTATGTCATAAGCCTCAGCCAAAGTAAGCAATACCTGCTTTACAAATGCAGGTTCGTTGCGTTTACCACGATAAGGAACAGGTGCCATATATGGACTGTCGGTTTCAAGTACAATACGCTCCAAGGGTACAGATGCAGACAAATCTTCACGCAGATGACTATTCTTAAATGTAGAAACGCCACCTATTCCCAACACAAATCTGTCGCTAAATTCAAGATATCGTTGTGCTTCCTTTTGATTACCAGTAAAACAATGGAAAACTCCACCTGGAAGTCTATCTCTATAAGGTTTCATTATTTCAAGCAATTCATTCTGGGCTTTTCGACAATGAATCATCAGCGGAAGGTTCATCTCGACACTCCATTTCACCTGTTCCTCGAAAGCCAGCAGTTGCTCTTTTTCATACTCACGACTCCAATAGAAATCAAGTCCACATTCGCCTATGGCTATATACTGATGTTGCTTATCGTTAAACAAGGCATCACGCATCAACGCAAGTACTTCAACATAATCCGCCTTAACTTCTTCAGGCTGAAGTCCCATCATAGGATATAGCACATCTGGAAAAGCGGCACAAATACGTGGAACAGTTGCCAAACTGTTTCTATCTATAGCTGGGATAAAAATCTTGCTCACCCCAGCCTTCTTTGCACGCTCTATTGTTGCAATCAAGTCGTCCTTGAATTCCTCACCATCAAGATGAGCATGAGTATCTATGAACATCATAATTTATTTGTTGCGATGTAACATTTTATCAGCATACATTCTAAGTTCACTCTTGCGTTCCTCGGCTACGTTTACAGCATCAAGATATTTTCTTGCACTATCGAAGTAAGAAGCAATCTTCTGTTTAGCCAGTTTATCAATACCTATTTCATTATACAAGTGTGTTACGGCAGCAACCTTTTCCTTACGGTCAAATGTTTTTGCTTCAATCCATTTGGTAAGTTCTGCACGTTGAGCATTATCAGCCTTTTCAAAGGCATTGATAAGCATATAGGTTTTCTTGTTGCTGGTAATATCTCCTCCTATAGCCTTTCCAAACACCTTTTCATCTCCATACACATCAAGATAATCATCCTGCAATTGGAAAGCAAGCCCTATCTGTTCACCAAATTTATACAGATTATCTTGATCAGCCTGAGAAGCACCAGCAAGAATAGCACCCATTTTTATAGCACACGCCAACAACACACTTGTCTTAAGACGAATCATCTCAATATACTCGTCTTCTTTAACATCAAGGCGATTCTCGAAGTCCATATCATACTGCTGTCCCTCACCTATTTCCAACGCTGTTTCTGTGAAAAGATTCAATACATCCGACAACTTATCTTTAGGGCATTCTGCCATCATTCGCTGATAAGCCATAACGAGCATCGAATCACCAGAAAGAATAGCTGTATTGTCATTCCACTTCTTATGAACAGTAGGTTTCCCACGACGCACATCAGCATTATCCATCAAATCATCATGCAATAATGTATAATTATGATAGGTTTCAAGAGCAACAGCATTCATTAGGATGCGTTCTGGATCTTCTTTGAACAGGTTATACCCCAAAAGCATCAGAACAGGACGGATGCGCTTACCACCCATCGAGAGAACATATTTGATAGGGTCGTAAAGACCAGTTGGTTTACGATCGTATGATAGATTTTCGAGAAAAGCATTTACCTTCTCTAATATTTCGTCAGAAGTGTACATATTTTTTTGTGATTTTTATTCTAAATTACGTTTCTACAATCTAAACACTATTGGAATAGCAAACATGGTTCTGCAAGGCTTTCCCATTTCAACGCCAGGTTTCCACTTTGGCATCATGCGAACCACACGAAGAGCTTCTCTATCAAGAGATGGATCTATCCCCTGCTCAAGTTTAACATTAGCTATCGTTCCATCTTTATTAATAATAAATGAAACAACCACTTTGCCCTGAATCTTTCGATTCTGCGCCATTACCGGATATTTAAGATTTTTAGTGAGCCATTTCATAAATTCAACCATACCGCCTGGAAACTCTGGCAGTTCCTGCACCACTCTAAAGTTCAACGGATTATCATCTTCATCAACCGCTACAGGTGAAAGGGCTGTTGTTTGATCATCTTGTTGCACAAGGTCTGTCTGCATTCCAGCACCTACTCCTTGGGCAACATCATTATTGTTTGGATTTAGCTTTTTTGAAATATCAGGATCTGTATCTACAGGTTTCAACTTCTCAGTAACAGAAGGAGCTGCCACAGGAGCAGCAGCTATCATATCATGGGTGTCCATAGCAGGCAACATCTCTATATCTTCGCTCATATCATCAAAGGTATCTGCCGTAGAATTACCGTCATCAACATTAGATGTAAACTCAAGTCCTACATAACAAACCGACAATACAAATATCAAGCCCAACAAAAATCCTGTTGTTCTGCGATTATCAAGACTGGCCTTATCAGATTTCTTTATTTCCATTTCAATAAAAACGAATTTCTTCCGTTCTTAAAGTATTAAACTTCATGCAAATTTAATGCTTATATTTGAAAAAAGCATTATCTTTGCCGAATAATTAGGAAAATTAAATGAAAAAGGCTTTATTCGCACTTATGTTCACACTCGCTGCCACAAACGCATCTGCACAACAGGAGAGTCAGACAGGATACAATTTTCTACGTCTGCCCGTAAGTGCTCATGCTGCAGCTCTCGGCGGTAGCAACATCAGCCTCATAGAGGACGATGCATCCCTGATTTTCCATAATCCCGCCCTACTCTCTTCTGTAAGCGACAAGAGCATCAACCTCAACTACATGCATTACATGAAAGGAGTAAAGATTGCTTCTGCAGCATTCAACAGAACAATTACAGACAAAGCGTCATGGGCTATTTCTGGACAATATATTGATTACGGGTCAATAAAAGAAGTTGATGCCGCCAACAACATTTCCGGAAATTTTACTGCAAAGGATATTGCCATAGCAGGATATTTTTCATACATGCTTTCAGAGCACATAGCGGGCGGTATTGCAGCAAAGTTCATCACCTCATACATAGGTCAATACAGCTCTATGGCTGTAGGTGTTGATTTAGGTTTAAACTATTACAACTCAGAGAACGAATTAAGTTTCTCATTAGTAGCCAAGAATCTTGGAGGTGAAATAAAATCCTACGAAAATGATTTTACCCGTATGCCAATAGATTTCCAGGCTGGTGTCAGCAAACAACTCACCAACACCCCTTTCCGTTTTTCGGCAACACTTAACGATCTTGGACATTGGGACTACAAGTTTATCAATCACCTTTCATTAGGCGTTGACTGCCTTCTCTCAGACCAAATATGGATAGGCGGCGGCTACAACTTCCGTCTAAAGAACGAAATGAGTATAAAAAGCTCTGACGACATAGAAGACGAAAGTTCACATGGAGCAGGCCTGACAGTAGGAGCAGGCATAAATCTTGAACGCTTCAAGATAAATATCAGCTATGGTAAATATCACGTAAGTTCAAGTTCTCTCATGATAAACCTTGGCTACACTTTATAATTCACGATAACAACAAAAATAAAATACATTATGAAAAAGATTATCATAGCCATTGATGGCTTTTCATCATGTGGCAAAAGCACTATGGCAAAAGATCTTGCACGAGAAATTGGCTACGTATATGTTGACACAGGCGCCATGTATAGAGCTGTAACTCTCTATGCTTTACGCAACCAACTTTTCAACAACGACAACACAGTTAAGATTGACGAACTTGAAAAACAGATGAAGAATATCACCATCACTTTCAAATTCAATGCCGAAACAGGACGTCCTGACACATATTTAAACGGCGAACTTGTTGAAAAAGAGATTCGCTCACTCGAAGTATCTTCTCATGTAAGTCCTATAGCAGCTGTTCCTTTCGTGCGCACAGCAATGGTAGCTCAACAGCAGCGCATGGGTGAAAGCAAAGGCATAGTAATGGATGGTAGAGATATAGGCACAACTGTTTTTCCACAAGCAGAACTTAAAATATTCGTAACAGCTTCAGCAGAAGTACGTGCACAGCGCCGCTATGACGAGTTACAAGCCAAAGGCATGCCAGCTGACTATGCCGACATTTTAAAAAACGTTGAAGAGCGCGACTATATCGACTCTCATCGCGAAGTTTCTCCACTTCGCAAGGCTGACGATGCAATAGAACTTGACAATAGCCATATGACCATACCTGAACAAAAGGCATGGCTCATGGAAAAATATCAGGTTGCAGCCTCAAAATAACAGATAGAAACTCATCACAACTTTTTAGTAGGTATAATTGCCACCTTTGCTTTGCAATTATACCTACTATATAGCATCAACCTAATAATATTGTTAAAAACCATACCTAAAACATGGTATTTATCAATCCTTTTTTGTACCTTTGCGGTTGGAAGTCCCAAAAAGGCTATTAGCTTTTTAACAAGACGAAATTTTTAATTATATATTCACAATAAATTAATTTAGGGAATATGATTTATACTAAGGAAGTTGACAACATGTGCGTTGTCAAGAAGGGCGCTTACCATGGCCCAGCCCCAATCCCAGAAGAAGGTAAGTGGATTCAGGCAAAGGAAATCAAAGACATTTCTGGTTACACACACGGTATTGGCTGGTGTGCTCCTCAGCAGGGTACATGTAAGCTTTCTTTGAACATCAAGGAAGGTGTTATCGTTGAGGCACTCGTTGAGACCGTTGGTTGTTCTGGTATGACTCACTCAGCTGCTATGGCTGCTGAAATTCTCCCAGGTAAGACAATTCTTGAAGCTTTGAACACTGACCTCGTTTGCGACGCTATCAACGTAGCAATGCGCGAGCTCTTCCTGCAGATCGTTTACGGTCGTTCACAGAGTGCTTTCTCTGAGGGCGGTCTTGCTGTAGGTACAGGTCTTGAGGATCTTGGTAAGGGTCTCCGTTCAATGGTTGGTACTACATATGGTACACTTGAGAAGGGTGCACGTTACCTCGAGCTTACTCAGGGTTACATCACAAAGCAGTTCCTCGATGCAGAGAACCAGATTGTTGGTTATGAGTTTGTTAACTTTGGTAAGATGATGGAAGCTATCAAGGGTGGTATGGACGCTAACGACGCAGTGAAGAAGTTCACAGGTAAGTATGGCCGTACAACTGCTGACCAGGGTGTTGTTAAATCTATTGACCCACGTAACGAATAATAAGGAGGAAATACAATATGGCAATTAGAAAAGTAGTTTACGAGAGCCAGAACCGTCGTGAGGCACAGGTTAACGCAGTGCTGAACAAGTATGGCATCAAAGACCTCGAAGAGGCTAATGCAATTTGCGAAGAACTTGGTGTAGATCCTTATCAGATTTGCGCTGAGACTCAGGATATTTGTTTCGAGAATGCAAAGTGGGCTTATGTAGCTGGTGCTGCAATCGCTATCAAGAAGGGTTGCAAGAGTGCTGCTGAGTGCGCTGAGGCTATCGGTGAAGGTTTGCAGGCATTCTGCATCCCTGGTTCTGTAGCTGATGACCGTAAGGTAGGTATTGGTCACGGTAACCTCGCAGGTCGTCTTCTCCGCGAAGAGACACAGTGTTTCGCATTCCTTGCAGGTCACGAGTCATTCGCTGCTGCTGAGGGTGCAATCAAGATTGCTGAGATGGCAAACAAGGTTCGTAAGAATCCTCTTCGCGTTATCCTCAACGGTCTTGGTAAGGACGCAGCACAGATCATCAGCCGTATCAACGGTTTCACATACGTAAAGACACAGTTCGACTACGCTACTGGTAAGCTTAACGTTGTTGAGACAATTCCTTACGGTAACAACCCAGCTCGTCTTAAGGTTAACTGCTATGGTTCTGACGATGTTCGCGAGGGTGTTGCTATTCTGTGGCACGAGGGTGTTGACGTATCAATCACTGGTAACTCAACAAACCCAACTCGTTTCCAGCACCCAGTAGCTGGTACATACAAGAAGGAGCGTGTACTCGCTGGTAAGCCTTACTTCTCAGTAGCTTCAGGTGGTGGTACAGGTCGTACTCTGCACCCAGATAATATGGCTGCAGGTCCTGCTTCTTACGGTATGACAGATACCCTTGGCCGTATGCACTCTGACGCTCAGTTTGCTGGTTCTTCTTCAGTTCCTGCACACGTTGAGATGATGGGCTTCCTCGGTATGGGTAACAACCCAATGGTAGGTGCTACCGTAGCTGTTGCTGTTCAGACAGACCTTCTCTTGAACAAGCGTGCTTAATAGTAGAGCAATAAAACTTAAAATACAAATCCCTGCAATCAATTGGTTGCAGGGATTTTTTTAGCCCCCAACTTACCATGATTACATTATTTTATATATCTTTGCAAGATAAAAAACAAAATAAATTAACATACCATGCGTAAACTTACAACTATCCTTGCAAGCCTGCTGCTTGCCCTTCCCTCTGTTGCACAACAGAAGCCCCACACCTGGTCTATAACTCCAAAAGTTGGAATTACTTCAAGCAAGTTCAGTAAAAGTACAGAAGCTGGCTACATATATACTCCAGTCATAGAAACAGAGGATATGATATCCCAAGAAATCATGTCCACAAGAACAAATTGCTTTTTCACAAACAGCCATCATCAAACAGGATTCACTATAGGAGCAGAAGCGCAATATCAATTCAATAAAACATTTGGATTATCATTTGGATTATTTTATACTCAGCAAGGAGTAAAATGGAATACCAAAGGATACTATAACAATATAGGATACTCTCCCAGCAATTCTCCTTTATATCCTGAAATACCAAGCGATTTTATTGCAACAGCAAGAATTGATTTCAAAGACAACTACAAGTATAACTACAACACCCTAAACATTCCTATCCTTGCCAACTTTTACATTTGGAAAGGATTAGCTTTAAAAGCAGGTATAGAACCACAGATAAAACTGTCTGCAGATATTAATGCCAAAACAACAGTAACCAATTTAAATTCACACGAATACAATACCGTCTTAATAAACTATACAAACAGCAATTGCAGAAATTTCAATCTTGCAGCACCAATAGGCATCAGTTATGAGTACAAAAGCATCTGTGCCGACATACAATATCACCATGGTATCACACACGTAATGCACAATGGTGCAGACAACATAACAACACAGTTATTCACGTTCACCTTGGGCTACAAACTATAAAAAGTGTGTGCAAATTTTATTGTTATGTTTGTTATGTAACGCTCTTAACACACAGAACAACCCAATTTTAGGCATAACATAACAAACATAACACTAAAAATGGATATAGACGCATTATAGAAGGAATATAGAGAAATATAGACAACAAATCAGAGAAAACTTTTTAAAGTATAGAAAACAAAAGGGGCAACCTAAAAAGGATGCCCCAAGATTCATTTAGTCTAAATGATTCGAACAGCTAAGTGTTCGGAAGAATTATATTATGCTATTAAAAACCAAATTTATAAAAAGAACTAATTCTTCAGTTTGAATGCGTTCTCAATTGAAGAAAGTTCTGCAACAAAAGCCTTATCAACCTTCATACGACGTTCTACCTGCGAACAACTATGAATAACAGTAGAGTGATCTCGATTACCAACAAGCTTACCAATACGACTTGCAGGCATCTTGGTATATTTCTGAGCAAGATACATTGATACCTGACGAGCCTGAACAAGATCACGCTTACGACTCTTACTATTCACGGCTGTAGCTGTAACATTGAAATGATTACAAACAGTATCAAGAATGTCATCAATTGTAAGCGGTTTGTCGTCAACCTTAACAGCACGCTTGATAACTCGCTCAGCAAGACGCATATCAATATTGCAGTTGTAAACCACACTATAAGCCAAAAGACTATTGATAACACCCTGCAAATCGCGCACACTACCATTTGCTGTTGAAGCTATATACCTAATAACATCATCAGGGATAGTAAGACCATCACGCTTAATCTTACGCTTGAGGATATCAACACAGAGTTGCACATTTGGCTTTTCAAGCTCAGCTATCAAACCGCAAGAGAATCGTGTGAGCAAACGCTCATTCATACCTTTGAGGTCAACAGGAGGACGGTCAGAAGCAAGAATAATACGTTTGTTGTTGCGGAACAGATGATTGAAGATGTGGAAGAAAGTATCCTGAGTCTTCACAGCTGTTGCCCACTCCTGAATATCATCAACGATAAGCATATCAATAGTTTGATAGAAGCCGATGAAATCATTAAGTGTATTATGTAACACAGCATTAGTGTATTGAACCTGGAAAAGACGGGCACTGATATACAGAACACGCTTCTGTGGATAAAGTTCCTTGCAACGAGCACCTATAGCATTAATCAAGTGTGTTTTACCACAACCTGAAGGACCATAGATGAACATTGGGTTAAACTGTGCTGTATTAGGATGTTCAGCAATACTCTGACCAACACTACGCGGAAGTTTATTGCTATCACCCTCAATATAATTGCTGAAAGTAAGACGAGGATTAAGCTGAGAATCAATCTCCTGAGGCTGAGCAACATCAAGAGCCGAAATCTCATTTGCACGACTTCTTGGCTGAGGCTTATTGGAATCAGCCTCTGGCTCTGCCTCTATCACCTGAGTTAACCTATGCTCTTTATCTGTAACAACTCTATACTGCAACTGAATACCGTCACAGAAAGTGTGTCTAAGCACCTTTGAAAGCAAGTCAATAAAGTTCTCCTCCAGATACTCATACACATAAGGTGATGGTACCTGAACAAGCAATGTCTTTTTGTTCTCATCGAACTTCTCAAAGACAAGACTCTTGAACCATGTTTTGTACTGCTGTGGGGTTACGTTCCTCGCAATGAGCGCAAGAGCACTGTCCCAACGAGCATCAGGACTTTCTTTCATTCTATGTTATTTATTACAGATATGTAATTGTATGTCTTTCGACCCAAGTTAAGTCACCTTAGAACTCACGATTATTAGTAGTTTTAGGCTCTTCTTACTTTTTATCTTTTGCAAAGGTAGCAAATTTTTCCGTAACTTGCAACCCCCACTTTTTTTATGTTTATTTTCAAAATCACGTAAGTTACTGAAATAGTGTAAGTTAAGCAAAACAAGGTGTTTTTCGTGCATTTTATAATGTTTCACGCTCATAACCAACTGAAAACTAACAAAATAAAAAGATTTAATGAGAATTTTAAACTTTAACCTTTCAAAAAAAATTTTTAGGTTTTAAAACCTCAATTTATAAGCATGTTAGCCATTTGTTACAAGCGTGAAACAATCAGTAATAAAATAATACAAAAGTTTTTTCAGAGTTTCATTCTAACATTTCTAAAACATTATCTAACTCTTCAAAAGTGTCAGACCTACTATACTGTATGTTTGGCTCAGCCTCTGAATTATTAGTGCTTAAACACACTACAGACAGAGACTCTACGCCCATGACACAGATAGCTGGAGAAATATATCTTTTCATCTTCATCTTTGTATTTGCTTTTTGCCCTTAACAATAATAATTCCCTTATAGTTTTTGCCTACACGTTGGCCAGAGAGAGTATATCTTGATCCATTAACATCATCTTCTGAGTTTTCTACATTGCTAATATTTGTAGCATTAAAACTCAAATCATAACTCTTAGCTGGAGCAGATGACGGAACAAGTAAGAATGCCTTATGAGCTGCATTAGTAACACTATTGCCACCTGTACCATTCTGCCAGAAGAAGCCATAATTATATACACCCTCAGTAACCTCTTTACGAGAAAGAATGTAATAAGAACCCTCACCCGCAAACTCTTGCTCGCTATCAGAGCCTTTAAGATAGTTAGTACCTACAAAACTTGCAGGTGCAGCAGAAGTACTTTCCATTACTATTCCAGGCTCGTGTGACGTTGAATATACAATATATCCCTCACCACCCTTCAGCACACTACCCTCAACAGCTGTAAGTGTAAGTTTCTGTGTACCATCATCAACATCTGTAACACGATATGCACTAACGCCTGTAGGCATAGCAACATTACTTGAACTATAGAATGTGCCCCAATAGCCTTCCTGCTCATCAACAGTAATAGGCACAAGTGTTGAAGCTGTAGGAACAAGTGTCACGTCAATCTGAGAAGCATTATTCCAATAACCTAAATTATTACCCCATCCGCCTAAATCATTAATATACGGCTTACCAGATGTAGTTGTAAACTTCATAATGAATGAAGTTTCATTTTCTGACCAAGGTAATATATCCCATACAGTTGCAGCATCAGCATCGTCGCCCATTTCAGGTGCAGATTCACCTGCATTTAGCCATTTACCTGTTGCCTTATTCTGTATGCGATAACCAACATAAGGACTGCCAAAGAAAGCCCAGCGGTAATAATCTGTATTTTGTTTCGAGGTTGTTATTGCAGCTTTGCCTTCTGATGTTTCATTAAGCCATCCATAACGCACCTTTACCTCATAATAGTTATATGCGTTTTCAGAAGACTCAACAAAAGGTGTTGTATACACAGCCTCAACAACTTTTTGAACAGGCTCTGTGTAAGTAAATGCTGTAAATGAAGGGAACGAAACAAATGCAGGCTTTATTACATCAGGGCAAGCAGATACCACACTATTCACAAACTGAGGCTCATGGTATGTTTTTACAACCTCACCAGCTTTATTTTTTACAATCCATTCTACATAATGCACGGCAGCAGGCATTATTGCATCTTCACCATTACCACCTGCAGCAACAATAGTGAAATCAGTATTCTTTATTTTAGAATATACATTAGCAGGAACAGTAAAATTATATTTATTTGAGAGAAAAACAAGTTTCCCAGCAGCATCATACACCTTAAAACCTACTGCTCCTGAAGCATTACTATGATTTACAGAAACATTCAAACCGCCATCGTTCTCAACATAAGAAGCCAAATATCCTGTAGCTACATTTGTAGAAACAAAGTCGGTATATTGACCTACGTCTCCAGCCTTACCAATTTCGTATCCCAAATATGATTTCTTTAATTCATTTTCTGCATGTCCCTCATAAGTAGCAAGCGGAGCCGTCACACGGTCTTCAATAAACACCATATTGGTCTTTTTATAATTATGCGACTTCACCTCGCTTATAGCCGCATCTATCATTTCCTGAGTGATATTCAGATAATAAGTGCCATAGTCACCTACCCAGAACACATTACTAACACTATGCTCAGCATAATCCTTTAGCTCAGGAATAACGAAGAAACCATAAGCCTGGAAGAACTCAGTAAGATCATAGCCACTTACCTCGCAAGCCTTCTTATAGAATTTCAGATAATCATCCGATGCGTCAACAGCCGTATTCTGCACTCGCCTCATAGGGTCGGCACGCAATGCTTTAAACAGTTCTGGATAGAAATCAGTTTTAAAGCCCTGCACATGGAAGAACTGATAAAGCTGATAATACATATGAGTGCGTTCCCATATTCCTCGTGAAACCCAGAACACATCATCAGCCATATTATTTAATGTCACGTATGTATATTCGGCTCTACTTGTAAGATGACCATTCAAGAATGTTACTATATTAGAGAACACATTATTAGAAACCTCACTCTGACCAATCATATTAATAGCAGCCTGGTTGATATGTCCTATCTCATGAGCAGGTCCCCAAAGTTCAGAACCAGCAAACAAGTTTTCATAACTCATTATTCCAGACAGAGTAGTCTCATTATAGTATGTTCCATAATTAGAAGCATACATATGACTACTACTCTTTGGACTAAAAGACACAGCCATAAGAGGGTTATTAAAATAACCATCAAACTCAGAAAGTCCCATGATATTATGCTCGGTACTAACAATAAAATCCCATTGTCCTAACAGCTCAACCATTTTTTCAGGACAAGCAGTAATAACCGAACTGGCATTCATATGGAAGATTTGCTTATTACTACGCAACTGCAGAAAGTCGTTTTCCTTAAAGAGCTTTTCTTTCATTATAGCCCAGTCCTCATTAGTATCACCACGCACTACCGAGAAATAACCATTAACCTTTCCACCCTCAATATGAACAGTTATTTCAGGATAACTACTCATTGCGGTAAACGGAGCAGCACCACCTGTAGTGTTATCAACCTCATAATCCATGAAAAGCAATCCATCTGCTCCTACTGTCAAAACGTTATAACCTTTCTTTAATGTGTAAGCCGTACCTGTTGCATTATATTTTGGCACATTACGCAATGCAACAGTAGTTCCTATTGGCACATCGCTCACATAAATAGTAAGCTCATCATTTGCCTTCACAGCAATACCAGTCGGGTCTGAGTTTGGTGATAAAGCATAACCTACCTTTGTTATATTTTTCCATCTACCAGGACTACCCATTGGCTTAAATTTACCAATTCTGAATGAACTTTCATCATATTTCCAGCCATCCTGAAAAACCTCCCAAGCATCGTTCTTTACCTTGATAGCCATATTTATGATGCTCGCAGACAAATTATCACTTGCCATAACTGATGTAAGAGCATCATCTGAATAAGTCTTATAATCATCTTTAATTTCAGAGCAGCTCTCATCAACGAAATACTTGCTTAGATTGGTATTAATAACATTATATGGGTTGTCAAGTGCAACTGCAAACTGCCAATGTACTGCATTAACACTTGAGTTCATACTCCATATTGAATGATCTTCTCTATGCCCAGGCCCCATACCACCATTCATCATGACAAAACCATTGGTGTCGTATGTCAGCGTAAAAGTCATTGCTCTTTCATGAGTATGGTATCTATTGCTTGAGCGATTTACATTTAAATTTGAAAAACAATTTTGAAGCGTAATCTCCTTTGACGTTGCAGAGGAAGCTGTCACCTTAATATACCACATCTGCGAATAATCAGATGCAACAGGAGCTGTACAATACATATAATGATTTGACGTATTCTCTTCAGAAAGCGCCATGTCTGAACCATTGGTATTATACTGAGAATAAATTCTATAATACCCTGTTTCCACCTGTTCAAGAGATGTCAAATAAGTTTGTCCCTCTACATGTAAGATACTACATGTTATGAGAGCCACTAATAATAGGGTTCTGAAAAATGATTGCCTATTCATGAGTAATATAATCTAATGCGCTTAATACTAATAAATTAACTCTGTCGCAAATATAAATAAATAATTAATATGAAGCAAGAGATTATAAAAAATAATGAGTAATGAGTAGATAATAATGAGCAAGTGTTGTGCGCTAAACACTTCAAAAAAATCAGAGTATTCAGATTTCTCCGAATACTCTGATTTTTTCATTAATCCGTATTTCAAATAGTTAGTGCTCCCTTCCCCTTTGGGGTTTCTGTCCCCCGGGAACGGGGGAGATTTGTCGAAGACCCACTGACCGACGGGAAGTAAACGAAGGGGGTGT
>OCVV011089145.1_pt1 | contig 50729 bp, 45 predicted proteins | sample 1539721 | NCBI WGS metagenome assembly OCVV01 (sample SAMN02144230, study PRJEB22623) | gut metagenome | biome: sheep rumen | host: Ovis aries | place: New Zealand
TAACCGATTAATCAGACCCTAGTGGTCAGTTGAAAGCGAACAAGCGGTCAGCTCTTCCGAGCTGGCCGGTCAGTTCGACCGAATTTAGCAGTATATGATATCAGCATTTATACAATTGGTCAATTATAATAACACTATTATTTCACTTATATTATAATAACCAGACCTACCCTAGTCATAGATCTGGTTTCACTACCTCCTGTATTATTTTGTTATTAAACCCTGGCCTGTCTATATAACAATATTTGAAGAAAATATCCCTTAAAAATCAGAAAAAAACGCTTTTTTGAAAAAGGACAAAGTCTTGAAGTGCCCTATTTATAAGGTCTCCGCGACTTTGTCCCTATTATGACATATGAAATATCAGGCATCATGTTCCGTTATTTTTCTAATAACTTGGCAGGGATTTCCGGCTGCCAGACAATCCGAAGGAATGTCTTTTATCACTACGCTCCCTGCACCTATGACCGAACCATTGCCTATAGTCACACCACCGCATATGGTAACATTTCCTGCAATCCATACATTATCACCTATTGTTACAGGTTTTCCATATTCCTTATCAGTTAATACTCCATCTTCCCTATAGTAAGTATTCCTGTCCTGCCACCTTAAAGGATGCATTGGTGTAAGAATAGAAACATTAGGCCCGATAAATACATCATTTCCAATTTTTACTGGGCAGGTATCAAGTATAGTAAGGTTAAAATTTGCATAAGTACGTTCACCTATACTGGTAAAGCATCCATAATCAAACTGAATCGGTCCCTGTAAATATACATTTTCTCCCAGTTCGCCAATCAGTTCTTCCATGATTTCCTGACGTTTTTTCATCTCAGTTTCAGGTGTAGCATTATATTCAAAAGAAAGCTTATGCGCCTTTATTCTGAGTTCCAAAAGCTCAGGATCATTTGGATCATATATCTTTCCGGAAAGCATCAATTCTCTCTGGTTCATTTTAATTCTCCTTATTTATTCATTAGAGCAATCATCTTTGCAAATCCGGTGGAATAGCAAATCGCCACTCCACCGGCTGTTTTCATTCTTTATTATCGATTATTCGACCGATATTATATATTTTTTCACCTCTCATCATCCAATTTTACGGCTTCGGTTTCTACCCAGGCAGGGCTGAAGCCGCTTCTGAGTGCTATATTTTGCGAATGGATATTTGCGGCGGCAGTACCGTAAAATGGGATATCACCCATTTCAATGATCTTGTTTTTTAATAACGAAACCAGATAGGAACCGATTCCTTTTGATCGGTACGCCGGCAGTACATCGATTCCAATCTGCTGCCAATGTGGTGCGTCCTCAGAGCATCCTGCCATACCCATTATGGTTTCTCCATCAACTGCGATAACTACAATCCTGTCAGGTCTTACCGGACACGGCTCAGGAAAAGCAATCGCATTTGGAAATCGCGAATCGCCGTAAAAGGTATTTATCTCATCGTCATAAAGCCATTTCACAGCGCATCGCTGAACGGGCTTCACATCCTCGCAGGGAAGGAACATATGATGTGTAGGCGCCATCTGATAGCCATATTTTTCAAGCTCCCTGTTCAGCATAATAAGACTGTCCAGTTCAAAAAGCCGATGACCTTCCTTATCCTTAACAAATTCATGCAGAAAATCGTGCAGACATGGATCTGCTGTAATGACAGTATTTGGTCCAAGCGTTGCCATTTCCAAAAACGGCGCTCCAGGGCTGTAACTCCTTCTTCCATCATTCAGCGCTGAAGTAGTGATCACATTTTCGGCTGACAGGAAATCAGAAGAATTACAGTTAAGATCAACAGATAACTGTTTCAGAAGCTTTTCACGGAATTGTTTCAAATAAGTATTCATAAGATTTTCTCCCCTTAGTCCGGCTACTCAAATGTAATGAATAACCTTTCGCAGAATAGAATACCATCTTTCGTTGAACAATGCACCAAAATAGTGCATCGTATTTGTGTTAGTTCAACCTGGTCTAATTATCTTTGACGATTCTTTATTACAATATTAATCATTCTAATTTCATTCAGATAATTTCTAGCATTTATTCTTTCCATTTCCCTCATAATAAAAACCCACTGACCAAATAATGACCAGTGGATAGTGTAAGGAAGCTAATATTACTGAGTAACTCCTAATTTTTCCATAAGAGCCTCTTGTAATACTCGTGACACATTTAAGTGCGCAGCTTCTGCTGCCTGATTGAGCCATGATGGAATACTAACATTACGTCTTACAGCTTTATTATTTATTTGTCTGCGATACGCTTCTAAGTCCAAATCCACCAATGTCACAAAAGATTCTCCAGCATCTGCAAACTCTCCTGATTCAACATCTATGCTCGAAATAGAACTTGCTTTTGGTATTTCTTCATCGGACATATCATATAGCATACCTCCAATATAATCTCTCGCCATATGATATGCATTTTCTAATCCATACCCTTCTGTCATTCCATTAATATCAGGAACATAAACCAAGTATGTATCCTTATCATCTTTTGTTGCTGTAAATATTACTGGATATATAACTACCATAATACACCTCCTATATATTTAAGGGGATTTGCGGACTATTTAAGTCCCCATTTTCTTATTATTGACTTTGCTAAATTTTCATTAATTTCTTTATGCCTTGGAATCTCTTCTTTATCATTGCCTCTTTTATAGATATCATGATTAGCTCCATGGTGGTCAAATTTAAACCCTGCTTCTTCAAGCTTTTTTATCAAATCTCTTTGCTTCATGTATCATACCCCCTACAAGTATTATGATACACACTTTTTGTGTATTTATCAATAGTTTCTTTATCCATTATTTACACACTTTTTGCAGGTCATTATTCCGTTGTCAATGCACAGTTGAACAATGCACTAAAATAGTGCATCATGTTTGTAGTATATTCAGTTCAAATTAAATACACTAATAATAGCAATAGTATGATATTATTTTTAGAATAATTATAGCTTATTATACTGTTTCTTCCAACGGTATTATCTTGAATAATCTTTTACTAACCGGTATGTATATGTTTGAGTATTGTTTTTCTGTTAACCTTTAAAATCGAACATGGTATAGCCCTATCATATTTACATTAGCATTGATTATAAAATGCCTTCGCAAATTCTCTCATCGACTGAATATCTTCTACACCTGCTGTTTCATATGCCGAATGCATCGCAAGCTGTGCCAGCCCTATATCCGCAGTATTAACAGATACATGTGAGTTAGAAATATTTCCAAGAGTGCTTCCTCCCGGTTCATCTGAATGATTTACAAACACCTGATACGATATATCATTATCCTCGCAGATTTTTCTTACAAATGCACCTGAGACAGCATCTGTTGTATAGCTCTGTCTTGCGCTGAACTTTATCACTATTCCCTCATTCACCTTCGGACTCTGCACCGGATCATACTTATCTGTATGCGCCGGATGAAGTGCATGGGCATTGTCTGCCGATATCATAAAGCTGTTCGCATATGCGGTATAGTACTGTTCTCTGCTTCTTCCGAGATTATCATTTATCCTGCTGATAAGGTTCTCTAAAAAGTCTGAATCCGCTCCCTGCTTTGTTCTTGAACCGACCTCCTCATTATCAAATATACAAAGCATATTTATATATTCAGATGCAACAGCCCCAGAAACATCAGCCCCGGAAACATCAGCCCCGGATGCAGCCATATCATTTATACTCTTAGAGGTTTTAGTTCTGTCAGAGTTTACCGCATCAACAAATCCATGCAGAGTGCACCATACACATTCCTGATCATCCAGTCTGGATGCACCTACAAATTCATCTCTCACTCCCCAGATACGTCCCTTTTCACGAATATACATAAAAAGGTCATTTCCGATAATACTTTCCGGCTCTACGCCTGCCTCATCAGCTACGATGGACATGAGCGACCTGTTTTCTTCTGGTGTGCCTTTATCTAAGTCCTCTTTAGCAGTCCCTTTAAATGTGCTCACTATAGGAAGCATATCCTTCTGAAAGCTGTATGAATAACCACTATTTGCCTCTTTATTCATATGGATAGCAAGTGACGGTATCACAGCCACATCCTTATCTACGTTCACAAGAACAGACCTTATTCCGGTATCTGACGAGTCATCTCTTACGATTACTCTTCCTGCCACAGAAAGAGGACGGTCAAACCACGGAGCCAGAAGCATTCCGCCGTATTTTTCCACGTCAAGACGGACATAACTATTGCTATGCAATTCGAGATCTTCCTTAAGCTTTGGACAAGGTGAATCCGAATGACTGGCAATAATCCTGAATCCCTTATAGTCTTTCTCAGGAATGGTAAATGCTATAAGTGACGAATCATTCCTTGTCACATAATATCTACCTCCGGCTTTCAGCTTCCATATTTCATTTTCCCTAAGTCCCTCAAATCCATTTTGGTCAAGAATGAACTTTGCATTTTCTATCACATGAAATGCAGTTGGTGACTTGTCAATTAGACCTAATACTTCTTTTACATATTCTTTATTCATTCTCCGCTCAAGCCTCATTCATTCTAACTTTTTCATCTATTGCTCTGGCAAACTGATCTGCGCAGGACGTATTCCTGAAGCCGCAGGTATTGCCCCGAAGGATGTCTGCTATTTCACCGGCATCTCTTCCTTCCACCAGTCTTCCTATTGCCTTCAGATTACCATTGCAGCCGCCTGTAAATTGAACATTATGCAGTCTGCTTTCTTCATCAATATCAAAATCCAGCTTTACAGAACACACACCCTTCGGTGCAAATGTAACATGTTTCATATAAGTCTACTCCTTTATTAAATATTTAAGGTGCCAAAAGAATCTTTTGACACCCTACAATTCAGAAATTATCCCATTCTTTACGAAGCTTTCACACTCCGGTCACCCGCATCCCCATAAAGATTCTTTTAAAAGAATATATCTTTATAACAGCTTCTTTATTCTTAATATATTACAGCCATCCTTGTATTCATATTGCATATCATCCATGCTCTTCTTTACCATAAATATACCAAGCCCGCCTATCTGTCTTTCCTCGGCAGAAAGCGTCACATCCGGATCCTCCTTTTCCAGAGGATTGTATGGAACACCACTGTCGGTAAAGCATATACTAACGCTGTTATCCTCTTCAGAATAATCAACACCTATCCTGCAATCTCCTGTTTCCGGAGCATAGGCATAATGCGCTACATTTACAAATATTTCTTCAACAGCTATATCAATCTGCATCTGAGTCTTCATGGAACAGTTATATTCTTCGAGAATAACATCTATGAAACTCAGTACAGCATCCAGCTCTTCCACCTTTGCCTCAACAGTAATCTCTTTCACTACTCTCCCCCGTTCCCTCTGTATTCCAGACCTAACATAGTAACATCATCAAACTGATCCGCAGTACCAACAAATGCCCATATGTCCTGTCTTACATACCTGAGAAGATCTTCCTCTGAACAATCCTTATTTGCATTCATAACCCCAAGCATCCGGTCTGTTCCATATTCTTCTTCTTTTTCATTTATCGCTTCAGGAACACCATCTGTATAAACAAACAGGCAGTCTCCCGGATACAGATCCAGCTCATATTCCCTGAAAGGCATGTCCTCCATAGTTGCAAGAGCTACGCTGTGCTTCTGCTTATACAGCTCATATTCTCCATTTTTTCTCTTTATAGCCGGATACTCATGTCCGGCATTGGCGCAGACCATATGACCCGTATCAAGATCAAGCATTCCCATCCATACGGTAACGAACATCTCTGCTTCGTTGCCTTCGCACAGGCTGTTGTTGGCCTTGGAGAATATCTCCCCCGGACTGATTCCCGAATCCGCAAAACTTCTTAAAGCGGTCTTACTTCTCATCATAAAGAGCGATGCAGGAATCCCCTTTCCTGAAACATCTGCTATTACCATACAAAGCTTATTCTGATCCACAAAGAAGAAGTCATAAAAATCTCCTCCTACCTCCTTTGCCGGATCCATATAGGCATATATCCTGAAATCATCTCTCGGAAAATCAAAATTATGTGGCAGCGCTGACTCCTGAATCATTCTTGCAAATTCCAGTTCCTGCTCTATCCTTTTCTCCGCAGCCTCTATGTAACTCTTCAGTACAGTTACTGTATGGTTGATATCCTCCGAAAGTGATGCAAATTCTGAAGATGTATATACTGAAACCTCTTCATCCAGATTACCATTTGTGATCTTATTAAGGGATTCATTTACAAGCTCCAGATTGCTGACAACTATCTTCTGTACCAGCATGGATATCAGCACATATACAACTGTAAACAGAAGTATATCCGCCATAACGGTTTCATAGGTTTTATGATCCCTGTCAGCATATACCTCTTCCTGCGGAATCCATACCATCAGATTATTTCCGTCCGACAGAGGTCTGTCCATGACCATAACCTTTGTTCCAAAGAGCTCACATTCAAAGCCATTTTCATCTTTGGCCGAAGCCGCCTGACTGCATATGTTCTCAGGGATAACACTACCCGGATGATTACCTTCAAGTACGGTTCCATCATCCCCATATACTTCAAAGCCTCCGCCATCTCCCACTTTAAAGGACAGCCCTTCTATCTCTGCCCCTGAGTTCCTGACACTTTCATAATTGTCTGAAAGATTATCAAGATAAAGTGATAAAGTATCTCTGGCACTCTGTATCGCAGACTGTGTCTGAATCAGGTATCCAAACAGAAGATTAAACCCCAGAATTATAGTAGTTACTACAAAGAGCCAGAACTGGAACCTCTGTGACACCCGTACTTCTTCCTGACTTATCCTGTGTCTGTGTATATGTTCCTGACGTTCTCCTGCCATTATCCTTATAACTATCGATATAAGAGCAAGGCCTATTCCGGTAAATATGATCATAGGTGCAGAGCATACCTTCACAACATAATATGCCATATCCATATCATCTCTATGCGTGATAAATACAACATACATATGAAATACTTCCATCGAAGAGCCTATAAAGTATGCATATACTGCAGATGGTTTCTTCTTCTTAAATATGAAAAAATGCATCAGTGCTGAAAGTATTCCTGCCAGACAAGTCGATACGGAACACGCAATTCTGGTATATGAACCTACTCCAAAATAGGTACCTGCGATATACCTCTCTATTCCTCCTAAGAATCCGGCAATCAAACCGGATAATGGGTCAAAGAAAAGTCCGGCTGCAAGAGGTGACAGATCACGTACATTCAGCATCATATGATGATAATTCACTCCATAATGTGTTGAAATTATAGCGCAGCCACCATATATGACACCCAGAAGTATTCGGATGCCCATATTCATTTTTTTATTTTTTAATAATCTCCACAGAACATACGTCAGAAGCACATTGAACGCAGTTGCTGCAGACATCTTAAGTATCATTCCAAGCATCTGAATAACTCCTGTCTGGTACTATTATATTATTCAATATTAAGAATATCTGAGAAGCCTGTCACTTCAAATATCTCATTGATAGCATCAGAGGTATTCTTCACTACCATACCGCCCTTCCTGCTCATAGCCTTATGACAGGAAAGCAGAACCCTAAGTCCGGCACTGGAGATGTACTCAACCTTTGAGAAGTCCATTTCCAGTTCATTAACATTATCAATCTCACTCTTAGCCTCAGACTCAAGCTGCGGAGCCGTAAGAGTATCTATCCGACCTTCAAGAGATAATATAAGCTTTCCATCTTCTACTTTTTTGTTAACATTAAGCATTGTTGAATCCTCCGTTTATTGTATATTTTGTAACTATCCTGTGGCTTTCTATTGAAACCTGCTACCAGTTAAGAATACTCAATAAAAAACTATCCATATTTTAGCACTAAAACATGGATAGTTCTATCATAATTATTCTACTTGGTTACCAAAACTAAGCGTTAAGAAGTACAGAACCAAATATGCATATAGAAAACAAAATACTAAATCACTTACCTTGAAACAATTATATAAATTATAAATATTTATTTGGTAACAAATAAACTCGTTATCCAACATATTTAGAATTGATCATATCATTAATTTCCGCCACTAAAACTATATATTTCAGCACATAATCATCCAATTTACTCATTACATCATTAGTAATACCTATTCCATTAGCAATTTTGCCTATCAAATTTTTCTCTGACTCATCATATACACCATCTGCATAAGCCAAACCAATAGCTTCAAATATAATGATTTTTTTATTTTCGATAGTTGAACCATTGAATATATCAATTAACTCTTCAACAGAATATTTTTCTTCTCTTTCACCAAAAAGATTCATTTCATGATAATACCCCTTTATCATGATTTCCTCATCCTCAGAAACATTTCTATCAGCACTTTGAACTAATCTTGCAAAAGCCATAAATGCTATCTTCTCTTTATCATTTAATTTATTCAGATACATAATAAATACTCCTTTCTTTATGCGATGCTTTTTAATACTTCACGTGAATTATCAATAGAATCATGTATTTCTTTTTGATTAATGGAATTCAATCCATCTCCATCAGAATCCTTATTAACAATTTTGGTTTTACACATTTTATATAACAATCCCACCATAAGAACGCAGTTTTCTGTATTTTTCTTTTCTTGATCAGAAAAATCATACCAATTCGTCTTCCCGGCAAAGTTTACACAATAGTCCAACCCTCGATAGAGTTCTTCATATTTTTTTTCAACCTTTTCTAATGACTCTTTAAAGCGTCTGGCTTCTTCTGTAAGAGTGAACAAATAATTATATATCTTATCAACCTCCCTTTCTGTTCGTTCCGCCTGTTTTAAAGCTTCATCAGCTTTATCGGAAAGCTTATTTCCAGTTACATTAAAAATGATTCCTCCAACCAACAAACCAACTCCCAATGTAGCTCCACCCAGGACAGCCGTACCCACAGCCATTCCTCCTCCTCCAGCAGCTAAAGAACCACCACCTAAAGCAGCTAAAGTTGCATTAGTTAGTGCCACTCCACTTAAGGAGGATATTGCAGTACCAGTAGAAGCAGTTCCCAAGGCCATTACTGCAGATGTTGTAGCACCTGCTGCTGCAAAGCCCCCCGCTGTACCAGCGGCAGCACCGCCAATTCCACCTAATAATACCCCCGCACCGGTAGATACCTTTTTTAATTCTTCAGGCTCATATTCAGGAATTTTCGTTCCTTCAACATTTATATTTTTAAAATCTGGTCTATTTTGAATCTTTTCAATTGTATCTGAAAACTTTTCAAAACCTGATAAAATCTCTAATTCTAAAGTACCTAGAGAATCCATCATCTCAGTTGTACTTTTGTTTTTAGTTTCAAATCGTCTTACTGCTTCTTTTTGTATTTCCTGCGCTTTCTTCATAGTATCATTAGCTTCTTTCATTTTTACTCCACCATGAATACCCGTTCCAACACCTGTAACGCCTGCAGCAACAGCAAGTCCCCCAATAATAAATGGTAATGGCATTATTAATTCCTCCTTTTTTCTTTTAGTTTTTTACACACCTCATAGTTCATTTTATAATACTCATCTAAAGATATTTTATCCCTAAATATGTAATTATAGCTTTCATCAATTCGACATAATAAGGGTCTGTCTTCGTAAATAGTACATAGATTTCCGTCTAAATATATACACACACCATCCCCTCGATTTAAATCCTTATAAATATCTGATTTGTCCAGATTTCTGCAACACTCTCCACAAATACTACATTCAAACATTATTCAAATACCAGCCTATTATTTTTGTTCCCCATAAACGAATCAAAATCACCTTCCCATGGTATTTTTATATCAAACTCTTTATAAGCAGCTAATAATACGCCATTTAATTCATTATCATCTTTTGATTTAATTATTGAATCTGTAAACTTCTGATATTCGGATGCTTCTCTTTTAAACTTTTCATAATCTATGTTCGCCAAATTAGCAGCAAGCTTTTCCATCTGATCAGCTATTTCTTTATAATTATTTACTTCTGTAGGTATTTTATTCATTGCATCTATAACATCATTCATAAACTTACTTTTATCCAAAAAAACTAATAGTGTACATGATGTCAAGCCACTAACAAGCGATGCTGCAAAAGAACAAACAATTGCACCTACTACAGGTATTTTCCCAACCGGTGTCTGATTAATAGTTTCCGATACAAGTGTGCCCAATAATACACTAGCACCTGTTGCCATTATTACAGATGCGGTTTTTATTCGGTCTCCAAACAATAAATTATTAGGATTAAACAACAAAACATTTCCCGCTTGAACAATTGATGCATATAGATTTCTTATTACTTTTCCAAGATTCTTGGCAGTAGTAAAAAATATATTACATAAGGTTGTTGTCAAACTAGATAATACTCCGGCAGTAGCTCCTTCTTCTACCTTTTGAATAAGCTCCTTATACTTTAATCTCGCATTTTTAAATCCTTTTCTTATTCCTTCACCTACAGCATTAAACATATCACCCATACTCTTGTCATTTGGAAGTGCCTGTAACTCCTCCTTGCAAGTGAACCATATTTCCATAAACACAAAACCTAATGCTTGTCTAACACCCATTTGAGCACTTTTTTTTGCAGCAGCAACACCAGCGTCTTTTATAAACTTCTTACTTGTATAATATGCACGATTTATCTTTTCATCATTTTTCTTCTTCGCCTCATTATATTCTTTAATAAGTTGCTCTTTAACCTCATCCGGAAGTGGCTCACCTTCTTTCCCTCCCCATTTAACTTGATCAGGATTTTTTTCACACCACTCAATATATTCATCGATTGATTTTTCTTTCATATTGTTATTTAACGCTGCATTTGTGAATCTCAAATTATCTGGATTATTGGCCAATTCTTTTCCATCAATACCTGCTAGTATTCTTCCAGGATCATTATGTATCTCTTCTGCAGATTGTACGTGATCCAGCTGAGCCTGTTGACCTAAAGGAATATTTTTATTTCTATAAGGAACAATCTTATTCCCCGGAACATATGCATCATCCATCTTTTTTCCAGATTCAACAAATTCTTTTTTTGCTTTTCTAACAATAGAACTATACCTACTGTCCTTATGATATGCATTAGTATCGTATTTTTCTCTGTTTTTATAATCTAATTCATTATTTTTATTCTTGTAGATAATATTTCCGTCACTATCTTTTAAATTTCTCACATTGTGAACCGTATCAACATCTCCTCCAACTTGATCTTTAATAAAATCAAGACCAAAGGAGACAACTAAACTTTCAATGATAACCCTTTCATACTGTTTCCAAACTGAAGCAAAAATATTTTCCTCAGGATCAGGCTCGAATCCATTTTTTACTCCTGCAATAAAAGCATCCATAGTATATCACCCCATTTCCCAGTTTCCCTTTATCCATCAAAAACTAATAACATCGTATAATCTCATCTCTATACCACATTCCTTCATTTTCTATTTTCCTTAGCCACCAGATTTCTCCCTTGATTCGACAAAATAAACAAATAATTTCAAAATATTACCGTCTATATAGTAACTCTTCACAAGGGTATTCGTCAACTGATTACTTTAGAGATAGTATATTCCCAGATAGTGAATATCAAATTCAAAAAGTTATATGGGGAATATTAAATGAAGAAGATTATTACTATAAATGATTATGGAAAAGTAAATATTACTCTTAAAAAGATAATGGATGAGCAGGGCATTACGCGTAATGCTCTAGCAAGATCAATAAATGCCAGATTTGAAGTAGTTGATAAATGGTATAATGGATATATAGAAAAAATCGATACTGATGTGCTTGCAAGAATATGCTGTGTACTGAGTTGTAAACCTGGCGACCTAATTCAATACAATGCGGTTGAAGATATTTCCACAAACAACAATTCATAAGACAGGTAAAATCTTTTTATGATACGCTACTTAATACTGTTTCGTTGCATATTAAAAGCCGGATATGGACTAATTCCACATCCGGCTTTATCTAATCTCTGTTAATTATACTAGTACACAGATTTCTGATTGACCGCACATTATTGCCTGCCTGTTCTCATTATCTCATCAGCTAAAAAGCCTCGACACAGCCTGCTACGCCTGCGTTTTTAGCTGATATTCCAAGAAAAACCTTCTACGCAAAATATACAACCAACCGCGAAACATTGTACTAGTTCTGTCCGTAGTAAGCATTTGCCCCATGCTTTCTGAAGAAATGCTTATCTATAATACAGTTCGGTGCTACTGTTACCTTAGGGTTAATAAGTTCGGTCTTAAATGCCATCTTGGCAACCTCTTCAAGTACAACCGCACTTTCAACCGCCTTCATAGCATTCTTGCCCCAGGTAAATGGTCCATGATTCACACACAGAACTCCAGGTGTGTACATAGGATTAAGCCCACGCTCCTCAAAGGTCTCTATAATAACAAGACCTGTATTCTTCTCATAGGCTTCTTCTATTTCTTCGGGTGTGAGGCTTCTGGCACATGGAATCTCACCGTAGAAATAGTCTGCATGTGTGGTTCCATATACAGGAATGCTTCTTCCTGCCTGCGCCCACGATGTAGCTTCAGGTGAATGAGTATGAACTATTCCACCTATCTCCTCATATTTCTTGTAGAGCTCCAGGTGAGTAGGAGTATCAGATGAAGGTCTGTACTTTCCCTCAACTACATTTCCCTCCAGATCAACAACAACCATATCATCTGCTGTCATGGTCTCATAATCCACTCCACTTGGCTTTATAACAAAGAGTCCGGACTCTCTGTCGATAGCGCTTACATTTCCCCAGGTAAATGTAACAAGATTCCTCTTTGGAAGCTCAAGGTTTGCCATTAAAACTTCCTCTTTTAGTTGTTCTAACATTTCTATCTCCAATCTTTTAGTATGATATAACGATCAAACTCCTCTGGACACGGCTTCAAAGTGTATATCGAAGTATCACCCGGACATGGCTTCAAGGTGCATATTGAAGTATCCGCTCAGACATAGTATCAATCTATATCTCATCTACAGACTATCAACCGCAGCCTTTTCAACAGGCATAGCCTTTACAAACTTTTTCATGAAGCTATCGAAACCTGCTATCTCCTCCTCTGAAGCCATAACAGTTTCTCCCTCTTCACCAGCAAAGATTATATCATTCAGATAATCTGAAAGTCCATTCTTATTTTCTTCCGCCATATACATAGCCAGTATTGCTATTCCCCAGGCGCCGCCCTCTCCGGCAGTATTCATTACCGTTACAGGACCACCTGTAGCTGCCGACATGATTCTCTGTCCGACTTCCTTAGTCTTGAAGAAACCGCCATGACCATAGAGTTTATCCACCTTGACCTCTTCTTCCTTAAAGAGTATATCAAGTCCATATTTGAGTGTGCTGACAGCCGAGTACAGATGCAGTCTCATAAAGTTTGCAAATGAAAAATCAGCATTTACCTCTCTCATAAAAACAGGCCGTCCCTGATCAAAGCCCGTTACCGGTTCACCGGAGAAATAGTTGAAGCCCATAAGCCCACCACAGTCATAAGCACCACTTTGTGCTGCACTGAACATGGTCTCATAGAGCTTGTTTGTATCAACCTCTATGCCCATTGCTTCTGAGTAGCCTTTAAATATACCGGCCCACGCATTTATATCAGAGGTACAGTTGTTGCAGTGAACCATAGCTACATTATCGCCTTCAGGTGTAGTAACAACATCTATTTCTTCGTGCACATCTTTAAGGTCATTTTCCATAACAACCATTGCGAAGATGGAGGTACCGGCTGAAACATTTCCGGTTCTGACAGCCACACTATTAGTTGCTGTCATACCAGTACCTGCATCTCCCTCAGGAGGACAAAGTCTGATACCAGCCTTAAGTGTACCGCTCTTATCCAGCAACGCTGCACCCTCTTCAGTAAGAGCACCAGCCTCATCACCGGCAACCAGAACCTTAGGAAGAATATCCTCCAGCTTCCAGCTATAGCCACATGGCTCAACCAGCTTACCGAATTTTTCCAGATAGTCCTTATTATAATCCTTTATCTCATGGTCTATAGGGAACATACCGGAGGCATCGCCTATACCCAGCACCTTCTCACCGGTAAGCTTCCAGTGAACATAGCCAGCAAGAGTTGTAAGAAATGTTATATCTCCCACATGCTCTTCCTTATTCAGTATAGCCTGATACAGATGAGCTATGCTCCATCGCTGAGGAATATTGAACTTGAATTCCTTAGTAAGCTGGGCAGCAGCCTGCTCAGTGATAGTATTTCTCCACGTTCTAAATGGAACCAGAAGCTCGTTATCCTTGTCAAATGCCATGTAACCATGCATCATTGCCGAAAGACCTATAGCCTTAAGTGTTGTTATCCTTGCACCATACTGTTCTAAAACATCCCTCGCAAGATCAGCATATGCATCCTGTAAACCGTCCCATACCATATCTAGACTGTAAGTCCATATTCCATTTTCGAATCTGTTTTCCCAGCTATGACTTCCTGATGCAATCGGCTTTCCTGCATTATCTACAAGAACAGCCTTGATTCTTGTAGAACCAAACTCAATACCTAATGTACATTCTCCTGCTTCAATTATACCTTTCATAGTTTTCACCCCGTGTTTTCTACTGATTACATTATGAGAAGCTGGCGCTTCTCATAAACTGATGAACCTGACGGTTCATCAGTAACTTATCGGGTGAAAACAAGGTCTTCGCTTCGCTCGACTTTGTTTTCCTTCCGATAAGTTATATTATAAGTGGTTATTCCGGAAATACAGCAAGATAATCCTTCTGGAACTTTGCTATTCCCTGATCTGTAAGTGGATGCTTAGTCATCTGCTCTATAACAGCATATGGAATAGTAGCAATATCTGCTCCTGCAAGAGCACACTGTGTTACATGAACAGTATTTCTGACGCTGGCAGCGATTATCTCTGTCTCTATTCCATAGTTATTGAATATCGTAACGATATCCTCTATGAGATCTATTCCCGGCATACTTATATCATCAAGTCTTCCAAGGAATGGTGATACATAGGTTGCTCCTGCTCTTGCAGCGAGTAATGCCTGATTCGCAGAAAAGATAAGTGTAACATTTGTCTTTATTCCTTCAGAAGCAAGCACCTTTACTGCCTTGAGACCTTCTACTGTCATAGGAATCTTGACTATCATGTTAGGGTGAATCTTAGCTATCTCTCTGCCTTCAGCTATCATTCCCTCTGCATCAACTGTAGTTGCCTTTACTTCTCCGCTGATTGGTCCATCTACTATAGATGCTATCTCCTTGATGACCTCATTAAAATCTCTGCCTTCCTTTGCGATAAGGGATGGATTTGTAGTAACTCCACAGATAACTCCCATATCATTTGCCTTCTTAATATCTTCTACATTTGCTGTATCTATAAATAACTTCATGATAACATCCTTTCTTTGATTCTACTATAATTTTCTATACATAATTTCACTCTTTGCGGCTAAATATCTCGGTTTTAGAATTATACCCTTTCTAAAGTGGCAGCCTTCTTACCTGTAGAATATCTCTCCCAGCTTCAGATCTCTCTTAAATCCGGGGATAGTCGTATTCTCATCTATTACTACTGCCTCTATTCCCATCATCTCAGCCCAGTCAACCATCTGGTCAGATGTAAGATCGTAGGAAAATGCTGTATGATGAGCTCCACCTGCAAGTATCCATGCTTCAGCTCCTGTATAAAGATCCGGATACGGTGTCCAGTAATTTGTTGCTACCGGAAGAAGCGGCATAGGCTTCTCTGTCTTCTTGCACTCTACATCATTTATTATAAGTCTGAATCTGTTGCCAAGATCAACCAGAGATGCAGCTATACCTCTGCCTTCCTTTGATGTAAATACAAGTCTGGCAGGATCCTCTCTATCTCCCATGGAAAGAGGCTTTACTCTTATGCTGACAGGACCATCTGCGATTGAAGGACAAACCTCCAGCATATGTGCTTCAAGTATTCCCTCTTTGCCGCGAACAAGATTATATGTATAGTCCTCCATCATGGAAGTACCCTTTGCATCCTTCTTGCCTTCAGTCATGATCTTCATAAGGCGAACCATAGCGGCTACCTTCCAGTCACCTTCAGCTCCAAAGCCATAGCCCTTCTCCATAAGTCTCTGGATAGCAAGACCCGGAAGCTGCTGCAATGCACCAAGATCTCCAAAGTGAGTAACGATTGCCTGATAATTCTTCTCCTCCAGATATCTCTCAAAGCCTATCTCTATCTTAGCCTGAACAGCAACATGATTTTCAAATTCCTTAGGATCTCTTCCATCAAGTATTATCTGGTACTTGCTGTAATATTCATCAAGAAGAGCTTTTACTTCTGCTTCTGATACATCATTTACACACTCGATAATACTATTCACCGGATAAGCGTCAACCTCCCAGCCAAACTTGATCTGAGCTTCAACCTTATCACCTTCGGTAACTGCAACATTTCTCATGTTATCTGCTATTCTCATCACTCTGATGTGACTTGACTCGATAACACCAACCGCAGTTCTCATCCAGGATGCTATCTTTTCTCTGACTACAGCATCCTTCCAGTAACCAACAACCACCTTACGCTCTATTCTCATACGGCTTACAATATGACCATACTCTCTGTCACCATGAGCAGCCTGGTTCTCATTCATAAAGTCCATATCTATAGAATCATAAGGGATTTCCTCATTGTACTGTGTGTGAAGATGAAGCAGTGGCTTTCTGAACTCCTGAAGTCCCAGTATCCATGACTTTGCAGGAGAAAATGTATGCATCCACGTAATTACACCGGCACAGCTTTCGTCAAGATTTGCCTCATTGAAGGTCTGTCTTATAAGCTGATTAGTAATCAGTACCGGCTTCCATACTACTTCATAAGGAAGAATTCCGGACTTGTTGAGCTCATCAACTATCTCCCTTGAGTGCAGTGCTACGTGCTCCAGCACCTCATCTCCATACAGATCCTGCGATCCTGTACAGAACCAAAACTTGTACTCTTTTTTCTTAATCATTTTTTGCTTACCTCCATTTCGTTTTTTAAAGATAAAACCTCTTTTGATAAAATGTAACCTTGTCCATCCCAATAGCTTTACAACGATTATTCCTTATGTATCTAACTATCGCAGGTTCCTCTTTTATCCCGATATATTGATTATGAAACTTGTACGTACAACTATGCAAGTTGTTTATTATAAAAATACCCACCAGACTTTTTAGGTCTGATGGGTATCTATTTACAACACTTGATTTCAAGTGACAAGGTGCCTGTCCCCCTGTCACATTTGGTGACAAGGGGACAGGCACCTTGTCACATTCGTTTCTTACAGGAATTTCCAACTATAAGCTCCGGTTCTATGATAACTCTTTTCTGAACCTCTTCGCCTTTTAACATTTTCAGCAAAAGCTCTGCCGCCATCTTCCCCAGCTCCTCCTGAGGATGAACTATCGTAGTCAGCCTCACTCCTGAGCTTGAAGCCATCTGGGAATTATCATAACCTGTTATGGATATATCCTCAGGCACCTTCAGACCTACCTCCTTCAGCGCCTTGATGAGATGCATGGCAAGCTGATCATTGTAGGCAACTATCGCATCTATCTTCCTTCCGCTTTTAATGATACTCTGCACACTCTCATAAGGATGTATAGCTCTGTCCTCAGTATAGAACCAGATAACATTTTCCGGATCATACGGGATGCCAGCCTCCCGAAGCGCCTTCACATAACCCTTATGGCGGTTCTGTCCCTGACTATCATCACTCTTAAATACCCCCAGTATTTCTCTATGTCCCAGCTCTACCAGATACTTCGTTAAGAGGTATTCCCCCTGCTCGTCATCCAGCAGAACATGAACCTTGTCATCCATAACAGAGTAAGACCCCTGTATGAAAATGTATGGTATGCCATACTTATCCAGCTTATCATACAGTTCCTTATGACGGCAGAACATATTGCTCTTACTGGGCTCTATTATCACTCCATCTACATTTTTCTGAAGGATTTCTTCAAGGCACTGAACCTCACGGGTTCTCGAATTGTTAGTATGCTTTAAGATAATGCTGTATCCATTATCTGAAAGAACGGAATCTATTCCATTTATCACCTTTGGAAAAATGTAATCTGAAAGATAGGTCATAACTACAGCTATATCCCCGGAATCCGACTTCAGCTTTACACCGTCTGAGCAGTACGTTCCGCTCCCATGCACCGCATATACGTAGCCCTCAGCCTCAAGATCATATAGAGCCTTTCTCACAGTCTGACGGCTGACTCCATACATGGACACCAGCTTATTCTCAGAAGGGAGCTTATCTCCCGGACTGATTTCACCCCTGAGTATCATGGCTTTCAGTTCCTGCTCTATCTGATGATATTTACGTACAGTACCTTCCTTTGTTCTCATAACTCCCTCTCTTATAACAATTCTGTCAGCTTTAATATGCAGCCCCTCAAATTGATGTGGGTGTCATAAGCTCAGCATTCTTTTCCTGTAATCAGGAACGCATTTTGACTTTTGACACTTATGTCTCAGATTATAATACAGTCAGCCTGATATTTACAGCTTTGCCGCAAGTCCCCTGGTACACTCGATAAAGTCCTCCTCAGGTTCATCCCCTCTGAACCTTATCCTGTAATATATATCAAATGCTTTTTTCAGCTCTGCTCTCAGTCCGTCATCCTGAATATACTTTAGATAATCATATATAGACAGTGGCTTCATTTCCTTAGGCACTTTCTTCTCCAGCTTCTTAAGCAGTACCTCCATGTTATATATTACCTTATCCCGCGCCTTCATTTTCCTGTAATTTATCCGCTGCCCGATAATAAAGCTAAGGATGGTGACCAGCACGACTCCCAGCAGTACCAGAATATACATGAGAAATCTGAATATCATTTCTCTATCTATGCCTTCCCGCTGCGTTCCATCTTCCCCGGAAGCCTCTTCCTGATTATTCGCATTTTCCACCGCCAGTTCTTCCGAATATGGCGAAGTATAGTCCTCCTCTTCCATATACTCTTCCGGCGGTTTTTCCTTAAGAATCTTATTCCAGCCAAGCGTCTCGGCGGCTTCCTTAGAAACGGTCGGTTCAAATGTAACCCAGCCAAGCCCCTTTATATACGCCTCCGGCCACGCGTGAGCTTCACTGCTCATAACCTTTCCGCTGGCATTTACCGTATGAAGAAATCCGCTTGCATATCGGGATGGCACTCCGGCTATCCTTAGCATTTCCATCATAGCAGAAGCAAAATGCACACAGTAGCCTTTCTGTAAATCAAGGACAAATTCATCTACATAGTTGTCGCTCTTTCTCAAATCAACATCTGTGCTATACATAAACTGCCTCAGATAAGCCTCTATTTTTTTCGCCTTCTCATAGTCACTGTCAGCACCATCAACTATTTTCATGGTAAGTTCCTTAAGCTCATCCGACGCAAAGGACGTATCCAGATATTCCTCCGCCATTCCCTTCTTCAGCTCAGAAACCACTCTGTCATAGTTTTCCTTACTCATCTTATTAGTAAGATCAATATGATAGATATCTCTTGTATATTGGACTATAGTTTCATAGTCCTGATATTCAAACTCACTGTCTTTAAGAGACTGAAGCGCTGAGATGAGATACGGGCTGGCATAGTCAATCTCCATATATTGCAGACTGTAGCTGTAGCCCTTCCCCTTTTTATCCGATAAGTCCTCTGTCTGTTCATCATTTAAAAGCAGGAGATTGCAGGGATGAATCAGATCCTCTGTTCTCATATAGGTATAACTGACGTCCAGCTTCTGAACATGAGAAAAGCATGCCGCCATAGGTCCATCCACCTCAGCCTGATACAGACAGTTGATATAATCTACAAACCAGCCATTATACAACTCATCTATTTCCTTCTTATCCTTAAGCCCGTTCCTGTCGATACCTGTAAATACACTGCCCTCCAGATATATCATGCGTCCCTCAACAAGTCCATTTATCCTCATCTGCTCTGTATCTGAAGAAGTAACAGTTCCCGATAGTTTTCCTGTATTCGTATAACCGGCAAAGCTGCTGCCCTCTCCCACGAATCCATCTACCAGGTAATTCACTTCATTTACCAGAGTTATAACCATGTTCTGAACATAGTTCACTGACTTTTTTACGAAGCTCCAACGGATAGGTTCTTCTCTGGCGGGAAGTATAAACGTAATCACCCCCAAAAGCAGCAGCGTGCCTACATAGTATCTCCCATCCGTACCTGTTAGCTGAATCATTCCATATAGCAGGAGCACCATCAGAAGCACTGTCACGACCTTCGTAATGTCCAGCATCATAAGCCATACGATCAGCATTACCAACGCATATATAAGGAAGCTGTACCTCGATATCTTCTTCCTCTGCATCAGTAAAGAAAGGACAAATGCACCAAATGCCACCAGGATATTCATGGTCAGAACCATATCTCTGAACATCAGAATAAGCACCAGTGTCAGCCCGGAACTAAACCACACAAGACTCTTTCTTTTATCCAGAAGCAGGGTGATAACATATATCATCTGATATACAAAAGTGTAGTTTAGTAGTATATAGATACTAAGCCCGGACATTTTCAGAGCAATTAATAGCATATATAGAGATACGCAAAACGCTAAGCTAATGGGAAGTATCATCAAATATTCAGTTGTCCTTTTCCTTTGTTCAGACATTTTGATATATCCTCACATAGTTTCCAGCTTCATATCTGCTTCACAGAAAATAAGAGTCGTTCCACCGGATATAACACTCTCCATAAGCTCCTTCTCTTCGTCCTCCGCAGGCATAACATTTATCCTTCCAAGCTCTTCCATATAGAATTTCTGAAAGCTGTCCACACCACTTATGATCGCATTTTTCACGCCACCGTTATAGTAGTAGATCAGCAGCGGTTTCTTCTGCTCCGTGAAATACCATACTATGGAAATGACATACTCCAGAAAAAAATCCCTGCTGATAAAATGCTGTCTTCTGTCCTCATCCTCCTTTGGAATAAGAACCAGCCCCGGCATATCTGATTCAGCCCTGTCCGGAAGTCTGACCATCATGCGTCCGCTTCTGGCATAGTTTTTCCAATGCACTCTGTTAAGTGGATCGCCTGCTGCATATTTTCTGAGTTCATTTCCGGGATAGTCCTCATAAGTATCAAGGCTGATCACATTACTGCGGTACAGCCTGTTTTCCAGTACCATATTCACATCCGCTCTTGCGATGTCCGTAACTGACGGAAGTACATTCACCCTGAGAAAACTCTTTATATTGAATCCCAGATGCATTATCCCGAACATATCGCTCATACTCATCCGGAGCACACCAGCCTCGTAGCCTCCTGCATACTTACAGGTAAGCTTAGTATCTATCCTGATCTTTTCTCCGGGAAGAAGCTTCAGTCTTTCCATCGTAAAGTCATCCCTGAAGGAGGTCGCCTCATCATGGTAAAGCCTGATTCCCGAAATCGGTATAAAGCCTATATTTTCAATTACAAACTCGAAGCTGACCTCTCTATTTTTATATAGCAGCCTCCCATCTATATCCTGATAAATCCTTATAGAAAAGAAGCTTGCCAGAATGATAACCAGCGAAACAAAAGGATATAGCAGAACCACATAAAATAAAACATAGGAAAAATTACCGCCACGGAAGCTGACATATATCGTAGCTGCTGTAAGCAGTGCGATATATAGTATAAGCGGCAGACGTTTCCTATGCTTCGCTAAATATCTGACAACCTTAAGGTTGTAAAGCTTTTTATTATTCTTAATGGGTTTACTGCTCATCCCCATTTTTCTCCATTATATAATTTGACCTGACAGTCATTATAATCATATCTACTTTAAGTTGAAAATGTTATGCTTTACTACTGAAGATTCATTTTCCAACCCGGTTTATTTATTTCCGGTTTTTATATAATTCCAGCCTTTATATATTTCTCGTTTTTATACATTTCCGGCTTTTATATATTTCCGGTTTTTAATGTTTACTGTGGTCTCTTCACTCTATCAATAATATCGAGTATCAGTTGATAACCCGTATATCTGTTCATTCTGGACTTTGTTGTCAGTACCAGTCTGTGAGGAAGTGTCAGCTTGGACATATTTATAATATCTTCAGGTATCACATAGTCTCTTTGTCTGATGTACGCCTCAGCCTTGGAAGCCTTCATAAGATCAAGTCCGGCTCTCGGACTTAGCCCATATTCCAGCTCCTCCATATCCCTGCTGCGTCTTATTATACCCAGCGCATATTCTATAAGCTCATCACTCAGAATAACAGCATCTACCTCTTCCTTCATCCTGATAATATCTTCCGATGAAAGAACAGCTTTACTGTCACTGCTAAGCTCATGACTCAGGTATTTCTTAGCTAGAATACTTTCCATCTCTAGTTCAGGATAACCTATTGATATCTTCATCATAAAACGGTCCAGCTCAGCCTCCGGTAGCGGATACGTTCCTAGCTGCTCTACCGGATTCTGTGTGGCAATGACCATGAAAGGATCCGGAAGGACAAATGTATTTCCATCGATAGTAACCTGATGCTCCTCCATAGCTTCAAGAAGCGCAGACTGCGTCTTAGGCGAAGTACGGTTGATCTCATCAGCAAGAAATAACTGACAGAATACCGGTCCCTTTACGACCTCAAAATCAGATGTCTTTGCATTAAAAACAGATGTCCCAACGATATCTGTAGGAAGCGTATCGGGAGTACACTGAAGTCTGGCAAACTTCATATCCACCGATTCAGCCATTCGTTTTGCAAGAGTAGTCTTTCCTACTCCGGGTACGTCCTCAATCAGAATATGACCTCCTGCAAGAAGAACTACCAGAAGCTTTTCTATCGTATCTTCCTTACCCACAAAACCTTCTGAAATACTACCAATAAGTAACTTTATATTATCCTGCAGCATAACAACCTCACTATTCTAACCTGCTTCGCAGCTTTTCAATATTGCACTTATTCCATTATAACAAATATATGGTGCGAGGACAAATGCCAAAAAGCCCCCGCAGGCGCCTTGCAACTTCTTATATCACTTTCCTTCATCCTGTATGGATGCATTTGAAATAATTATCTTTCCATCTACTATATCTATCATTCGCTGCATTTTCCTCAATTTATACAAATGAGGCATATAGTCTGTACCGTTAGTGGAGCCTATCTCCTCCACCTTCTCAGCCCCTCCCGGGAAAAGACTTTTTACCAGCCATTCCTCCCTGGAGTCCTCATTACTCATATATTTAATACTATAAATATTCATTCCGTCTATATCAGGAACCTGATAATGTACATTTGGCGATACATTCTTATTCTGAACCACAAACTTATCAGTCCACTTGACATTGCCCCCCAGCATTTCTTTTACACTCTCAGCAACTCCGGATTCTATATCTGCCTCTGCATCTCCTGAAGAAGCTGCATTCGTCCCGGAAGCCGCCATCTCCGTCTGGGATAAGCCGCCATAATCCTCTACAACTACTTCTTTATTGCCGCAGGAAGTAGCCGACACAAGCAGCGCCCCTGCCATGAGTATAGTGCCAAGCCTTCTGATGACACATTTCCTAACCTTCATCCTCTTAGTCTCCCTTTATAAATACTTATTATACCGATAAGTAATTAACGGTGTACTAGTCAGCCATCCCAAGTGCCTTCTTCGCCAGATAATCCGCCCTTTCATTACCCAGCTCACCGGAATGTCCCTTTACCTTCACAAAGTTAACATCAAGCTTCCTGCTTGCTTCGTCAAAATATTTTTTATAGGCTTTAGTTCCTTCCTTATTGGTCTTCCAGTCCCCCAGAGCCCATTTTTCTATCCCTTCATAGTCATAGTAGATATCAACACTCTCTATCCCTTTATCTATGCAATACTGCATGGCATGCATGGAGCCCTCTATCTCACCTGCTACATTACGCATCTCCGCCATCATCTCATCATCATAGCCTCTGCATTCTTCATACAGAGTACCGTCATGATATATAAGCATTCCATAAGAATATTCTTTGGTAAATACATTGTAGCTTCCATCTACAAATGCAACCGCATCCGAGAGCTGTATATCCTTCATATATCTGATAAGAACTGCCCGGCTCTCTTCATCACTCATTGAAGCAAAATCCATCACCGGTTCCTTAGCCCTGCCGGCAACAGGTGAACCACCCGCTTTCTTAACTCTGCCGACAGCGGACGCACTGCCCGTTTTCTCTGCTCTGCTGGCAGTGGATGTGCCGCCCGTTTTCTCTGCTCTGCTGGCAGTGGATGTGCCGCCCGTTTTCTCTGCTCTGCTGACGGCGGACGCACTGCCCGTTTTCTCTGCTCTGCTGACAGCGGACGTGCTATTCTCTTTCTCCCAAGGGGCACGTTCCAGTGCCATAAACGCCTCAGCTTCTTCCATCGTTTTAAAGCTCTTATAAACAGCACCCGGAAAGCCCAGCACATTTTTACTGCACTCCTCCCAGGTTGTGTATATACCGGGCTGTTTGCCCACCCTTGCTGCATAATATTTTTTTGCTGCCACAATCTGTTCCTTTCTTATTCCTGATTTTGTTTCTGTTCTTGTTCCTGATCTTGTTTCTGTTCTTGTTCCTGATCTTGTTTCTGTTCTTGTTCCTGGTCTTGTTTCTGTTCTTGTTTCTGTTCTTGCTATTTATTTTGTCCCTTTAATTTTTTTCCAATTACGTGCCTGTTCAGATCATGCAAATATGACTATCATATCGCAGTGATAACTTGATTTCAAAGTCGATTATGATATGTCACATCTATATGAAATGTAGCCTGCATCCGGAGGAACAGGAGATTTCAGGGAAAAAACATTACATGACCTGTATAGTAGTTTAACACAGATATACCATTTGTCATATATCGATAAATAGATATCCTGTTTTCAGGTTATAACTGCAATTCTGTTTTCAAGATATAAATACAATTCTACTTTCAATATATAAATACAATTCTGCTTTCAAGATATAAATACAATTCCGTTTTCAAAATAAAAATAAAGGGAACACCACATTTTTCATGCGATGTTCCCAAATCCATTCAGTAAACTGTAATTACTCCTTGCCAATCTCTGAAGGCGCTACATACTGGGCACTTCCGGGAATATTCTTATATCTTACGATCTTCATGCTGGCATTCTTTACGAACTCCACCTCACGAAGCTTTATACGTGTAATCTGCTTATAGATAGGACGTCCCTTGTTTACCTTATTCTTCAGCTTCTCAAAGTAAGCTGTATCTCCAAAATGCTCCTCTACAGGGAATACCTCGGCTACTATCTTGCCATTTTCATCATAAACGAGTGCTTCCTGAACTGCATTATCACGAAGGATATCCTGCTCCAGTTCTTCAGGTGAGATATTCTCTCCGTTACTGAGAATGATAAGATTCTTCTTACGTCCTGTAAGGAAGATGAAGTTATCCTCATCCACATAACCCAGGTCGCCTGTGTGATACCAGCCATCTATAAGGGCATCCGCAGTTGCCTCAGGATTCTTATAGTATCCCTTCATAACAACATCACCCTTAAAGGCTATCTCGCCTTCCTCAGTTGTCTTAACCTCAATACCCGGAATAAGTATTCCGACACTTCCATCCTTTTTATGCTCAGCCCTGTTAACTGCTGTACTAGGTGAACATTCTGTTGCACCGTAACCATTCAGTATTTCGATTCCCCAGGAACGAAAATCCTTTACATACATAGGATCAAGTGCAGCACCACCACAGATGATATATTCAAGATTTCCACCAAATACCTTCTGGATAGTACCATAGGTTTTCTTTCTGACATCAACGCCGGTCCTCAGAAGAAGATCAGTTGACTTCATAAGTCCTCTGAATGCATTTATCTTATCCTTCTTCCTGATTTCTGCCCAAATCTGTCTGTGGAAGAACTCTACGAACATAGGAACCAGAAACATGGTCTGTGGCTTGAAGTCCTCCATGTTTTTCTTTACATGCTTAAGGCTCTTATTGATATAGATAGGCATACCATAGTTCACAACCATAAGTATTCCAACAACAAGTCCAAATGCATGATGGAATGGCAGTACTGCAAGCACACCGCCTGTTGGTTCAAAAAGCATACTGGTATGAACTATCTCAAATGCGATGTTACGGTTTGTCAGCTCAACACCCTTGCTGATACCCGATGTACCTGATGTAAACAGGATGGTTGCTGTTTGATCCAGCTCCAGCTCATAATCCAGAAATTCCTTAACTTCAGGTATCTCATCCTTAATAAACTGTCTTCCCTCTGAAAGTATTTCTTCAAAATCCTTCAGATTGTAACAGGTCTTGTCCAGCTTGCCACTAACCTTTTCATAGTAGGTGCCGGTAACAAATGCAACCTCCACATCACCGATACCGGCAAGTGTTGCTATCTCTTCATCCGGAAGACTCTTATCAATTCCCACAGCTATGCTTCCACCAAAGATAGCCGCAAAGTATGTTACCAACCATTCATAGGAATTTTCACCGATTATTCCTACATGAGCTCCCTTGATTCCTTTTTTGTACATCCATGTTCCAAATGCATTGATATCCTCATAGAAATCAGAATAGGATTTTTTCATCTCTCCTGACTCACAGGGATACACAAATGCTGTTTGTTCAGGCTTCTCTCTAAGCAGCCTGTTCATCATATCCTTCAGATCCAGCATCTGAGGCACGTTATAATATGGATAAGCTTTATTCTTCATCATTCACTCCTTGATATTATTACCGGGTCAGAACCCATGCCAAAATCAACCAGACAACTATATCACATTTATATATCCAAAGAAAAGCTAGTAATGAAAACTACATATATTTTTTTAATCCCGCGAAACAAAGCTCTCACTAAGACGTAATTCCCGCTCCGGTATTTGGAGCTATCAGCGACCATACCAGATCGGCAGCAAAAAGTACCACCAGAATCACACACAGTATAATCCTGTTCTTCCTGGACATTTTCTGATAGAGGTCATCCAGCATCGGGGAGAACAGATAGGTAAATGCCAGTCCCGCCATTCCGAATACCAGAAGTCCCTCAAAGCATATACGTCCGTTTATATTAAGAAAATATCCCGTATAATCCCACCACCTCTTATGAAGGAATGTCTCCAGTGCCCAGGAGCCGATATACTCTACAGCACCGCATACTATTACTGCACCTGCAAAAAGATAGCCGGGATTCTTTCTCAGTGGTTTCAGGAGGAGTATGATCATTAATCCTCCGCAACCATAGATAGGAAGCCACGGACCATGCATCATACCTCTATTGATAAATGTACCGGTAGTTCCAAGATATAAGAATACCTCCCACAGATATCCAACTAAAGAATAGGTAAAGAACAGTTCAACCAGAGAAATGAGAGAATAGCTTCTCATATAGTCATATCTGACATTTTTAATGGATATCTGAGGTATATCCAGCTCTTCATAGCCTGACGGATGCTCTGTCTCCTCAACATGGTCTATAGCAAGCATGTCATCATTTAACAGCTTCCTGAGTTCCAGCGGGAGACTGTCCTTCTTCTCAGTTCTGAGCCTCATATAGATTTCTGCGCCAACACATTCAAAGTAGGCATCAGAGAAAAACATGCCCGATATGTTAAAGGTGGCATACTTAAGAATAACCCACGGAAGAAGACTGAAATCTATTACAAAGGTTTTCCACTTCTCCCCCATCATAAGCTGTTTGGAAATGGCAAATGCCTCCTGTCGCGTAATCTTAGGATTCTCCGCCATAATATAAGGTATCAGCTTATATTCATAGTGTTTGATAATTCCTCCGATTATGGTCACATTCCATAATGTCTGGAACAGATATCTAAGGAACATTACTAAGGCTATATTTTTCAGTCTGCCGTTTTTATATGGAAACAGAAGCTCTCCTGCACCTGTAGCATGGTAGCGGCGCTGTTCCAGAAAATATCTGTCATTGCCTACAATGATTATATTTTTAAGAAATATAAATAAAAATATAGATATTATAGAAAAGATGAAAATAACAATAGAGCTTGCTATCTTACCCTTAAAGACCACCTGATTAATACCATTCAGGATGCCAAAAACAAAGGACTGACTGCCTGTGATTTCATTTACAAACACAGATGCCACTCCTCCGTAATAGTTAGCCGAGGTAGTTGATATCGAATCCGGATCAGGAACCTCATCTATCTGAAAAAGGTTCATAATGAAAACCTTTACTATTTCAGCATTGGAATACGACGTATCTCTTCCGGACAGTGAACTTATGGAACCGATATTCTGAGTCTGTTCGACTATATTCTCCGCCTCACTTATAGTATCATCAATAGCCTGGTTGACCTCAGTATTAATATCAGTACTAAAATCAAGATTAATATCTGTATTAATATCATTCTGACTTCTGGTAGCATACTGATAACCACCATTCATTACAACACCAACTATAAATGCTACAAGTATATTTAGAAAAAACCGACGCTTCAGGTTTTTCATACCCTCGCGTCGTATTTCTGATCTGACATTCTTAGTTAACATGATTATCTGTCAGCCCTTCCTATTAACTTTTTTATCTCATCAAAGGCTACCTTCTTTGCAAACTCCCTGCCCTTTTTTCTGGCATAGTTCTCAACTTCCTTAAGCTTCCCGGAAAGCTCCAGCTCCTTCAGCTTGTCTGATATATCCATATCCTTAACCTTCTCTGCAATATCTATATCCTTTACTTTTTCAACCAGATTCATATCCTTAAATCTGTCAGATATATCTATATTTTTTACCTTATCAGCAAAGTCCATGTTCTTTACTTTCCCAGCAAAGTCCACGTTCTTTACTTTCTCAGCAAGGTCCACGTTCTTTACTTTCTCAGCAAGGTCCATGTTTTTGATTCTGTCCAAAAGCTGGGCATCAGATATCTTCTGCTTAGCATCACTAAGTGAAACATATTTCTTAACAGGAGTAAGCATTACAACTGCAAATCCTGTAGCTATCCATCCGGCAATCATTGCCACAGTTCCATTTGCCAGCTTCTTCTGTCTGGTAGCCTTTAACTTAAGGTACTTCTTACGCTTATATTCCTCAAACTCCTCCAGCTCCGCTTCCTCATCAACCGGTTCTTCCAAAGACTTTCTAAGCTTTCTGGCTTTAATAAAGTTAAGTGAACCAATCATAAGGAACATTGCACCCGCTGTAAATGCAGCCCCAGTTATAAGGCTTGTGTCTTCTAATTCAACTGAGCCAATCTTAATCTTTGCCATATCATCTTCTCCTTATCATATTTATTACTATACTCAGGCACCCCTTCGCCCGACTTTATTTCCTTTTGATTTTTCTACTGACTGTTTCTATCGATTACTTCTTTCGACTTTCTTTCGATTCTCTTTCAGATTTTTCTTTCGATTTCTTTCCGATTTATCTCTCAACTTTCTTCCGATTCTTCTCTCGATTTTTCTTCCGATAAACAAGATTATATATCAATAAACGCTTTAAGTAAACCTGAGCTTAGTACTGAATCATCATGGATTTAACTATTCCGATATACCAGTCAACCAGTTGGCTGCCTATTAATGTAGATGCCACCAGACCGATACAAAGTGAAGGTCCAAAGGGCATATGCTCCTTACCGCCCTTCTTACGTCTTATGATTAGCACGATACCTATTGCCGCTCCAATAAACAGTCCCGCCAGAAATGCTGTAAGTATTCCCTTCCAGCCCATCATAAAGCCTGCGGCAGCCATAAGCTTGATATCGCCACCTCCAAAGGCTCCTGCAACCAGAAGCGTCAGTATCAGCATAAACCCACTCACAGAAACTGCTCCGATAAGTCTAGAAACTATACCAATCTCAGGATGTATGAATATGGAAATGATACCGAGCCCAAATATGATAATATTTAGTATCGGTGGTATCTCCATCGTATCCATATCTACAAAGGTTATGATCGTAAGTATCGCAAAAAATATAAAGGTAATAACTGTATCAATGCTTAGTCCGAAGAAATATCCTGCCAGTCCGCTGAGGACAGCACCTATCACGGCTGTGATGTAAAAACGCAGCTTATACTCCTCCTTCACCGCCCTGAAGCCTATTTTCTTCTTATCTTGCTCTACAGCCTTGGATGCCTCTGCCGCCTGCTTCTCAGCCTTGGTCATCTTACCATCAACGTCCTCGTCATAGTCTTCACGGCTTCTTACGCCTGCAACCATACGACGTATGATAACATTTAAAAACAGATACAGCACAGCTCCCGCTACGGCAGCTATAATGCCTATCAATATATTCATAAAATGCTCCTTAGTTACTTTTCTTTTTGAGTCTGTCTGATTTACCTATGTTATTCCTTCAACAAATTACATGATAACCCAAAAACAAAAGGGTTGCAAACTAATAATAGTCTGCAACCCTGATTTTCAGCAAAGTCGGTGCGACAGGATTCGAACCTGCGACCCCTGCGTCCCTAACACAGTGCTCTACCAAGCTGAGCCACGCACCGCACAAGTACACCGATAAATAATTAACGATGTACTTGGCTATTATATATTCTTATTTCATTTTCTTCAAGAATAACTTTTAATTAATGAGCCAACTTTTTACAAAACAGGCGACTATCCTCTATCTACTTAGTCTTTAAACTTCACATATTTCAGTATAATGGTCATAACATCCTTAGTTGTAACCTTACCCTTGGTACTGATAAGCTTCGTATAATCTTCAACTATTTTATTCAGATTTCCGGCAAGACCGGCAGCCACCTTGCTGTCAAGAATCTTCTTAACCCACTCTGTGTCAGCGACTGATTTCTGTCCGGTATAGATCTGCTCAAAGATATATACGCTGCCCTCTCCCAGAGCCGCTACTATAACTCCGGCAACGATACCATTTAACACATCTGCAGCAATATTTATACCCGGTATCGCCTTGATCGTGTTAAGCGCTGTCTTGGCAATGATACCCGCAGTTCCGGCATTTATAATACTCTGCATCAGCTCAGTATTTTTATCAAACTCCACCTCATAGATCCTTGAAAGGCTCTTAATCTCACCAACCTCAAGCGGCGTGAGAATAGTTCCATCAGGAAATGGTATAGGTACGATTCCGATAGTAACTCCGGCAAGTGTGGAGGCACCAACCACAGAATGTGCCATAACTCTCTTCTGTTGGAGATAATAATAATTCTTATCGACCAGTGAGGCACGCATACCTTCAGGCAGATATTTCACCGTCTCTGCAAGAAGCTCACCCAGTCCATCGGGAGTTACATTTATATTCTGCTCAGCATCTATCTTATAGGTAGTTGCAACCACAGGAATGATTGCCTTCAGGTTGTCCCGCAGCTTCCCATGAGCTTTGAAGGCATTATAAACCATTCGTATATTTTCTTCACGCTCCGGCTTGGAGTAGGATTTGGTTATAACAACTATAATAGGAACACTCTTCCATACGGCTGTCGCTCTGGCAAGCATGTCTATATTTTTTCTGAACATCTTACGTGAAGTTCCGTCGATACAGTACCATATCATATTTATCTGATGAGTAGTGTCCTCATTCTTGATACTGTCTCTGGACCATTTACGAAGTGCAGTAATGGCTTTGTTGGAATTCAGCATGCCGGGTTCGAAGCCTATGGTATCTATGATTCTGAAGCCTAATTCATTATTTTCATAAACTCTTAACTCACGGGTTGTTGCTTCACCTATTCCCGTTTCTGCCTCGTAGCTCTGCAGAAGTGCATTAATAAGTGTAGATTTACCGACACCGGAATTACCCACAACAACTACATTTGGCTTGTCTATCTCCCACCTGGCTCCGGCAGCATTTGTCTGTCCTTCGTGAGCCTCATAGATATCGGAGTCTTCCACCACTCCCTCATATACCTGATCCTGAGACATCCGTACCGGCTTTTCTGCATTGCTATTTCCTTTGCCTATAGCCCTGATGAGGCTGCCGCGATCTGCCATGCGGTCTATAACGCGTCTTTTCTCTTTTACATTCGGATCCCGATACCTCTCTCCGGCATTTCTATATATACTCGAGTCTTTTTTGCCATCACCACTCACTAATCCTACCTCCGCTTATAACACACTGCTCCGGGGAGCATTACCATAAGTAGCTATTTGTTCCGATAAGTTATGCTATATACTGTTATTCCTTCGATTAATACTTAATACATCTCGCTTTGCTCGATGTATTATCCCTACTTCGTAGGGGCAGATGCTCCGCATCTGGTATTAATCTTCGGTAACTTATCGTCCAAAAGTAAGGTCTCGCTCCGCTCGACTTTCCTTTTGTTCCGATAAGTTACATTATGTGCTATATTCGCTTCGAAATCAATGATTATTATTCGCATACTCCGTCTGCATATGATTATTATTCACGCACTCGTCTGCATATGATTATTATTCACACACTCCGTCTGCACCGACCCAGTAGTTATCTATATACGTACTTGCAGCCATGTAGCCATCCGATCCAAAGTAGTACCAGCTCCCATCTATCTTCTGCCAGGAGGAGGTTGCATACCAGCCTGAGCTGTCGCTGTACCACCAGCCATTTGAATCACTTGACCAGTCTCCTGTATATTCGTAGGTCAGGGCTCCGTCCTCACCTAACCAGTAGCCGTCATACCATTCATTTTCAGCCATATATCCATTAGCATCAAAATAGTACCATACGCCATCTATCTTCTGCCACTCAGATACAGGATACCAGCCTGCCGTATCCTCTATCCACCAGCCCTTACCATCCTGCATCCAGGACATGGTTGCTGTGTAGGTTGATGAACCGTCACTGCTGTACCAGCTTCCATTTATCCATTCTCCACTGGAGGATGAACTGCCGGTAGCGATGGTCTTAGATGTATCAATAGTCGGTTTAGAGGGCTTGGTAACAGCCTTAACCGTCTCCGTAGTTTCTTCTATACCACTAGCCGGACTTCCGGATGTATATGCCACACCACCTACCGTTAATGTATGACCATTATAATTGATCTTACCACTTCCCTGTATAGAGCTGATTTCTGAATCGTCTGTCAGAACCCATACAGCTTCTCCGCCGGACATAGTTACATTTACTGTACCTATAGAAGATGATACTGTCTCGCCCTTACCATTGGTAATCTGTCCGCTGGTATTACCGAGAAATGTCGTTGAACCTGCCATATTAAGAGTCAGTGTTGAATCATCCCCCACCAGAATACTTCCTTCAAGCGTCTGGTCGGTGGCATTTAATGTTGCCTCATTGCCTGCTCCGCTCCATCCATCATCACAAACTGATATAAGGACATTTTCATCATCGTAGTTATATATATCAGTTCCGTTAAGATTTATGACAGCCGAAGTATTGGTAACATGGAACACATGACCACTCAGGCTATTTAGAGTACCTCCGGTCATAGAAAAGCTGGAGGTTCCGTCTGCAGCATCCCCGGACTGGGACTGATATATCATAATGGTATCGTAAAATGTAGCATTTCCATTTAAAGCTGTATTATTGGCTGTCAGCGTACTATTGTTGAGTGTGATGGAGTTCTTACCTTCGATACATACTCCTTCAGACTTTGCAGATGCAAGCTCTGCATCATTTACTGTTATATCCGCTGTGGAATATATAGCCGGCGAGCCCTGTCCTGCCGATGTATATGAACCACCGGTTACTGTTACAGTACCGCCGCCTCTGTCAGTTCTGATTGCCGCTGATGATCTTCCGCTTGTGTTAACTGTAAGATTCTTTGCAACCATTACACCACCACCGGTTGTCATGATACCACCACCATTATTACCGGAGGTCGTTATTTCTGTATCCGTGATATAGACTGTAGTGCCATCTCCTGCAGCTCCATTCTGACCACCATTACCACCGTAGGAAAATACACCATTAGCCCCTTCTGCAGTGGCTGTTATGCTTCCACCTGTGATATATGTAGCAGAACCACCCTTAACCGTAACAGCCGAGTTGATTCCATAGAAGTTACAGTTATCTCCTCCGTCAGAATCTCCGGTTTTGCTTACTGTCGGTGAGCTGATAGTTACCTCTTCAGAAGTATCTACCAGAATTGCATTTTCATCAGCCGTAGTTGAGCTGTAATTTCCTGCTGATAATGTCTCAGCTCCTGTTATCTCTGTAGCCCCGGAATATGTCAGATCGGAAGAGGAAGAACCTCTCGGAGGCATTCCCATCTCTCCACCACCTCCACCCTCCGGCGGCGTTCCCATTTCCCCGCTTGGCGGATCAGGAGGTGTTTCTGCCGCATATACTCCAACTGATGCTGACATCATTATTCCCGCAAGAACCAGCGCAAAACTTCTCTTAATCATTTTCATATTCTTCATAGACCTGTCCCTCCTCTTATCATTTTGGCTATAATTTCTTATAGCTTTCCTGCTTTCTATGAGGAGAGTATATACCATGAATCTTAAATCAAACTGAAAAATGTGACAAGGGGACAGGCACTTTGTCACAAAAATGTGACAGGGGGACTGTCCCCTTGTCACATTTATTCCGGTATGATAATCATAAACATCTTTTTATACGACAAAGTGTGACAAGGTGCCTGTCCCCCTGTCACATGATATTTTCTTATTTCAGGATCCTGAACCAGTCTTATGGTAAAACCATGCATTTCCACGATCTTTTTTACTATGGAGAGTCCCAGTCCGGTTCCGCCCTTACTATTTCTGGACTCATCCCCCATTACGAAGGGTTCAAAAAGTGTCTCTGCCTTATCAGGTGGTATCTCATCTCCATTATCTGCCACCATAATACGGATATCATCATCTATCCTGACAAATATACCGATGCCTGTCCCCTCAGGATTGTGCCTTCTGGCATTAGTTATAAGATTAGTAATAACTCTTGATATCTGGAGTCTGTCCGCATTTACCCAACATACCTTTTCCGGAATAAAAGCCTCCATCTCCATTCCGGCTTCCTCGACATCCGAATACTCTGAAGCCGCCACCTCTCTTACTAGTTCGCAGATATCTATCTTTTCCTTATTTATCCTGAAGCCCTCACTTCCAAGTCTCACATAATCAAAGAGCAGAGTTATCAGTTCATTCATTCTTTCACTCTTTTTCTGTATAGCCTCAAGATATTCCTGTTTTTTATCCTCTTCTACCATGTTGTCACTTAGCGCCTGAGCATAGCCTGCAACCGTAGTCATGGGAGTTCTGAGATCATGCGCTATATCCGACAGCATCAGATTACGTTTCGCCTCATACTCATCCTGCTTTCTTTTTTCTTCTTCACTGAGAATACTTACCTGACGGGTTACAAGACCGGAATACAGAACCGCTCCCAGAACAAAGGGTATAATGATAAGTATAAGCATGGCAACAAGCACCAGAAAAAGAGCTGCTTCTCCACCAACATTCATTTCCTTTATGGTACTGTTTCCATAGGAAAGCCTGTTGCCTGCAGCATTATCAAAAAAAGCGGTGGTATTATCCACTATATACTTAAATTCATTAGGTGCCAGCAGTCCTACTCCATGAATCAGAAGGGCTATCAGAAGATCCAGTGCTGCAAAAGCTATACCTGAAAGTCCAACTGTGCTTATGTCCCAGCTTTCATAGAAAAACTTTGCAACAAAAGGAATGAGTGTCACATTCAGTATGCTTATCCCAAGATATTCGACCACTCCAACAAGAATAATGACCTTCAAAAAATTACGGATAAGATAGGACTGTAATTCCCTATATTTATTCATGCTTATTTCTCCAGACGGTATCCAAGTCCGCGCAGTGTCTTAATGTACTCCGAAGGATCATCAGACAGCTTTGCGCGAAGCTTGCTGATACATACCATTATATTGTTATCGGCAATTATATAGTCCTCTCCCCAGCCTATCTCATATATCTGCTGTTTGGTATAAACCTTACCGGGATTCGACATAAGAAGCTCCATGATCTTATACTCGATAGAAGTAAGCTCAATGGAGACTCCATTTTTCGTTAGAGTGCAGGATTCGGGATCAAGCTCCAGGTCTCTTACCTTAATGGACTGCTTCTTCGCTTCTCCGGAACCAAGGCTGTAGAATCTTCTTATATTAGAATTGATCCTTGCTACAGCTTCAAGCGGGTTAAATGGTTTCGCTATATAATCATCAGCTCCCAGATTAAGTCCCAGAATCTTTTCTGAGTCCGCATCCTTTGCTGAAAGAATGATAACAGGTATATTGCTGTCCTCTCTCAGCTTTATGAGAACCTGATATCCATCCATCTTCGGCATCATGATGTCCAAAACACATAGATCCGGTTTCTCACTTCTCAGTAAAGACACAGCCTCCAGCCCGTCCTTTGCTTCCACAACACTGTAGCCATCATTTTCAAGATACAGTCTCAGCAAACTCCTGATCTCATCTTCGTCGTCTGCTATAAGCACTTTTTTGTTCATTCCTTCACTCTCCTGTATTTTAATATCTGCCTCACAATAACAAAACAAGGAAAGAGCTCCGGCTCACAGCCCGTGACGCTCCTTCCCTGCACATTCTTTATTTTAATTTATATCCCCGCTGTTCATACATATCTCCACTTATTATTCTGACTTGCCATATCTAAGTGCCTCATAAAGTGCTGCAGATGTAGCTGCCTTATATGGCTCAACATAGAATATTGAAAGTATTCCACATGTGAATATTGAAAGTATTTCCCATCCTATAAATGAGAGATCAAGTACGAATGTCTTCCACTTCTGTCCATCCATCATCTTCTTACTCATGGCAAATGCCTCTTCCTTAGACATTTCCGGATTCTCTGCAAGAAGATATGGAATCATGCGATATTCATATCCCTTGATGATACCGGGAATCACGCAGAGCATTGACCAAAGAATTACATATAAATCTCTGAAGAACATTATCTTTGCAACATTCTTATAGCTGTGATCAAAACCATAAGTAATATGTGACATATTTGCAGGTTCATCAAGATTCTTGAAGAAGAACCTTCTGCAGCCAAGCTCCAGTGGATTAAAGATAAATACATCCAGAACGATGATTACCATCATTATAGCTGTAAATACTATCATAAATACCACAAACATCATGACCGCAAAAGTAGCCACCTCTTCTGCCGGAAAAGCTTTACCGTCGAATTCGACTTTACCGTCTTTAGCATCAATATTAAATGCAAACTCAGTCTCTCCATCAGATTCAGCATCCGTTACAGCCACGTCATTTTCATCCCCTGTCACGTCTGCATTTGTTTCACCTTCATCTTCCAATGAATGCTCGGTAGTTGTAACCTCCGACTCGTTTGGTCGAATCATACCACCCGGAGCTCCTGACGAGAATCCCCCGGCTCCTCCGATAATGATCGTAAGAATGAATGCGATCAGCACTGACTTCCAGTAATTTCTCCTGAACGATGTCTTACCACGTTCCTTTAACTCTTTTCTTGTCCACATAGCAGCTTCCTCCTTATCCTTAATAATACTTTTATCTTACTAATGCTGAAGCCTTAACCGTATCATGTTCAGCACTGTTTGCTTGCTATGTGTATAATATAACGCTGCTTCCTTTCCAGAAAAATCTATTAATCTTAACAAAACCTTAATTACAAATAAAACAATCTAAACTCTTATACTTCTGAATATAACACTATAGCTACTATGTCGGCATTTATTCGTGCACCAGAAATATCTATATTACTCATTTTCATCAGCCAGTTTTATTCCAAGCTCTTCAAGCTGAACAGGATCTACAACATTTGGTGCCTCACACATAAGATCCGAAGCATCCTTAACCTTAGGAAATGCCATAACGTCTCTTATGGAATCAGCCTTGCACATAAGCATCAGAAGTCTGTCAAGTCCGTAAGCAAGTCCTGCGTGAGGTGGTACACCATATTTAAATGCAGTCAGCAGGAAACCAAACTTATCATTTGCATCCTCAGGATCCAGTCCGATAGTCTTGAACATAAGCTCCTGTATATCATCCTGATGAATACGTACAGAACCACCACCGAGCTCAACTCCGTTAAGAACTATATCATAAGCCTTTGCACGTACTGCTCCCGGATCAGATTCAATCTTATCAAGATCCTCTTCCATAGGCATGGTAAATGGATGGTGCATAGCAACAAATCTATTCTCATCTTCACTCCACTCCAGAAGAGGGAACTCTGTAATCCATACAAATCTATAATCATCCTTACTTACAAGTCCCATCTGGTCTGCCAGGTGGCATCTAAGAGCACCAAGAGTTTCCAGAACAAGCTTCTTCTTCACATCTGCAAGAATCAGAATAAGATCTCCGGCTTCAGCTCCGGTCTTTTCCTTGATTGCTGTAAGCTCATCTTCTGTCATGAACTTTGCAAAGGAGCATTTTTCTTCTCCCTCAGGGCTGATATTTATATAAGCCAGACCCTTCATGCCATAGCCCTTAACAAACTCAGTAAGTGCATCCAGCTTCTTACGAGCCATGCCTCCCATACCCTTAGCGTTGATGGCACGCACCGCACCACCTGCCTCAAGCGCCGACTTAAATACTACAAATTCTGTATTTGCTACAGCCTCTTCTATATTGATAAGCTTCATATCGAATCTTAGATCCGGCTTATCCGAACCGTAGTTTTCCATAGCATCCTGCCAGGTCATTCGCTGGATAGGAAGCTGAACATCTACATTTATGGCATCCTTGAACATCCTCTGAATGAGACGCTCATTTACATCCATTACATCATTTTCATCTACGAAACTAAGCTCCATATCAACCTGTGTAAATTCAGGCTGTCTGTCTGCACGCAGATCCTCATCACGGAAGCACTTTGCTATCTGAAAATATCTGTCATAGCCGGAGCACATCAGAAGCTGCTTGAAAAGCTGTGGTGACTGTGGAAGTGCATAGAAGTTACCCGGATGTATGCGGCTTGGTACAAGATAATCACGGGCTCCCTCAGGAGTTGACTTACAAAGTATAGGTGTTTCGATTTCCAAAAAGCCTTCCTCTGCAAGAAATGCTCTTATCGTAGTAGTCACCTTACTTCTAAGTATAATATTTTTCTGGATATCAGGTCTTCTCAGATCTAAGAAACGGTACTTAAGTCTGATATCTTCTTTGGTCTGAAGATTCTCCTCTACAGGAAATGGAGGTGTCTCTGCCTCTGACAGTATCCGAATGGAGTCAGCTATAATCTCCAGCTTTCCGGTAGTAAGATTCTCATTCACACCACCGGCTCTTTCCTGAAGCTTTCCTGTAACTGCGATAACATACTCAGCATGAAGTCTTCCGGCCTTTTCAAAGCCCTCTGCCCCAACTGTGCTTTCTTCAAATACTATCTGTACTATTCCGCTTCTATCTCTAAGATCTGTAAATACGATACCGCCCTTGTTACGGCTTCTCTGAACCCAGCCCATAACTGTTACTGTACTACCTATCTCTGCATTTACTACCTCTGCACATCTGTGGGTTCTCTTTAAACCCTGCATACTCTCTGCCATATCATAATCTCCTCATTTAATATATTTGTGACATACAGATATCACTTTCCTCCCGCACTTCGCCGTACAGCATAATCATTGCACAGTTTTAATTAACACATGCTAATGTATCCTTTGATACCTGCCGGTTCACGAAGCACTCAGTTTCTTACAGAACTCTCATTATTTGAAAATGATTTATATCTCATTAAAACTCTCTATCTGTATAGAACTCCACAAATTCTGTGTAGCCCTCTTCCTCCATTTTTTCCTTCTGGAACTTCTTATTTTTCTTCATTATGGATGTATTGATGATGATTCCCTTTTCTCTTTCCTGCTTTGCAAGCTCCATTATCCTGCAGAGCTTATCAGCAGGCATTCCCTTCTCGATAAGATAAGCCTTCTTAACCTCTGCTCCCGGAACCTGAAAATCATTTTCCAGAAGAAGCATGATAATCCTTTCAAAGCCGATAGAAAAACCAACCGCAGGTGTAGCCTGACCGGTGAACTTTCCGATCATTTCATCATAACGTCCGCCGCCACCTACTGAGCCACCGTATTCATCCATTGATATCTCAAATATAGGGCCTGTATAGTATGACATTCCACGAACAAGAGTAGGATCAAACTCCATTCGGAAGTCTGCCGACTTCACTCCCTCTACGCTTGTAATGATAGTTTCCAAATCTCTGGCGATATTTTCATCCAGATATTCGCCCAGTTCATTACTAATAAAACGAAGTCCATCTACAGTAGGGGAAAGAGCAGCAAACAGTCTGATATACTTCTCAACGCTGTCCTCAGCATAGCCACTTTCCAAAAGCTCTGCCTTAACACCGTCCAGACCAATCTTATCCATTTTATCTAATATAATGAATATACTGTCATAGTCTGCTTCGCCAAAGCCGCTGTAGGCTGCCATAGCCTTGAGTATTCTTCTGTCATTTATCCTGATAGTGAACTTACTGAAGTCAAGCTTTCCAAGAAGTGTGGTTGTTGCTGTAATAAGCTCTATCTCAGCAATTATTCCCGGCTCTCCCAGAATATCTATATCGCACTGCATGAACTGACGATAACGTCCTCTCTGCGGGCGGTCAGCCCTCCACACATTTCCCATCTGAAGTGCCTTAAAGGGTGATGGGAGGACACTTGCGTTATTGGAATAGTATCTCGAAAGCGGAAGTGTCAGATCATAGCGAAGACCTGAATCAGACAATCCGGCAGTATTTACATCGCCGGCTCTGCCACTGCCGTCAGCGCCATCCTCCTGTGCAGCATCGAAGTCACCCTTTTCCTTATGCTCACTATAATCCTGAGCCATGCTCCTTGCTGCAGCCGCAAGCTTATCGCCTCTCTTCATTACCTTGAAGATAAGCTTCTCATTTTCTCCACCCTGATTACTACTCAGGTTTTCAATATGCTCCACTGCCGGGGTTTCAATGGAGGTAAATCCAAATGTTCTGTAGGTTTCCTTGATAAGTCCTATCGCATAGTCCCTTATCTCCATCTCTCTTGGAAGAATATCCTTCATACCCGTTACAGGTTTTTTCTTCATTGCCACTATAATTTCTCCTCTCTGATTATCGATCTGGTACCTACCCATATAGTGCAGCAGGTAACTCCGGGGACTGTATCTTCCTGATACGCCCCTTTATTCTATTAATATTAACGCCGGCTATACACAGTACTTCATCAAAGCAAGTTCTATATTAACCGTAAGTATCAGTATTCCTATATTAATTATCACATCCTGAACATAATCTATATATCCTCTTCTGTCCTCAAGCATCCATACCGTCATTTGTTTATGAAAAGGAAATTCTTCACTATTAAACACAAGTATAAACATTATCGTAAGCACAACTATCAGCATAATCGTCCGATTCCACAGACTATGGAAGAACATCAGCATTACTGCACTGATTACTAAAGTGATATACTTGATTATCTCAATGACATTATAAGGTATATATTTACCGAACAGATTCCATGCCATAAATACAGCTATACCGATTACCGGAACTATAATTATTAAAACCTCCATAATCCCCCTCTTGAAATGCCCTGCTTTGGTTCAGCATTTGATAACCGCATCAACGCCCTGAGCTTTTCTCTCCAGCATCTCGTCTATTCTGGAAATATAGTCTTCTATATTCTTTACATTTTCAACACGGTCCACGCGGGTTGTAATACCATTATCTATATTCAGAAGTCTGGTTATGCCTCCCGCTCCTGCTGCAAAGGTATCCAGTCTTTCTTCCATTATGAAAATGTTATAGAGACACTCCAGCCCTTCTCTGGAATAGCCAACATTTTCCAGATTTCCGGCTATATTCTTCTGGCGATACAGATAGTAAGGATACAGGTGTGCCTTCTCAGCTCTCTCTGCCACCAAGGACAGCATAGCATCTACATCCTTATTGATCATATCCTTATATTCGCCGTATCTTTCATTCAGATGCGCAGTTCTCTTTATTGCAAGACTATGAACAGTGATTGATTCCGGAGACATGGCGCTAAGCTCATCAAGAGTATATCGCATCGAGTCAAGATTCTCTCCGGGAAGTCCGGCAATAATATCCATATTTATATTCTTAAAGCCCACGCGTCTTGCTTCATTCATCGCCCACTTGATGTCAGCAGGTGAATGAGCGCGCCCTATGGTTCTGAGGGTTTCCGCATTCATAGTCTGTGGATTGATGCTGATTCTTGTTACGCCGGCTTTCTTCAGCGCCTCCAGCTTATCCTTCGTAATACTGTCCGGTCTTCCAGCCTCCACAGTATATTCCCTTAGTGAACTCATGTCAAAGCAGTCTCTGATATGGTCTGTAAGTTCAGTAAGCTGCTCTGCTGTAAGCGAGGTCGGAGTACCTCCTCCAATATATATTGCCACAAGATTTCTGTTCCTATTCAGGAATGCAATATATTGAAGCTCCTGTTTGAGTGTATCTATGTATTCATCAACTTTCGCAGCATACTCCATGATCGGATAGGCTGCAAATGAACAGTACAGACACCTGGTAGGGCAAAATGGGATTCCAATATACAGACAGTAATCCGTGAGAGGATCCACCGACTCCATTATCCTCTTCTCTCTTATTGCCACATCTGTTGCCAGTGCCGCCTTTTCTTCAGATGCATCATAGGTGTATTTGAAATATTCTATTATCTCTCTTCTGTCACGGTCTTTGGAAAGGGCTGTAGATGCAATCTTGGTCGGACGCATCCCGGTAAGGCTTCCCCACGGAAGCGTTCTTCCCGTATATTCCGATAACAGTCTGTAGATAGCTTTCTTCAGCTTGTTGCGATATCTGGCTCTGTCTCTGTAATTGCCGTAAACATATGCGGAGTAGAGCACGTGCCCCTTCTCTTCTATTCTAAGCCTTGTTGTCACAAGACGCGGGACAGGAATCTCGTTCTTGTTCTGAAGCCCTGTTGTCTCAGGTCGGGAGACAGGTATCTCGTTCTTGTTCTGAAGCTCTGTTGTTTCAGATCGGAAACTATCTAACTCGTCTTTTCCCCGATGACCTGTTGTCTCAGGTCGAAGACTATCCACCGCAGCAAATGATGGAACATCATATGTACTATCCTGATCTTCATCATAGAGCGCCGTGACCATAAGCTTAAAATGCGAAAACATTGACTTATCGAAGGTCGCAACCTCCTGAGGTTTCGCACTCCTGACCTTCTCCCCTTGAAAAAAGGCGGTGATCATCGTTCTCAGATCTATCTCATATTCAGCATCATTTTGCACAAGTAATATCATTTTACTATATCCTTATCCTGATACTCAATTCTTACTAATGTGATATGGTGTCCATGTGACAAAGTGCCTGTCCCCCTGTCACCTATGTGACAAAGTGCCTGTCCCCTTGTCACCTCCAGTTTTATTATAAAAAGAAAGCCGCGCCACCACCAGGTTACGCAGCTTTCATTTTATTCTTTGTTTATATTCTTTTCAACCCTTAATTTATAATGTGGCAGAGGGACTATCCCATGTCACATCATAGCAGGCTCTTGATATGTTTTTTATACTTTAGGAATTCCTCTGAAAGCACATAGTCCGCAGCTCTTGGTTTAGGCTCACCAATTACTATCTCATCCGAAATAAATGCAGGCGAACCTTTCATTATATATATCCTATCCGACAAAAGAATGGCCTCATCGATATCATGAGTAATAAATATAGTAGAAAGCTTTATCTCATCCATGATTTTGATATACCACTCGTGCACTGCCGTTCTGGTAAGTGTATCCAGTGCTCCAAAGGGTTCGTCCAGAAGCGCCACTCTGTTACCACAAAGATATGTTCTTAGAAGTGCCGCTCTCTGCCTCATTCCTCCCGAAAGCTGAACAGGATACTTACTCTCTGTTCCATCCAGTCCGAACTGAGCAAAAAAGGAAGCTGCTTTCTCTCTGGCCTGTTTCTTATTCATTCCGGAAAGGATAAGCGGTAGAGCGACGTTATCTACCACAGTTTTATGTGGGAGCAAGAGATCCTTCTGAAGCATGTAGCTCAGATTTCCTGTCCTTCCGGCAATACTCACAAAGCCCTCTTCAAGATCCTCCTGACCATTCTTCGAATTCTTCGGAACTGCATCCGCCCTTAGAAGCACTTTCCCGGCATCAGGCTCGACCAGTCCGGACAGGATGTTAAAAAGCGTAGTCTTTCCTACTCCACTTACACCCAGAAGACTGATCAGTTCGCCCTCATTTAATGTAATGGAAATATCACTAAGCACATGCTTATCACCGTATGATTTTGCTATATTTTCTGCTCTTAATATCTCACTCATTTTGCGTTATATCCATAATTATTTGTAGCTTCTCAAGTCATGCAGACATGACTATCATATCAACAAATATTTACTTTCTAAGTTGATTATGATAAGTCAGTTTCATATCATATTTTACTCTGGAAGATAATCATTTGTAAATCCGTATCCGTCAGGAATTGGATCTGAAAGCTCATTATCCGACAACCATTTATAGAATCTGTCCCATCTTGCCTGATCTATATATCCCCATCTCTCAACCTCAGCCTTATACTGTGGTGAAAGCCATTCCTGGCTCTCCTTAACCAGTTCCTTATCAAGCTCAGGAACCTGCTTACAAAGGATTTCAGCCGCCTTATCAGGATCATTTATTGCAAATTCATAGCCCTTCTTAGTTGCTTCAAGAAATGCCTTGGCTGTGTCAGGATTTGCTTCTGCCCAGTCAGAATTGGTAATAATAACAGGACTATAATCATCAAATACTTCATCTATATCTTTAAAGAAGAACATATTGGTTTCAAGTCCGGCCTGCTTGCAGGATATGCCGGCCCACGCATAGTAAACCCAGATAGCATCTATATCCTGCTGAAGAGCTGCAGGCTCATTTTCAACATATTCAGGAATGAGGTTGACCTTTGAGAAATCTCCGCCGTCATCCTCTATAACCTTCTTAAGCGTCGCCTGCTCGATAGGAAGCTCCCAGGTAGCATAGTTCTTTCCCTCCATATCCTTAGGAGATTCTATCCCATCCTCCTTAAGGGAAATGATACCGGAGGTATTATGCTGAATAAGTGTAGCAACCGCAACAACGGGGATCTTCTCTTCTGAAGTAAATACAGGTGGCAGGTAATCCTGAAAATCAATTCCGAATTCGGCCTGTCCCGATGCAACCATGTTTGTAGCTCCGTCTTCCGGTGGCTGAATGATATTGACCTTAAGCCCTGCCTCCTCGAAGTAGCCTTCACTCTGTGCTACATAGAAGCCTGTGTGGTTAGTATTTGGGGTCCAGTCCAGCACAAGCGTTATCTCTGTAAGCTCCTCCGGCTTTGAAGCATCATCACTCTTAGCTGTTTCTCCACTCTTTCCGCAGGCTGTACTTCCAAGAAGCATAGCGCCTGCAAGTGTAATTGCAAATGTTTTTTTCATAATCTTTTTCATATATATTTCCTCATTTCTATTAAAGCTTTCTTTTTAATAAATCATGCTTCACATTTAGCTGACATTTTCTTTTTCAATATTATTACTTATCCGTTTCCTCTATATTTGCCCAAGGCATAGCCCGACGCTGAATGACCTTAACCAGCCCCATGAGTATCAGACTGATTGCAGACACGAAAAATATAACCGCAAACATCTTATCGTAGCTAAGGGACTTCTTAACTCTTGTCATATATACGCCAAGACCGTTGAAGCCTCCCAGCCACTCAGCTATAACCGCTCCGACTATGGAATAGGCAACCGCTATCTTAAGGCCCGAGAAAAACTCCCCCAGAGCAGCCGGAAACTTGACATTCCAGAATATCTGCCACCTGCTGGCATTCATTGACTTCATAAGTCTGATCATGTCATTATCCACAGACTGAAAGCCCTCCAGAAGTCCTACTGCCATTGGGAAAAATGCCACCAGCACCACAAGTATTACCTTAGGAGCTATTCCATAGGAAAACCAAAGTATCAGGAGCGGTGCGATTGCAACCGGCGGAATGGTCTGAGTCAGAACAAGTATAGGGTATAGTCCCTGCTTCACTATGGTAAATGTGTCCATAACAGCCGCACATACAAAACCCAGCAATACTCCCAGTGTAAGTCCCAGGACCGCCTCTATTATAGTCACCCGCGCATGCATCATAAGCAGCGGGAAATCACTTATAAATGCTTTCACTACCTCAATCGGAGAAGGCAGCATATATTTAGGTACCCACCTGAATGTGCAGGCCATCTGCCATATCAGCAGAAATACAGCAATAAATATGACAGGAATACATTTGTCCTTGCTAAATATTTTCTTCATATTCATTTCTCCGATAACTTATGCTGCAGATGACTTTTTAGCAGCATCGTTCTTATGATGCTTGGAAACCTTTCTCTCTATGGTAAGCTTTTCTCCGTCAGGCTTATAGGTTATCTTCACATAACTCATAACACTTGGCGCACCTGCTTCTATTGCTATGTACTGGCACTGCTTAACGATCTCCATAAGCTGCTCATAGTCACCCTCCATAGCTGTCTCACATGGTCCTACATAGTAAGTAACACCTGTACTCCTGATGTAGTCGATAACTGCATCAACCACTCTGATAATCTCTTCGTCACCATGAACATCCGGCAACACCTGAATTGCTACATTTGCATTCATTTTTTCTTCCTCCTTAACTCTATTTCATTTCAACATTTCAAATAGAAACAATCCCGCTCCTTTTACCGGCAGTATCATCCCTACCTGTTATCAAACCAATTAGTAATACGATAGAAAATATACATAATAAAAGGCCCACCTCATAACGGAGTGAGCCGATAGCTATCTATTTTCTCCCTCCGCCAGCATTACCTGGATCAGGTTTTATAGGATTGATGGTAGGGTTATACCACCTCTCAGCCTAATTCCTTAAGCACTCCTGTTTTGTTTCATGCGAATTATAAGACCAGCGAACTACTTTGTCAATGCTTTCATGTATAATTCCCCGAAGGTTTTATACAAAATCGTTGACATATTTCCATACAAATATTCTCATCCGTTACTATTTATGATGACTCAGAATACGCTCATGAATCTGCATCTAATACAACTTATTTTAAGTAAGCCCAAACAAGCCTATGTGACAAGGTGCCTGTCCCCTTGTCACCTTAGCCGCTATATAATATAATTATGTAATAATACTGTAGTTTTGAGAATCGATTAATAACCGCTTTCAAAAATATGCATATTTGTTTTGAGGAGGTATAAAGATGCAGGATAGTAAATTTTTTCCAGAAATCCACGGCAATTTTGGTTTTGGGTGTATGAGACTCCCGATGAAAGACGGCAAGGTTGATTATGATGAGTTCAGCCGTATGGCAGATGCATTTATCGATGCAGGCTTCAACTACTTCGACACCGCACACGGATATATCGGAGGTCAGTCCGAAACCGCCATCCGTGACTGTGTTTCCGGCAGATATGACAGAAGCAGCTTCCTGCTGACCAACAAGCTTACTGATCCTTATTTCAAAAAGCAGGAAGACATCAGACCGTTTTTTGAATGGCAGCTCGAACTCTGTGGTGTCGAATACTTTGATTTCTACCTGATGCATGCGCAGGATAGGAATAATTATCAGAAATTCAAGAGATGCAAGGCTTATGAAACAGCATACAGCTTCAAAGAAGAAGGTCTCATAAAGCACCTTGGCATCTCCTTTCACGACAAAGCAGAGGTTCTGGAAATGATACTGACAGAGCATCCTGAAATCGAAGTAGTTCAGATACAGTTTAACTATGTTGACTACGAATCTGCTTCCGTAGAAAGCCGCAAGGTTTATGAAGTATGTGAAAAGTTCGGAAAACCTGTTATAGTTATGGAACCGGTAAAGGGAGGAAGTCTGGTAAATCTCCCGGCGGATGCAGACAAGATATTCAGAAACCTGAATGGCGGCAGCAATGCAAGCTATGCTATAAGATTTGCAGCCAGCTTTCCTAACATGGCTATGGTTCTCTCCGGTATGAGCGATATGGCTCAGATGGAGGATAATATCAGTTCGATGAAGGATTTTGCCCCGCTCTCTGACGAGGAAATGATTGCCATAAACAAGGTTTGCGGAATATTTAACAACCTGAATCTGATACCATGCACTTCCTGTCGTTACTGCGTTGATGAAAACGAATGTCCAAAGAGTATCAGGATTCCGGATATGTTTTCTTCACTGAATACCCACGAGGCATTTCACAACTGGAATTCAGACTTTTATTACAATAATGTTATTACTAACGGAGGCCACGGAAAAGCGTCTGACTGTATTAAATGCGGTAAATGTGAAAAAGTATGTCCACAGCATCTTCCTATAAGGAAACTACTGGAGGATGTGGCTAAGGTTTTTGAGGCATAAGCATAAAATATACAGAAACCATCCATATCATACAGCGGATTTTAAACTTGATATATGTTTTCGGACACATAATAAATGAGTCATATGGATACACCTATATCAATAGTAATATATCCATCCTTAAACCATTCTTTGTAAATAATTTCGTAATACAAAGAATTAGCTGAATGAATTCCAATTCGTTTGCTTATTTATAATAGAGTATCGCCAGAGCATTTTATTATCAATATTCTCCCCTTGCAATACTATTTAAACAATTTCTCAAATTCCTCTGGCGATAATGTAAATAGATCTCCATCATATTCCATAAATTTCTTAGTGTTTTCTATGGCCTTTTTTCTTCTTCTGTAAGGTTGCCAGATTCTTTCTTACCATGCCATTCCTGCATTCTACTCTGCGCTTCATTAGCAATCTTTTCCAATTCATCTTCAGAAATTGTTTTCATATCATCATTTCTTTTTATTTTTGAAAAATCAAACTTCATAACTGACCACCTATTTATTTCCTTACACTGTTATTCTTTATAATTCATTTTACAAATATACTACTGACAAAAAACACTACCTTTAATTACCATCTCGCATTATTACGATAAACTACTGGTCTAACGGATATCCATTTGAATCTATAGCGTACTCTGCATCTCTAAGCAATTTTGCGTTATTTAATTCCAACTCAGACAACATTTCATCAGAAAAATCATCTGGCTCTATAGTTCCTTCATACCAAGATTTGCTATTAAAGTACGTCTGAAGCTCATTTGATTTAAATTTTCTACCATGTCTAGCATATATTTCATTTTTTGCATAATTAAGCTCTTTGAGAGTTAAATCGTCAATATCAGCATAAGTTAGTTCAACGGAATCACTATCAGGAATTATATAATCATCATTTAATGTATCCTCAAAAGTTTCTTCAGACATTTCATATGAGCTCAAATAAGCGGATGTTTCATCATCTACTATTCTTTTCAACGTATTATCAAAATAATAATACACATTATCTGTACCAATTATTTCAGTATTCCATGGTTTGTATCCATCATTTATAATCCTTTGAACCACATTAAAGTTATTGACATACCTATAATTATAATTAATACAAAAATTATAAATTGTATCTTCATCAACAAATAAATACTTTAACAAAAGATAAACCAAACCAGGATTTTGGCATCCTGTAGTAATACATGCATAATTATCTCCCCAACAATACCCCTGTGGTACAGAACAAATTCCAAATTTTGGTGCATCGCCTTCTGTGTATGTATTTAAACTATAATTAGCGTACCAATCAGCTCCTAAATAGCCAAAAACATCTTGGTGAATTGAATCCATCCAATCTTCTGACCATTCTTCTAAATTCTTTGAGTAATTATTCTCATTAATCTTATTAATAATGCTTTCGTTATAATAATTTCCCATACATCTCTCTACACATTTTATTTCCGGAACAATATAATACCCATGCTCTTTAAGTATTTCTGCAGCCTTAAAAAAGCCATCCCACGTTGAAAAATATTCGGAAATAGTCTCGGGATCAGATGTACCAAACACTTCCTGTGCTACATCCATGTTATAAATATAACACCCTGGATCGCATTGAATTGCCATCCCCATTATTTGCCCATCATAATTAACAGCATCAACCGTGTATTGATACATTCCTCCCATGTCATCTAATGTAAACCCAATATCTGTAATAGGCTTAATACATCCTGCATTAACTAATTCTTCCATTGGTTCATCTTCAAGAATTAAAATAGATGGAATTTTTGAGCCACCATTTAACTCATTTATAACTTTAGAATTATATTCTTCATAATCAACATATTCTATATTTATAAGATCACTATACTCTGGATAATTAGACTTAAAAGGCTCCAGTCTGTATTCTATTTCATCATTTGTTGCATATATATATATTGGTTCGTCAGATATATTGAGATTCTCACCCAATTCTGTTGTTTGCTCTTCTGTTGCCTGTTTCTCTGTCACCTGTTCCTCGACAGTTTGGTAATCTTCTTCGCTTTCCTTATTAAATAATGAACTATTCTTTCCAATATTAATAAGTTCCTGAACACCTTCTATATTCAGGACCACTACAACACATATTATTATTATAGTAATAACAGCCAATATTGATGCAATTTTATCCTTTTTTTTATCTGGAATCATTTTTTCTTCCTTCCAATAACTATACTGTTGGATAAAGCGTAAAAAGTTTGTAAATTCTTTTTTTGTTCCTTCAAATATATATAACTTAATAAGTGAGTTCCGGATACTTTTCTATTACTGACCCATAGAAATCAATAAGCGCATTTTCGTATGAATCATAGTACCCTTCAAAGTAATATGTCATAATTTCCTGAAATGACTCTATACACCCCTGATCATATTTGGTCATATTAGACCTGTCAATCATTTCAGCGCCCTTACAAAACATATCAAGCGGATTCTGTCCACCAAGTACAGCATCGCCGTAGCTTGTATCAGCTGCCATAGCTTCCATAGCTGGCTTGTTGTTAACGAAGTCGTTATCATC
>OCVV012869769.1_pt1 | contig 50726 bp, 91 predicted proteins | sample 1539721 | NCBI WGS metagenome assembly OCVV01 (sample SAMN02144230, study PRJEB22623) | gut metagenome | biome: sheep rumen | host: Ovis aries | place: New Zealand
AGTACAGAGAAGAACATAAAGAACAGATGAAAGAATATGGTAAAAAGTACAGAGAAGAACATAAAGAACAGATGAAAGAATATGGTAAAAGATATAGGGAAGAACACCCAGATTATGATAAAAGATACTATGAAGAACATAAAGAGCAACAAAGAGAATATATGAAGGAATATCACAAGAAGAATAAGGAACGTATATCTATGCAAAAGAAGGTATGGTATATGCAAAAATGCGCTAAAAAGTTAGATAAAGAATTATTGGAGGAATAAACTATGACAGAAGAAGAAAAACAAGCAATAAAAGATTTAAAAAATATAGTAGATGATTTAGAAGATACAGAACAAGGAGCAATTATAGCATTACAACAAGAAGAAATTGACAGCTTAAAAATACTGGCAGAACTAATAAATAAACAACAAAAAGAAATAAAATATTTAAAAGGACAAATTCCGCAAGATAAAATATTCTATTATAGTGAAAAAGATTACATCAGTAAAGTTAAAATAAGAGAAAAATTAGACCAAATATATGAAGAATATCAAAAGATATTAAGTAGCAATAGGAATTTACAAGAAAAAAATATTGCAACATTTCAACATAATGCAATGAGAACAGTTTTAGAAGAACTATTGGAGGAATAAATGGGTAGAAAAAAATTAACAGAAAAAGAAAAGGAAATTTCAAAAGCTAAAAGAGAAACTTATTTAAAGGAATGGCGAGAAAAACATTCTATGGATTATTATAACAAAAACAAAAGCAAAATTTTAAAACAACAGAGGCAAAAAAGAGAGAAAGAAAAAGGGAAGCCTTTAAATTCTCATAATTTAATAAACTATAAAAATATGTCAAAAGAAGAACGAAACGAATACCATAGGCTAAAAACAAGAGAATATCGAAAAAGGTTAAAACAAAAAGAAAAGGATTACATCAGTAAAGATAAAATAAGAGAAATAATATACGGAAATTATGAGGATTTGGAAATAATATTAATGATAAAAGAATTATTGGATGAATAAAGATTAATTAAAATACTTGACAAAATATAAATATTGTGCTATTATAATTACTGTAAGGAGGAACAAATGATGGAAACTAAAATTTGTATAATGTGTGGCAAAGAACACAATAGAAGAAGTCGAGATTTTTGCAGTAGAAAATGCAGGGATAAATGGTATAATGCATTTTATTATTACCAAAACAAAGAGGAAGTGCTTGAAAAAAACAGAAAATGGGCTAAAGATAATAGACAACGTGCAAATGAAATTGCAAACAGAAGTTACCATAGAAAGAAGAAAATGAATGAACAATCTGTGTGAAAAATGTATCGGTTGTAATTTTAAAAAAGATTCTAAAGAATGTTGTCAGTACTATATTGATAAAGAGTATTTAATTAAGAGGGTAGTTAAGCATGAGTAGTAATAAATCTGCAAAAGAGGAATTAATCAGAAGATATGGAGCAAAATGTTTTATTGAAAGATTAAAGCTAAGAGATACCAGTGGTTTAAGATATACAGGAAGTGGACAAAGGAAGAAAATGAAAATGTTGACTTATCATCATATTAGGATGAAGTCAAAAGGTGGAAAGGCAACAGTGGAAAATGGTGCGTTGCTTTCTGCAGAAAATCATGCATGGTTTCATCAACAGGATAAAGCAAATCAAGAACGTATGAATAATGCATTTCAAGAATTGAAAAGGAATATAGATAACAGCTATGAACCTTGCGAAATTCAATTAGTTCCAGAAGAAGAAATAGAACAGCCTTATGAGTTAGACGTAATGACGGTCGAAACCGATAAAAAAGGAAAAATATCGGTTAAAACAGCAAAAAAGAAAAAATATAATAGATCAAAACAAAAAAGAAAAACTAATAAATTGATAAAAAGATACTATGGAGAAAGATAAGAAAGGAGATATTAAGATGGGAAATATGGAGTTAGGTTTTATGCTAATTATGGCAGTTGTTTGTATTACAATAGAAATTATGAGCATAAGTATGATGCTAGACATCTACAAATTTAAGAAAATGATAAGTAGAGATCATGAAGAAATAGAGGAAGCATTATTAAGAATACAAAAAGCAAGATTGCAAGAAGTAATACAAAACACAAACATAAAAAATGAACAAAAGAAATTTCAAGAAAAATTAAATGACTTTAAAAATTGGGAAAAACACATACCAAGAATTGATTAGAAAATATGGAGATAGAAATGTTAAATTTATGTGTGGGAGAGTAAATAATGTTTTTTGTTTTAAAAGGAAATAAAATAATCAAGAAAAAAGTTACAAGGATTTCACAAGCAAGTTTGACAAAAACAGAACTATCTTTTTTAAAAGCTTTAATGAAAACAGGACATATTACAGAAGATGATGCAGAAGATATATTAGGCTTATACGGGCAAAAACTAGTATGGTTTATAAACAAATTTCAAAGAAAAACAGATTTGTATATAACATATAAAAACAAAGAATATTATTTAGAAACACCAATAAGCTATATATATTAAAAAAGGGGTAGTGTATATGACAAATAAAGAAATCCAAGAATTAGACACTTTAATTGAAGATACAAACGATGAAAGACTTATTATTATGTATAAAAGATTAAGAAAAACATATAATAAATACTATATAGATTCTAATGTAAGATTAGGATCTAAAGATGTTCTTTTAAAAGAACAAGAAAAAGAAATCAGAAAATTAAAAAATAAAATTGCAGCACATGACAAAATTGTATGGGATTTAAAAGATGAAAATATTGCTTTAAGAAATAAAGTTAATAGATTAAAAATAAAAATACAAAACCTAGAAAGGAGAGAAAAATGGCAATAGTAGAAGAAAAATTCAGACTAAGAAAAAATAAGGTTGCAGAACTAAAAGAAGGAAAAACAGATGTATATTTAGCACCCAAAATTGGTAGAAGCAGACAATATTTAAGTTCAGTATTTAATTGTACATTAAGTATCAATAAAAGTTTAGCAACACATATTTTAGAAACTATGGCAAAAGAATCAATAAAACTAAACAAAGAAATTGAAAACATGGGAATTGAAAAAGTTTTATTTTTATACTTTGAAAAAAATTAACAAAAAGTACTTGACAAAATAATAAAACAATAGTATAATTAATTTACAAAATAAATAAAGGAGATATGTAAAATGAATGAACAAGAACTAAAACAAAAGTATAATGATCTACTTCAAAGTTATAATGAAGGAGCACAATATTTAGTAGATCATCCAGAAAAAGAAGAAGCAGTACAAAAAAGATTAGCTGAAATTTCAGAAGAAATTGAAAACATTATAAAAGCATTACCTAAAATGACAGAAGAAGAAAAAATTAATGGTTTCAAAATTGAACAAACAGAAGTACAAACACAAGTAGAACAACCAAAACAAATGGTGGTTAAACAAACAAGCAACCAAGTAGCAACAGATTTTAAAACCAATTGGGCAATTGCAGAAAAACTTTCAAAAAGTTCTTTATTACCAGCAGAGTTTCAAGATAAACCTGAAAACGTAATTATTGCTTTAGGAATGGCACAAAAGTTAGATTTAGACTTCTTTACGGTTGCACAAAATTTGCACTTAATTAAAGGTAGATTGTCTTGGAGTGGAAGTTTTTGTAAGACTTTAATTGAAAAAACAGGACAATATAAAGATTTAGATTTAGTTTATGTTGGAGAAGAAGGAAAAGATAACTTTGGATGCTATTTAGAGGCAACTAGAATTAGAGATAATAAAAGAATCAAAGGAAATACAGTCACTGTAGAACTTGCAAAAAAGGAAGGCTGGTGGAGTAAAAAAGACAAATATGGAAATGAAACATCTAAATGGTCAACAATGACAGCACAAATGCTTGGCTATAGAGCTATGGCATTCTTTGCAAGATTATATACACCAGAGGCATTAAATGGAGTTATGACAAGTGAAGAAAGTATGGACTTAGATTACCAAAAAGAACAGCCAAAAGATATTTTATAGGAGTTAATATGAGTGTAGCTAGAAAATTAAGAAGAAATAGACTTAAAAGAATGATGGGAAATAATAAAATAAATCAAGAATATCATGAAAGATACGATACTCTTGAACAAAAATATAGAAGAGGTAATACAAATGGAAGATAATATAAAAGAACAAATAGAAGGACTAGAATATGATATATTCATATTACAAATGAAAGATCATTGGGATAGTTCAGATTATAGACGTTATGATGAACTTAATACTAAATTAAAGGAGTTGAAAAATGGAGATAACAGAAAATAATTATTTTAGCAAAGAAATAAGTCAAGTATATACGGGCAGCACAGAAATAAAAGATTTTCTTAAATGTGAAGCATGTGCTTTGGCTAAATTGAATGGAGAATTTGAAGAAGAAAAATCTAAGGCTATGATGGTTTCTAGTTATATAGATGAGGCTATTAGTGGAACTTTAGATAAATTTAAAGAAGAGAATCCTGAAATTTTTACAAAACAAGGTGAATTAAAAGCAGAATATAAAATTGCAGAAGAAGTATTAAAGCAAATATATGATGATCCTATGTTTTTAAAATACATAAATGGCGAACATCAAGTAATTATGACAGGAGAAATAAGTGGAGTTCCAGTTAAAATAAAAATAGATAGTTTCCATAAAGATAAATGCATAGTAGATTTAAAAGCAATGGCTAATTTAGAATTAATATGGAATGACAAAACACATATAAAAGAAAACTTCATTAATGCATATGACTATGTTATGCAAGGTGCAATATATCAAGAAATAGTTAGACAAAACACAGGCAAGGTACTTCCATTTATTATTGCAGTATGCACAAAACAAAAATATTCAAGAAGAGCATTGCTTCAAATACCACAAGAAGAAATGGATTTAAAACTTGAATTTCTAAAACAATATTTACCGCATTTACAAGAAGTAAAACAAGGGGAAGTAGAACCTTCACACTGTGGCGAATGCGATTATTGTATTAGCAAAGAAAAGGTTTCTCAAATATATTATTACCAAGATTATTTTAATTTAAAGGAGGATAAATAAATGGGTTTATTTAGCAGAAAAAACAAAAAGGAAGTTAAAAACAAAGGTAAGCATACAGAAGAAATGCTTAAAGCAGCTATTTTGAAGAAGGCTTTAAAAGAAAATCAGGAAAAAGAAAGCAGAATAATTGATCTTGAAAACAATTTAGATTTTATTAATGAAAATTTAAATTTAATTAGAGAAAAATGCAAAAAAAGTAAAGCTAAAATTGCAGAAGAAATTTTAAAAATGATAGGAGAATAATAATGAATTACATAGCGATAAAAGGGAGACTAAGTCAAGACTTAGATATTAAAGTTGCACAATCAAACAATTCAAAGGTTTGTAGATTTAGTGTAGCAGTTAGAGATGACTATAAAAATAAAGATGGAGAATATACAACACAATTCTTTAATTGTGTAGCCTTTGGAAAAACTGCAGAATTTATGGAAAGTTATTTTAAAAAAGGTCAAGAAATATTACTTTCAGGAAGATTACAAAATAGGCAATGGGAAACAGACAGTGGCGAAAAAAGATATGCAACAGATATAGTTGCTGAAAAAGTAGAATTTTGTGGTAGTAAATCTGAAAGTAATGCAGCGCCAAAAGAAGAAACTAAAGAAAGTGAAGTTGTTGTTAATGTAGTTGATGACAATGATGATTTACCTTTCTAATAAGGAGTAAATATGGGAAAAACAAGTTACACAAACGGAAAGAATTTTGAAGAGATGCTTTGCCAATATTTAGCAGAGAATGATTACTATGTGGTCTATAATGAAAAAGGAATAACAGGATCACAATGTTGCGATATTATTGCAATAAAAAACAACTTTGCATATATGATTGAAGCTAAAAACTTAGATAATAAGTCGGGTAAGTTTCCATTAAGTAGAATTGAAGCTAACCAACATTTGGCTTATAAACGTGCAAGGGCTTGTGGTAATGACAATTTTATTCTTGCAATTTATTGGAAAGAGCATGGGATTTATTTTATTGATTTCGGAATATTGCAATTCTTTGACAAACATATTGATCTAAGTAAAATAGATCCAACCATTCCAATTGATAAACCTAATAACCATAATATGACTGTAGACAATCTGTATAGAGTTTTAAGTATATCTCAAAAGCAATACAACAAATATTATGAGGAGTTTAAAAAACATTATGAAAATAAAGATTGATTCTCAAATAAGAATTGAAAATCCGAGTAAAGAAATATTAGATTACATTAAAGCACACTTAGAAATTAAGAACCCAGAAGTTCAAAAGAAACAAGCAATGGGATTTTGGGCTGGAAATATTCCGCAAAAATTAAAAATGTACTCTAAAAATGGAAATGCTTATGTATTACCGCTTGGATGTATCGAAGATGTTTGGAATATACATAAAAATTTAGAAGATTATACTATAGATTTTGGGGAACATAAAAAACTAGAGTTCCCCAAAAACTCTTTAAAATTATATGATTATCAAGAAACCGCTGTTAATTTTATGATTAAACAAAAACGAGGAATATTAGAATCAAAATGTGGCAGTGGAAAGTCAATTATGCGGACTTGAAATTGCAAGAAGAATAGGCTACAAAACATTAATAATTGTTCAAACCAAAGAAATTTTAAATCAGTTCATAGATTATTTAAAAAACACTTTCAATATGGAAAAAGGCGATTATGGAATAATAGCTGCAGGAAAAGTAGAAATAGGAAACCTTGTTACAGTTGCTTTGAAACAAACGCTAGTTAAAGTAGATTTATTGCAGTATAAATATGAGTGGGGAACTATAATTGTAGATGAAGTTCAAAATGTTGGTGGATCTGTCACACAGGTTACACAATATTCCAAGATATTAAATAATCTAGCAAGTGAATATAGAATAGGTTTATCTGCAACAGGATATAGAGTTGATGGCTTAACGCAATGCCTTTATTCTTTAATGAACACAGTTAAATATAGAATACCAGAAGAGGCAATTGCAAACAAAGTTATGAAAGCAAAAGTAAAACCTATATATACAAACTACGAAATGCCCCGAGAAGTGCTTAAATGGGATGGGACAATAGATTATTCTACTTTGCCAACAAATCTTGCAGAAAACGAACCTCGCAATAAATTGATAGCAAATTTATTAGAACAAGAGAAAAGCAATTATTGTTTGATTCTTTCAGACAGATTGAGTGGACTAAAAATGTTACATGAAAAGCTTGGTGGTTTATTAATAGACGGTTCTATGACAACTAAAAAAGCTAAAGAAGAAAGAGAACAGGCTATAGAAAAAATGAGAAATAAAGAAGAACATTTTTTATTTGCAACATTCCAATTAGCTAGAGAAGGCTTGGATATAAAACCTTTAAACAGATTATTTCTTATTGCACCTACTAAAAATAAGATAACATTAATACAAAGCATTCGGTAGGATTGAAAGAAAAGATGAAAATAAAGAAACACCAATTGTTTATGATTTTGTAGATAAAGACATCTATTTTGAAAAAGCATTTAAAAACAGAAAAACATTTTATAAGAAAAACGGAAATGAAATACTTGACAACTAATTTTAATTAACATAAGATTAAAAAAAACGAGGAAAAAACTATGAAAGATGTTAAGAAAAATTTTGAAAAAAGAATTTGCATCTTTTGTTATTACAATCCCTTTTGTTCAAAGGATTGTATCACGAGAAAAACTAAAGAAAAAATAAAAATATTCAAATGCAATGAATATAGGAGGATCATTATGGATAAAAGATTCAAGGATAGTATTAAGTATGTCTTTTATGATGAAACTAACAAAAGCGTAGCGATTGTTAATGAAAATACCCCTGAAAACATTTTAATTGAAATTAAAAAGGTTTATGACATTGTAAAATTTGAAGAATAATGAGAGACGAAATTATTAATTGCATAACTATGAAAGATATATTGGACAAATATGGAATTAAAGTAGAACGTGGAATGTATCATTGTCCCTTCCATACAGATAAACATGCAAGTGCAAAAATGTATGAAAATAGTTTCTATTGTTTTAGTTGTGGAAAAGGTGGAGATATTTTTAAATTTGTTCAGTATTTCTTTAATTTACCCTTTAAGGAGGCTATGCAGAAAATTAATTTAGATTTTAATTTGGGGTTAAGTTCAAATACAAAAATAGATTATAGAAGAATACATAAAGTCCAAGAAGAAAGAAAAAGAAAAGAACTGGAAAAACAAAAATTAATAAATAAATATATAAACTTTTGCAAATTGAGAAGAGTATATTGTAAAGTACTTGACAATATACGAAAAAATATTAATATTAATAATTGGGAAACACTAGAAAACGAGGCAGCTTTCTTTCAGGACAAAATAAATAAAATTGATCTAAACCTAGAATGTTTAGACAAAAAAATAAGTAGCAGTGCGTGACACAATCTGCTACTTACAAGATAAAAAAATGAGTAAATCAGAAAAGGCAAATAGTATAATGAAATCATTATACTATTTTTATTTTACTTTATTTTTTAAAAAAAGTAAACATTTATCGTACTCCACCAGTCCAACGTGCAAAGCCTATTTTGTAATTATTTGTTCCATCTACGTGGTATCTTACCATTGGACGATTGTTAAATATTCCAAAGCAATCGCATTCTTCATATGGGCTTAAACTTCCTATTACTTTAGTCAACGAAGTATCTGCATAAATTATTTCTTTTGTACTTCCATTTTTATATTTTCTCACTGGTTCATCACTCCCTTCATATTGTGGTGCTGCGCTACTTGTAGTGTTTTGTCCAAGCTTTTCAGCTACTTTATTTTTGAAGTCAATCCATTCAACAGGATTCTGCACATAATAATGTGGACAATCTTTTCCTGTTACATCGTAATGTCTTATAATATCGTTTATTCCTAGTCCATGTCTTCTGCATATATCTGCACACAATTCAACTAAACTATTATAAGTTTTATCATTAAATTTTCCGCCCCAATCAGGATGACAATCTTCTATGCCTATTGATTTTCTGTTCATTGAATAACTACCACTATGGAAAGCAACTTCATTTTCAGGAATGCATCTTATAATTTCGCCATTTAGTCCAATTATATAATGAGAACTTGCACTTGTTTTATGTGTTGTTGCTAAATTATTAAAATAATTTCTATTAGCAATAGCACTTGTATTTGCATTTCCGCACCCAATGGACTACAATCTTTTGAATTTTGCCTTGTTTTTCGCCACTTCTTGAATAAGGATTAATGACTAACAATCTATCTTCTATGTTCATTCGTTAGCCACCCCCACATTATCTTGTTCAGACAATTCATTATATTCTACTGCTTCTTCTTCCATTATTTTTCCTCCTTTATTTTAGTCGCATCATAACTTAATGCAGCAGTTCCTGCACCACCTATCGCTAACATAATTTGGTTGATAATAGTTTCAATTTCTGTAGGTCTTTTAATTATATAAAAGATTCCAAAAACTATTCCACCTACAATTAAGTTTTGAATTGGCACAGGTAATGTTTCATTCCATTTTAACTTTTTAGATATAATACCCATTACATAAGTAAAAACAGTTGAAACAGCGTAAATTAAGAACTCTAACATATTAATCTCCTCCTTATAATTTCATTATATCATAAGAAAAAGTAAAAAACAAAAGCTCCATAGTTCTTATGGGGCAAGTATTACATATGATTTCCAAGCATTTCTTTCATGGCTTTGTAGTGCTCTTTTTCTGTTTGTGCTACTTTCATAATGACATTTTTCTCTTGTTGGTTAGTAGCCATTTCAGCAACATCTTCAAGTTTTCTATAATGTTCTCTTAAATCCTCTGTTGCCATTTCAAGTTCTTCTGCATAGTCTTGATCTCTATAGTTTCTATAGTTTCTATAATTTCTTCTTCCGCCTCTTCTGTCATAATCTCTATAGTCTCTATAATCTCTGTAATCTTCATCTTCATCGTCATCTCTATAGTTTCTATAGCCTCTGTAATCTCTATAATCCATATCGTTCACTTTTCTCCTTTCATTATTTAGGTAGAATAGTAAAATATTTAAATACTTTACCTTCTTTCGCATCTTCATCATTTATAAAATCTATAGTAAATTTTATATATGTTTCAATATCATCTCCAAAAATATCGTTGTAATCATTGTATGCACTATTTATAACTACCCAAAAATCAGTGTCTCTTATATCATTTAAGCCATAATCTTCTTGCATACGTTTTGTTTCTTCTTCACTCCACCTCATTCCATAAGGTTTCATTTTATGCACAATTTCTTCTGCCATTTCTTCGCTTAATACATTTCCGTATGCCATACAATATAAGGACATTTCATATTTTTTGTAGTCTTTTTCATCATATTCCTGTAGTTTATACATTAATTCCTCCAATATTTCAGATAACTCTTCCATATCTTCCTGTTTACCATTATTCACGATTCTCTGTATCATTTTCTGAATATGCATTATTTGTATCTCCTTTCAGAAGATTTATTATTTCGTGGTTTTGTTGTATAATAGTGTTTAACAAATTGTCTTGGTGCTTTAAAAATGCCATTAAATCATGGTTATCAAAATCTCCCAGCAAAATGTTATAACTCATAATTTGCAAAACGTTTGCTAGAGAATTTAAATTCTTTTCAAAGTTATTCATATTAAGCCAATTTCTTTATTATAAAAGAAGGACTAATATCAACAGTTATTGGGTTTGTTGGCGTATTATTTTTCAATGTAAAAGTATCACAACAATTACAAGGCACTTCAACTAATATGCTTGCACTAACAGTTTCAAATTCTCCCACAGTTGTTCCTAGTGCTCTTAACTCTCCACCAATTATGTTTTCTCCTGAATTAGTTATATTTAATGTGATTGCACCTGCCACTGTAGGAGATACATCTGCCTTAGCTGTAATTTCATAAATGCCTGGTTTAGTTATTTCAAATAATCCGCTATTGATATTATGATTTAACCATCCACAGCAAGAACTACAGCTTCTTGTTCTTACATTACTTCCATTAAATAGAACATTCGCACCTGGTTGTACTGTTTGTTGCACGTTATTTATTGCATTAATCATTCTAATTCCTCCTTATAAAAAAATAAGAGATGGTTTTTTCCATCTCTTTGCTTTGTTTTTAGGGTAGTTTAAGCAAAATCCATTTAAAATGGAAAATAGATAATAAAATCTAAAATGCTTTTATAAATATTTAAATTTTAGTAATTGTTACATCCACATCCGCAACCATTGTTGTTGCAATTGAATATCGGAGTTCTTCCGAAAGACCGGTGTACTAGGCACAGGACATGAATTTAATCGGTTATACAAGGCATCAACTTCGTTTGCAAATCCTTGAGAAATAAATGCATTTTGAGCTGTTTGAGAAGCCCTTAAATCAGCCATTTGTAATTCTCTTTGTAAGTCTGAAATACGGTCATTCTTTGCTTCAACTTGAGCTTTTACACCATCTAATTCTAATTGACATAGCTTATCGAGAATAGCCTGGCTATTTCTATTTTGTGATTCAATTATATCTCTTGTGTTGTTAGCATCAGCAAATCTAGTTGCATTTCCTTCATTTTGGATTGCGTTTTGTGTTTGACAACTTGCTAACCTATTTTCGCAACAACATGAAGCAAGTTGAGAAGTTACATCGTTAAAGCCTTGTAATGTTGAAATTTGGTTATTAAAAGATTGTTGCATATTAGCCATTTGTCTGCTATTTGCAGCAGTTTCTGCATTAGCAAAACCTCCATTTACGGCTTGTGTTATGCCTGCTCCTGTGTTACAAATTTGTGTAGATAAGTCTTGTACACCACTGTTTATTCCAGTTAGTTGGTTTGCTAATTGAAGTGTGTTAAAGCCATCGTTTGTGTTTTGCATAATTTCTTTTTGCCCATTAGATAGCCATGCATATTCATTAGAACCTCCATTAGAACCACAGAAACCATTTCCCCAACCGCCATTCATCATGGCTAGAATAAGGATTAACCAAAACCATCCGCCTTCTCCACCGAAACCATTTCCGTTTCCGTAGCCTCCGCCATATGGGAATACAGGATAGGGGTAGCTATAATTTCTGTCTGTATTTCCTACAACGGCAGCTACGTCTGCGGGAGACATATTATCGTTCATAGGTATTTCCTCCTTTCTCTTAAAGATATTTATAATAATTTTTTAGATTATTACCTATTTCATATTTTGAAGTCTGCTTAGAATATCATCAGGGCATCCATAAGACTTTGCTTGTTTTAATAATTCTTCTTTTTGTTCAGGAGAAAAATTTCCAAGTACCTGCATTGCAAAAGCTTCAGGATTGCCTCCACTATTCATAAAATCTTGAAAAGTTTGAAATCCTTTAGGATTTTTTGCACGAAGTTGTAATTGCAATTGATTAAATAATGTTTGTGTTACAAAATTATTCATAAATTACCTCTTATTTAGTTTTCTTTCTTGTTTCTTGTGGAACAGACTGCATTTTAGGTTTTTCTTGTATGACATCTACTCTATTGCTTTGTTGTGTAACTAAAGCTTTTACGTTTGCCAATTCTTGTTTTAATTCTATTATCTCCTGTTCCTTTGGATCTAGTTCAATAATTTCTTGAAGTTTATATGTTTTAATATTTCCTGCAACATCCTTAATCCATGCATTTGAAAAATCTTTAGTTACAAATATTCCCGTTTTCATAACAAATGTATTTCTGACTTCATCAATATTTTCCGCAAATTTTCCTTCCAATTCGGCATTAGTTGTTGCGGGTGCTAATTGAAAGTTTTGATGTATTTGCGGTTGTTGTACGGGCTGTTGCATTTGAGTTTGTTGTAGTTGCCTCATTTGTGCCTCAATTTTGTCTTTCATTCCTTGTAAATCTTGCATATAATAATTAGTGTAAGGATTACTATATGGGACATTATAACTTGCCATTTAAATTCTCCTTTCTTTCGCCTCAAAATCGTTTTTAAGGCATTTTTGTGTTTGGGGTAACAACTTATATTAATTCTGGTTTTGGTTTTAAATTTAAGTACAAAGAATTTTAATGGAAAGCATTAAAGCATGAAAAAGGAGAGAGATAAAACCACCGATAATTATCCTTATAATTTCTCGTAAAACTCTCCCTCCTTTTTCTAAATTAATTGTAAAAAAAATAGCCAGACTATTTCTAGTCTGACTATAAGAAAAAAATTATTAAATTTTACAATGTATTCTTATTGCTAATGCAATTTGATTTAGATATTCTACAATTCTAGCAGTACTCATACCTTCTAATTTATCTGAAATCTCTGCAAAAGTTAAATGATCCTTGAATCTATATTTATATATTAAATACAACAAATCATCTCTTCGCTTTAAATTATCTTCAAAATCCATTAATTCTGTGGACATATAATTATATTTCACATATTCTTCAATATCATTATATTTACTCTCGCCTTGCGACTTCCACAAATAAATATCACAAATATTACCTTTGCCGGTCATAATTAAAGCACCAAAGATTGCAAACAAGATAGATATTACTAAATCTACTTTTACAATTAAGAATAAGCTTAACATGATAAGCAAACTCCACACTAAACATCTATACCAAGTTTTAAAATGCATTGCGTTGCCAAAGCATGCTCTGCTTATCATAAATGTTAGCATAATCATTAATATAAAATTAATAGGCAAGTTCAACAACTTGCCTATTAAGAAAATTAAGCCTGTTTCTGCAATATTGAATAATAGGCTTGTTATTATCTTTTTATTAAATATTTTACTCATTTTTTACCCTTCTCTTACTTCTTTTGTTTATTCGCCTTCTTCTTCATCGAAAAGCCAGCACCAACTATTCCACATATAAAACACCACCTTTACTTTGAATTATAATATATCGCATATACTATGCACAAATTCAGTACATAAAAAGCAATATTAAATAAAACAAGATTAATACTTCTAAATGTAGTACTTTTTATTTTGGTTTTGTTTTTATCTCTGTTCCATATTCTTTTATAAAGCTTTTGGATATTGTTTAACCTATAATTAAAAATAAACAAAAATGTAAATAACATTGCCCTATTTATTATCGTAGCTAAGATTACATTTTGTGATGAAATTATAAAAGATAGGATGCTACTAATTATCAAAATAATACTTGCAATGCCTAAAGTAAATACGTCAATTATCTGCGCCTTTTCTTTATATAATATTTTCAACAAGATATACGTTGTAATGAAGAATCCAACGTGTGCATAAATACTATAAGGCATTGCATGTAGTAGCAGCGTGTATTCAATAACCATTAATATGGTAAATAAAAGTCTTCTCTCTTTTAAGTCTTTAACAAATATCATAAACAAAGCAAAATAAATTGCCTCAGGTATTTGTCCTAGCAATAATTCTAACATATGAACCTCCTTTAGTAAAATTATTATAGCACAAGAATATAATTTTTGCAATAAAAAGCCCCCTATGTACTTATAAAAATACATAAGGGTGCTATTTCTAAAGGATGTTATGTCAGCATTACTGAACATACTTTGATTATAACATTATTTTTATTTTATGCCAATACCTATTTGAATAAGTAAGAAAATTAATGCCACAACACTAGTTATTACTGCTCCTGCAGAAGTTCTAAAAAGCCACTTGTTGCTATCTTCTATTTTTTCAATTCTTTTTTCATTGCTTTTAGATCTTACATCTGCATTTTCTGCTCTTGATTTAATGTTGTTATAATCATCCAATTTAGTTTCTATTATCGTCAATCTCTCCAATACCTCTGTCTCAAAATTTTTTTCCATGGTTTTCTCCTTTGATAGTTATTTTGCCTTTCTACTTATTCAGCCATATTTATATATTCTAAAACAATATAACCCGCCATACCTGTTCTGTCTTGTCCTGTTGTAATAACAACATTATTAGAGTTATCAATATTTAATGCTACGTGATAAGCGTTACCATTGTTGCTAGCAAAAGGCAACGGAAATGTTATTCCGTTTTGATAATAAGCAATGCCAGACATACGAACTACTACACAATGTGTACTATTAATAGTTAACCCAGTTGCTATTGCCTTTGACGTATTATTGGGTAACTGATTAACTGCAATAGTTTTTCTATGTAAAGGTCTCCCTGCAAAAGTACCTACAATGTTGTCAACATCTGTTCTATACGTGCTAATATTAGTAATATCACTCGCATTTGTGCCAATTTGATTTTTATAAATATTATTAAAATTGTTATCTGTATGTACATAAGAACTATCAACAACAAAGTTACTATCATTTGTTAAATCGCTAGTTTTTGTTGGTACTGTAGGCAAATCACTAGTCATAGCCACTGTGCCTGTTTTGTTTGGCAATGTATATGTATAAGAACTTTTTTGTAAACTTCCACCAATCTTAACACTAGCAGGAAAAGTTACATTTTGCGAGGTGTCTGTTGTATATACGTGTCCTGCTCTTGCTAATTCACTTGGGCAAGTCCAGTTTGTTGCACCAATTAATCTAAAGTCTAGCATACAAGCATTACATACGTTAGCTGTATTTACACTTGTGATATATAGTGTAAATCTTACATCTGCTATTTGTCCTGTTTGATTAGAGCCACCACCAAAACTTTTAACATAAGGTATAGAGTTCCAACCACTCCAACCACTTACATCATAAGTACCTACTGTGTTCCACGTATTCGCATTGTTGTTATAATTTCCTATTGTTCTTTCCTCTACTAATACTTTTGAGCCATTTGCACCATTTGTTGAAACATTAATTAACCACTTTTTACTTGCAGTATAAAGTTTTGCGACTTTATTTGCGTCACGTGTACTGATTGTAACTCTAACTTTGTAATTACCGCAATTTGCATTTGTTAGTGTTCCGTCTTTTGCACTTACAGTACCTTTGCCGATATACATACTTACGCCAGATGTAGTTGTTATTTGAATTTTTTGTGCGTCTGTTAGTCCATAATCTAGCCACGTTGAACCGCCATTAATTGTATATTCTACTTTTACACAACTAGCGGGAAGAAAAGCTAATTTATTATGTCCAAACTCATCTATGCAACCCATATCGCTTGGAGAAACATTTCCAGTTATATTTTTTCCTCCCCAATTTGCATATGCCTCTTTTACTTCTGTTATAGGAATTGTTATATTTGAAGTTCCATTAAAAGACGTTGCCGTGCCAACTGCGCCTGTACCTATGCCTATCGTTTTACTATTTGTCAATTGATTAGCTTTTGCTACAGTACCAGAAGATGTTATGAAACCAGTATCATTAGTTAAGTCACTTACTTTTGTAGGTATTGTAGGTTTATTTAATATTTGTGCATCACCACTACTTGCGTTCCAATCAGCATTTACGTTTACTTCAGCTCCGTGTTGCTATTCCATTTAATTTATTTTTTAAAGCAGTAGTAAAATCATTGCTAGATAGACCTTTGCCAGTTTCTTTTGCAACAAATTTGCTCTTTATCTTTTCCCAAAAATACGTCAAACCTGTTTTATCTAAATATTTAAAACTCATATTTTATCTCCTTATTATGAGGCTACTATTGTATCTATTTCTGCGTTTGTTATTGCTATTAAATCAGTAGTTTTAACGTAGTCGCTCAGATCAACATCTGTTGTACCTATCTTTTCCCATTTGCTATTAACATATATGTATTCATCATATATATTTGTTCCTGTACCACTATTAGATACCAAGTATATTGTACCAGTATTTCCAGTTGTTGGCAAACTAGTAACAATTTCAAAAGATATTCCACTAATACCACCTATTGCGGTTGTGATTGCTGTTGTAACGAATGCTGTTGTTGCTATTTGAGTTGTGTTTGTTCCTTCTGTAGCTGTTGGTGCTTTAGGAGTTCCTGTGAATGTTGGTGAAGCCAAAGGTGCTTTATTTCCTAAAGCAGTATTGATTGCTTTGTTCTGTAATGGATTTGTACTTGTATTAGATAAAGAACTATCAACAGTAATTGCAGTTGCCCCTGCTTCTATACCATTCAATTTAGCTTTGTCAGCAGTACTCATCAATCCTGCTGTACTAGTTGTTGCTTCACTATAAGTTGTATCTGTAGCTGCTATTGTTATTGTATCACTTGTTGAGTTAGCTGTTAATGTAACATTATTTCCTGCACTTAATGTAAGAGTATCTGTTTTTGTATCTGCCGCAACAGTAGTTGTTCCAACCGCTACATTGCTAAAAGCATTTTGATTTACTTCTGCTCCTGTTGATATTCCATTCAATTTTGTTTTTTCAGCAGTTGTATAATCATTAGTTGACAAACCTTTTCCACTTTCTTGTGCAACAAATTTGTTCTTTATCTTTTGCCAAAAATAAAGCAATCCATTTTCATCTAAATATTTTAAACTCATATTTATTTCTCCTTTAATCTGCATTATTTATTAAATTTTCAATTTCTGCATTACTTATATTTTCTTCTGGACATATCCCCGCCTCTTGTATGTTTAATTCTTCTAAACTTTTATTATGTATTAATTCTACAGTATTGATTTGTGGTTTGTTTATTAATAAGTTATAATCTAAAAGTCCAATATCTTCATTGGTTATTGCAATTTCTTGTTCTTGGTTTTCTGTTGAAACAGTTATTATTTGTTCTGCATTTTCCTGCATTACGCCTATTTCTTGTTCAGTATTTTCCCTTGAAACCTCAATATCTTGTTCCATAGATTACACCTCATTTCCAACGTGAGTTACCTCTTCTTTTATCTCCAACTCTCCCTTTGCTATTGTCTTTTTATATGTACCAACTATTACTTCTATGTCGTACACATATTTACCATAACTTAAACCATCTGTATCTTCTGGCTTAATTGTAAAAGTATAGCGTCCTGTTTCTTCATCAAAATTCATATCTTTAATAGTTTTTTGTATGATTGCTTCTTGAATTATGTAATTCTTTTTAACTGTAAAATAAACTGCATCTGCAATTGAAGTTATTGGTTCGCTATTTTCGTTTAATCTAATAAAAGACAAAACAATTGTATCTCCTCTAATAATCTTCATTCTTATCTCCTTTTTCTTTTTTACTTTTTTTAAACTTCAAATAAAACAATTTGTGCTCCACCATACTGTCCAATATATCCAGTTGCTGCAGAATTGTTTGTTCTCCATTTTAGTCTAAAAGTGTGATTTCCTTTAGATAAGCCAGTAAAGCAAAAGCATAATGTTGCTTCTGTTTTATCTGCATTACTAGACATAGCAGGTGAGGTCCAACTTGGATATATATTAGCAGCTCCAGTACTAGATGCCGTTGTGTCATCTGCATAAGCATCAATTACAATAGCATAACCCGTATTACTTATATATAATCCACCCACTCTTGCCATAACAACCACAGTATTTCCCTTTTTTACCTCTAATGTTTTAGCGTTACCTAAATTAGAATATGTTGAACTGCAAGAAAGTGCATTATCTGCACTAATAGTATAGCTTGTTGCAAGTGTTTTTAAATCAACCTCTTCTTGTAAACTTTCAATATCTCCTTCTGCAGTTGTCACTCTAGTATCTAAGGCTGTGATACTAGCATCATTATTGTAAATTCCTGTGTCCATTTTATTTAAGTTTGTAGCATTTATTGGTGTGCTTGTACTTGGACTATTCTTCCAACCTATTTTACTATAACTCATGTTTATTCTCCTATTCTATATTATTTTGTAAATATCCTGTAACATATAATGTTGCATCAATGTTTCCACTCATTCTACTTGCTGTTACCCAATCACTTGGACTATTTACATAATCTGCTAAAAATAAATATTGCATTCCGCTTTGCAAATAATTTGAAAGGTTATCAACAGTTACATTCTCTATACTATTGCTAGAGAATGTTTTTCCACTAGAACTTCCAAAATTATATACTTCTGTTCCTCCACTTGCAGGAGCAATATTATCAACAAATCCACCACTTAATTGTGGAATACCACGTTGTGTTCCATGATATAATTTGATATTTCTAGCATAACAAGTATATTGTTGATAACCACTTTGTGTGTATTCATAAACGTATGCATAAGTATGCGTTATAAACAATTTAGCTTCTGTAATTACAAAGTTCTGTGGAATATATATAGGAATATATAATGCAATTCTTTGATTTACAGTATTTGCACCTTGCATATGCCCAACTAAACCATTGCCATTGTATTGGAACTGTGTAAGCATTCCATTTCCACCAACAATACTTCTACCATTCGCAAGTTGAATACCCTCATCATTTATATTTACAGATCCATTTGCTATGCTTGCATTTCCATCTTCGTCAACGCTAAATCCACCATTAATAGTAGTGTAACCTTCTAACGAAATTGCATCTGCATTGATTGTAGCTTCACTTGTTCCTTCACTATTAATTCTAGCAATTATTTCCGCTTTTGTAAACTCATCTTCACTAACCTTTTGATTAACAGAAATCATTACTTCATTTTCAGTTTGTTTTACTTGTGTATCTACTTGAACCTGTGTTGCAAACTTTGTTGTATATTCATTTTCTTTCATTAATGTTGCAGCAATATATACAGTTTCATATCCAGGAATTGAAATTTCATAATCCCCATTTCTTAACTCAATATAAGGATAATCATAATAATTGGTTTGTGGACTGCTTAATGCAATAATATTCCCATTTGCATCATATGTTAGTTTCTTAGTTACTTTACATGTCTTTGCATCATAATCTAATTCAAATTCATCATAAACATTGCTATTTTGATACAATAAGCTATCTGGCAATTCGTAATATGTGTAATCCGTTTTCTCAACTTCTAATCCTGTTTCTATATCCAACTCTGTGTATGTTCTCTTAAATTGTATTGCTATATTTCTTGAATACAACGTGTTACTAGGATATAAATTGTTTCTAGGATATAATGTTGTAATGCTCTCTCCTATTGGTTTTATTTTCAACTTTATCGGTTGAGATATATTTACTCCGTTCATAATAAGATTATTAGCACTTGTTTCTCCGTTTATTGTAACATCAACTAGATTGTTTACTGTACCACTGATTCCATCAACACTTATTTCTAATTCTGAAACTTTTTGGTCTGTTTCTTCTATAGATTCAACAGCCAAATTAATCTTTTTATTTGCCTTATCTACAATTATTTGTGTTCTTGAATTAGCCAATAGTGGACTATTTAAATTTTCATAAGTACGCTCTGTTTCACTTGGTGCTAATGTTTCAATAGTATCAAAAGTATAGCCTTGATAACTTATTGTATGATTGAAACAACGTGAGTATAAACTGGTAGAATTATTATCTGCATCTACTATTTCTAAAAAGTCCGTACAATCTAAATATATAAGTCCTTTTAAATCTAATTTTTGAATTGGCATATATTTAAACCCTAATAGTTCTGTTGCAGCTTGGACTAATTCTTGTCTTTTCGTTTCCGTATATGCAAAAAGATTGTCATAAATAAATAAATCTTTTAATCCATTTTGTTCAATATCTGTTGCATCTTGTACGTATTCCTCTTGTCCTTCAATATCGCTATCTGCGTAGCCAATTCTGTTTAAACCACCATAATATTCATCTGCATGTTTAAAGTTATTAAGTTTATAATCACTAGTTGTTATAACCTCTGTAATAGTTTGGTTAGTAGTATTGGTGTTTAAATCAAAATATAACTTGTTATCTTGTCCAATTCTAGCCCACGAAAAAGCACTTTTAGCAATATTTTTTATTACTTCTTTTGCTGTACTTCCCTCAAATTGATTATCAACAACAACAAAGTCATCGTTTCTAAAACTTGTTGATCCTAATTGAACACCTACTTGTGTACATATATTTTCTGCTAAGTTTTTTAATGTACAAGGATAAGTAATTGTGTCTTCATAAGCGACATCAAATTTAATCATATAGTCATTCGCTACAACACTTGTTACGTTGTTTGTTTTGTCATTATGTGGAGCTTCACAAACAATGAAGTTCCCATAAGTTATATAATAAACTTCTCCATTATATTCTGCACCAATCTTTAATGTTAATTCTTTATTTTCTAAATTTATTCCTTCACTATTTACAAAGGAAAAAGTAAATTCTTTTGAACATGCTTGTCCAATAAAACCTAAACTTGGAACATATTGTGTGTCCTTTAGTTCAAGACTTTTGAGCATGTTAGTTTCATTTATTTCTTGATTCCCATCGTATATAATTTTTGCTCGGGTTGTACCAGTTTTAAAGGCATTCTTTAATTCTTCTGTCCATTCAACATTATTGTCTAATTTATACATATCTTAAACTCCTTTAATGTTCTATTAAATGAATTTCCTGCATATCTATCATTTGTTGTCCACCCCAATAAACAGGTTTATATTGCATATCATTGTGATAAAAAGTTCCTGTTTCGTATGCATCTATTCCTTCGTTATAATATTCAACAGTCAAATACATACTTTGCATTATTGCAGCATAATATCTTTCGTATTGTTTTTTAGTCATAACAGGAAATTGCATTTGAATTTTTGTTCTTTTATGCGGTAAAACCTTAATAGACAACTCTCCACTTGCGAGCACTCCACTATCTGCTGTTTGTTCAAGGTGGGGCATTATTAATAGCCCCTCCCTTTTTATGGCAGGATCAGTGAATGTGCAATTACCTATTTTTACATAATAACCTCTAAAATTGCTCATATCGTACTCCTTGCTTTAATCTATGTTTGAACTCCATATCTCCTACTATCTCTGTCCCTTTGTGTTGCATAGCCACTATATAGTCTTTCGTTTCCAAGATTTATTTCAAAGTAATTATCACTACTATTTGAAGAACTATTTTCTTGTAATGCTCTACTAAACGCATTATATGCAGCTACTGCAATACCTTCTGTAATTTGATCGTTGTTTGCTACTGCTGTTCTTCTTCCCATATTACCAATTAACTCAGGTCCATTTTCATTTGCGAAGAATAATTCTCCTGCATTAGGGAAACCACCTTCTGCATACCAGCTTACTTTAAGTTGTGGTAAACTCGTAGGTAAGCTTAATTTATTTAATGCTGCAGCTATACCAGAACTTATTCCTGCAGCAGTTTGTGTCCATGAAAAATGTGGCAACCTTAGCGCAGGCAATTGCCATGAAAAGCCACTAAAGTTTAACTTCCTTTTTATTTCATCCATTTTGCTTCCTGTATCATTGCTTGTCTTAGTTAGTGTATTCCACAAATTGTTTTTTAATGTTTCAAAAGGCTTTATTCCTTCTGACGGAATGGTTTCAAATTTATTCTTTACTGTATCTTTAATTGCTTGAAATTCTGTACTTGTTCTATCTTTCATTGTTGTTACTTTATCTATTACAGAATTTTTTGCTTGTTCAAATGGAGTTACTATACCTTGTTGTGTACTTTGTGCTTCTGTTGAAAAAGCAGTTTTAATCCTTTGCCATGCACTAGAACCATTAGTACCTATTTTATCTATTTCTTGTACAACATCATCTTTTGTTCCTGAAAATCTTTGTTTAATACTGTCTCTTACACTGCCTATTTTTTCTGAAAATGTAGTTTTTATTCCTTCAATTTCAGTTCCACCTTCCGCATTTGTACCTTTTAGAAATGATACTACACTGTCTTTTACATTCTTAAATGTTGTCCCAAATCTTTCTTTTAATGCTGTTAATTTTGGTTTTAATTTATCTAATAAACTTTGGAAGATATTAGGAATAGTTTTAAATCTTTGTTTTATGCTATCAACAAAACTACTTACTTCATTTAAAACAGGTTTGAACGATTCTTTAAGTTTTCCTAAATTTTCTTTAAATTCTTCTAATGTTTTAGGTTCATAAACCGGTTCTTCTGGTTCAGCTTGTTTTAAGAATAGCCCTTGTAAATTATCAACTATATTACCTACTAAAATAGTACTTGTGTCAAGTCCTGTTCTCTCCTTGGTTTCTTTAAGATCTTTAGCAAGATTTTCTCCAAGTTCACCCATTGGTTGAATATATGATTTGCCAATCCAATCTCCTATTTCCCATCCAACATTAACAACCGGTGTTCTTTTCATACTTTCTTCTAAACTACGATTGCCTTGAATCGCTTCTCCAATATTATACCCTGCAGAAATAGGTGTCTGTATAAGTTTTTGCCAAAAAGATTGTTGCCACCAATTTTTATTACCAAGCATTTCATCAATAGCACCTGCTGTGTCATAGTTTTCTTGCCAATCCTCACCTAAACGAGTTGTAGTATATTGTCTGCCACGAGTATTTAAAAATATATTGGCTTTATCCCCTACATTTAATTCTTCTTTACTTTTCCCGGTTCTTTGAAGATATTTTTGTTCTTCTTCGTTCCAATATTTAATTATACCTTGTCCAATATCAACAATTTCTTGAACATCAGCAAAAAGAAGAACAAAAGCATCCATTTTACCAAGAAGCCCAGATCCGCTACTTGCAATGCCACTTTTTCCTAATGTTGTGCCTACTCCTTCAAAAGCAGTTTTTAGGTTATCAACCCAATTTATGAATTTTGCAATTTTAGTTGTAACCCAAAGTGCTGCAAGCGTAGCAGCAACTTTTTCAAATATTGGTAAAAGTTCTTTAATTTTGTTCTTTATGTTTTCTACTTTTTCATTTATGTTTTTATCTAAACCTTCAAACATGTCATATTGTGGCAAATCTTCAAATAAGCTTCCACCTATTCCTCCAATGCCCCCACTTCCAGAACCACCGCTACCACCAGTTTCAAAGTTTACATTATTCAACTCATCAAAAGGCATTAACATTTTTTGTAATTCTCTTGTTGTTTTTCTTGCACTTCCGCCAACATTGTCTAAGTTATCAGCTATTCCGCCTATTGAAGTTCCAATATTATCAACATTAGCTGTATATTTCCCAAGTTCAAAACCAAATAAGTGTGCCAACCATTGTGCAGCTTCTGTTAATAATTGCGTTACTGCTCTTACAACGGGTATTATTTTCATTGCAATTGGAATAAATACGCTACCTATTGCTCTTGCAAGTTGTAAGAACTCATTCTTTAACTGCATAATCGCAACTTGTGGACTTATAACACTTTTAGCCAACATACCCTGCATCTTTTGAGTGGACATCATAATTTGGTAATAAATTAATTCAGTCTTTTGTGCTCTTGTCATAGCATCTACTGACATATTAATTCCGTTAGCATATGCTACTTGTTGTAATGTGTTTTTGTCCAATGCAACACCAATTGCCCTCATGGGTTCTATTTCTCCAGCAAGTCCAGATTTTACTTTTTGTAATGCCAAATCATGAGAATAACCGAAAGCTGTCATATCAGCTGCTAATTGAGAAAGGTTCTTACTCATTATATATGCCTTGTCATTGCTAATTCCAAAGCCTTCTGCTAACAATTGAATTGAACTAACACTTTCCATCATTCTTTGTGGATCAAGTCCTAAATTCTTTTCAGCTTTATTTATAAATTCTGTTGCCGCTTGATTTGAAGCCCCCATAGCAACATTAAACTTATTTAAAGCTGCAATATATTCAGAAGTCTTTGATACATTGTTGGCTACCCACGTTGCAATACCTTTGAACCCTTTTACCAAACCAACAACACTGATTGCTTTTAATGCGGTATTAACACCTTTTAAGCTTCCTGACAAACCATCTAGCGATTTCTTTGCTTCATCTGCAGATCCTTTAATATTGAAATTAATAGAACCAATGCTTGCTTCATCAGCCATCCGTTTTGTCTCCTTTCTTCTCAAATTTTTCTTGAACTTTTTTAGCCCAATTTTCAAAATAGATTTGTGTTCGTATTATTTCAACTTTTTCACGTTCTTTTTGATATTGAGATTTTATTTTTTCTTTTGTTTCTTCTTGTTCAAATTTTTCTATACCCCAAGGCTTTTCGGGGTATGGTAGAGGTTCTTTTGCTTTAGAAAAGGCACGTATAATAGGAGATACATAACATAATGCTCCATATATATACATGCCTTGTTCCCAAATTGTCCACTTTGTTTTCTCTGCCTCTCGTTTTTCTTTTATCCTAAAAGCTTTTAAATAGTATTGTGTTAATTCTGTTTTTCCATACCAAAACTCTTCATAAGACATACCAATTGACATATAAAATGGACACATTCTTTCAAATTCTTTGTGGAAAACATACTCTACCTTTTTAGGTTGGAAAGTCCAATCTAAACTGTTTTCCATCCTATGTTTTTTCCTTCGCCTTCCTCTTCTTCATTGTCTCCGAATAATTCAGTATAACTGTCTGCAATCATCTCTGCCAAAGTATCATTTAACACTTTTTTATCTGACATTTTCTCATATATTTCTGTAATCTTTGCGATAGAAATATTTTTATGATTCTTATAAAATGCTCCTTCAAAAGCCATTTCAATCATACTTGCAGGAGCAGTACTCCATTTTTCAAAAGAAAAGCCTCTACTCTCCATAAATTTTATTGCAGCCCTGTTATATTCTAGTGTATATGTTTTTCCTTCATATTCAAATTCAATTTGTTTACTCATTTTTTTATTCTCCTTTAAAAATATTTATTAAGATTATGCTGATTTTTCTGCCCATACAGGTGCGCCTACTGGTGTAATACTGTTTTCTATTTCAGCTACACTGTTTACACCCATTTCTGGTAAGCCCATTGCAGAAGGTTCTCCTGGGAAAAATAAACTATCTGTTAAGCCAGGAACTACAATTTCAAACCATGTTCTTTTGCCTGCTTCTTTTGCAGTTGTAGCAGCTGTCATTAAAGCATCCCAAATGTTTTTAATTTCTTGTGAAAGGTTGAATGTAAATTGTAGTGTACCACCTAAATCTTTTAATCCAGGAATATATGTTTTATATTCTGTTTCGTTTAGTGTTGTTGTTTCAAGGTCATCTGGTGCTGGTGAAAAACTTGGAATAGATTTTACACCAACTAAATCTGTATAACCTGTTGTAGGTCTTGTTCCTGCAGTAGTTTCAACAGCATATTTTAAATGTACACCTATTGTACTTAAATAAATTGGTTCTGCCATTTATTTATCCTCCTTAATTTTTATATATTAAATTTGTTTCATAATCATAAACACAACTAAATCTCAAAACCCTTGTCATTACTGTTCTGTCACTCAAGAATGGAATATTGACAGAATCTCCTAATCTTGTCATAGGTTTATAATTATCCGCAATAAATTCTTCTATTGTATTTGCCAAAAACTTAACACTATCGACATAATCGTTTTCTTCCATATCTCTACTATAACAAGTAAAAGTATAAGTCAATGCTACTGTTCTTTCGCCTGCTGCTGTACTCCTATTTTCAACTTCTTCATTTTCAGCTTCTTCAATTATTATTCTAGGATATTTTCCTTTAGGTAAAGCCTTATATTTTTCCTTAACAATAGTTTCCTTGTAAGTATCTGTTCTTTCATTAAATACTTCTTGTAAACCTTCAATTAATTGTGGTAATAATGTCATGATTTTAATACCCTTTCTAAATTATCTTTGAATATTTTTGAAGCTTTTTTTGCAGTTGATTTATATGCTAAATAAACTTGTTTGCCCGCAGGAACACCTTGTGTATAAATTATTTTGCCACTTTCGGGGTCTTTATATGTCCAATATAATTCCCCCTCTGGTATCATTGTTATTTCATACACATCTCGTGTTGCTCTTCTAATAGTTCTACCACTATTGTATGCATTTAGTCCAAACTCTTGCTTTTGTGGATGTGGATCTAATGCACCTTCTGTACCTGTACCAAACTCTGTATATAATGCTTGTTCTCCACGCATTCCTACTTGTTTTTCTTTCTTTGAACCTGTTTTATAGAAATCAATTGGTGACATTGGCGTATATGGAAAATCATTGTAATTCTTTTGAATTTGTTTTAGTCCATATTCTGCTGCTTCATCAACACTTTTTTCTGCAACTTCATTCATCATTGAAACCCATTTGTCAACCTTGTTTATTAAACTTTCAAGTTCGCTACTTGATAAATTAATATTTATGTTTCTACTCATAATCAGAATCACTACTAGTCATTCTTTGTAAATAAATAGTAGCCTCTCCAAAATAAATTAAAGGTTCTCCATCTACGAAATAATCTGCAGTAGTACAAAATTTATCGTAAATATCTGGAACATCTTCAAAGACATAGCACCTGTCACCATTGTGAAAATTTTTTGCTTTTTTTTCACTGGTGTAAATAGCAAGTCTGCCTCTGAAATCCTCTCCAAAAGCAATTATTTCGCCAGAATTTGATAAAGGTTGCACATTAAGTTTATACTCCGTAGGTTCTGAAAAGATTTCTCTTTCGTTCTCTACAAATTTATTGCATAAGTATATTCTTTTCATATTTCTAAATAAATGTATCATATTACAATCCTTTTGCTAAAGGAATTATTTTTTGTGTCAAAGATAATGGATAATCTGATGCTGTATCATAGCTTCTTGTTACTCCACCTTCTGTATGACTTTTTTCTCCCTCAGCACCCTTTTTAACAATAGAACTTAATGCTAGTCTGACTATTATCCCTGCGTATATCTCCTCAAAAGGTTCAGCTTCTGTAGGCGTATAATGTCTATCGTTGTAATATTCTAACAAGGCATCTCTAATTTCATCTAAAGCTTCTTCTTCGGAAATACTAATTTCTCTTCTTTCAGCACGCTCTATCAATTTTGTAACAAGTCTTAAAACATTAGAATTAGAACCAAAATCTACTTCCATACCTTACTCCTCATCTAAAAGTTTTTTTAATTGACTTTTTGTTGTTCTGTGTTGAAGTTCATAAGCTTCTTTTACAGAGATTTCTCTAGTTTTTTTCAACTCTTCTGGTGTCATTTCTATTAGCTTCCCAATAGGTTTTACATCAAATTCTTCGCCTTGTTTATCAACTTTTACTTCTACAAGTTTATATTCAACAGGTTTTACATAAATTTTATTTTTATAAATAAGCATTGTGTTATTCTCCTTGTTATTTTTTCTTTTTGTTTAAGCCATATTTTGCCTTAATTTCTTCTTTTTCTTTTTTCTCTTCTTCTATGTCAATCTCTTTTATCTCTTTATCTTCTTTTTTTAATAAAGGAGCTTCCGTTTTTTCGGCAGCCCCCTTATTCTCAGAAGCTATGTGATAACCTAAATGTTTAAATTGTTCTTCAAAAACTAATTTTGTACAAATTATTTTTGAATCTCCCTTTTCAATTGTTATCATTTCGCCCTCCTATTTTATTTTACATCTAATACAAATACTGCATCAGCCATTTCAAATGAAGGTAATGCAACCATAGAAACTTTGTTCTCAACATTTACAGGATCTTTTAATCTGAAAGATGTAACAGCGATTCCTTTGTTTACTAATCTTACTTCTGCATCTGTTGTTTGGTTCATTAAATCGCTTTCTTCTGGAGTAACACCAATATGTGTTTTTCCTAAAGGTCCTTCTGGCATTAATACGAATGTATCATCAGCGAAGTAATTTACGAAATTTCCAGTTGTTTCATCAATATATCCTTCGTCATTAACAGCAATTACAATTCCTGCTTCTGTCTCTAAATAATTTTTAACTTCTGCAGCTGTTATTGCTATATTTCCATTTGATAATGCAAATATTCTCTTAGCTATATTTGTATTAGCAGTTAAAGCTTCTAATACATTTGAATTACATACAGCTCTTGTTAATTTATAACCAGCTTTTCTAGCTAATTTTTGAGCACCTGTAATATCTTTTATTGGATCTGCACCTGCTTGATCCCAAGCTGTTTGTGCATTTATCTTATTTGCAGCAGGCATTCCATAATCATATGTATATGATTGTCCATTGCTTGCTAATGATAATGCACCTGTTGTAAGAACTTGCATTCTCATTCTTTCAATTGTTTCAAATGCTGCTGTTATTAATTTGATTTGATCGTCAAATATTCTAGCAACAATTGTTCTTATTAATGCTTCATTTTGTGTTTGAAGTAAAGTATTTAATTGTTGTCTCATTTTTTCATCAACAACCATACTCTCTTTGAAGAAAGGCATTTCTGTCTTATATTTTTCAACGCCTTGTCTATCTCTTCTTATTGACTTAGAGTCATAAGCAGATAGTCTTAATCCAACTGGTTGTCCATTAGCACCTTTAACCCAGTCTATTTCACAACCAATTTCTTTTTGGTATGGGAATAATTGATCTCCCATTGTGTATGTATTTAAATTTTGTTCAAGCCAATATGCTACAAGGTTTGAACTTGTTACTAATTCATATAAACTTTTAGCCATTAGATTGCACTCCCTTCTACAAAGATTATTCTAGGTAATGCAGCTTTAACACTTGCAGTTAATGCTGTTTTAACTGAATTTTCTAGTTTCAATAAATCTACACAACCTGCTAATACTATTGTTCCATTTTCATCTCCTGCAGTTACATCAACATCATGTAATGCAATAGCAACAGGAGTAGCTCCCTCACTTCCAGAGATTGTGAAACCTAAATCTCTTTTTTCGATATTTCCATAAAGTGGAGTTCCTGCTTTTACAATTTTTCTACCATCTGTGCCAGCTGTAACACCAGTGTCTTTTATAATTCCTGGTAATGTTACCATATAGCTATTGTTAGCTATTAAAATGTGTTTATCAACACCATAGCTTTCACTTACTACTTTGTTTCCCATTGTTATCTATTTCCTTTCAAAAAAATTTTTTTCATTAGGTATTGTTACCTTTGTTTGTTGTGCTAACTCTTTTCCGTAAGCACCTTTTTCTTCTCCGTCTTTCTCCTTAGTTCCTTCTTGTCCTTCATTAAAAGTTCCCATTTTGCCAAGCTTATTCTTAACTGTTTCAGATTTTCCAGCTTCATATGCACTTGTTACAATTTTTGAAATATACTTACTAACTTTATCTGTCTTATCGTTATCTTCAAATGCAATATTAGAAATAAAATCTTCAAAATCTTTATCGTTATCTTTTATTCCTGCTTTTAGTTTTGCTTCTGCCAATACACTCTGAGCTGTTTTCTTGCTCATTGCAGATTTGTTTTCAGCTAATTCCGCTTTTAATTGTTTAATAAGGTTTTGTGTATCTACATCTGCAGCTTTTTTCTTTTCATCTTCTGTCATTTTTTCTTGTAATTGTTTTCTTAATTCAGCAACACTATCTTCTGCTGCTTTTCTTTCTGCATCTGCCTTACCTTTGTTTACATACTCGCCACTTTCTAAAACTTGTTTTTTGAAGTATGCTTTAACATCTTCTGCAGTCATACCTTCTTGATAAGCCTCGCCTAATAGTTCTTTTAAATCCATGTTTTTATCCTTTCTTTCGACAGTGTTTTATAGCTCTTCTCTGAGCAATGTCTATCTCCAAATATAGCCATTGGAGAACTGGCAATTTATATTATTCCACTGAAACTGTTTCAACAGTATTTTTGTCTGTCTCTACAGTCTCAGAAGGATTATTAATACCTTCTTTGTATTTCTTTGCTCTACTTATTACACCAGTTATATCTGTTGTTATATCTGCCATTGCAAGTGCATCTTCTGGTGCAATTTCTTTTGTAGCCATTAAAGTACTAAAGCTTTGTGATTTTGTTTGAATATTGTCATTCTTATTTCTTGGAACTTTAATATCTATATCTTCTAATTTAAAGTTTTTAGAAACCATATTCAATAGTTGTAATATTTTTATTGCTACTGCTAATTGTTTTTTCTTTGCTATTTTAAAATAGCTTTCTTTGATTCTAGCAACGATTTCAATATCAGCCCAGCCATCTCTTAATTTGACAGCATCGCCTGTATCTCCACCACCGCCAGAACGTGTTTTCCTGTCTGGGATTCCAACTATTTCTTTGTATGCTTCTTCAAAATATTCTCTTAAATTAGCCATTCCATTGCTGTCTAACTGTTGATAGATAAATTTAGCATCTACATTTACGCCCGGTTGTCCAATTAATTGCAATATTCTGTTCTTTCTTGCCTTTTGTGCCTCATCTTCTGTTAATTCTGCATTCATGATTATTAACAAGCTCTTTATAACATTCTCAACATCTGTCAAACTGTCACTTGCTAATAAGTTTAATGCATCGCTTATTTGTGTTGCAAGTTCAAAATCTCCCTGCATAAATTGATTATTCTTGATTAAGACAATTGGATTTAAGCCAATTGGGTTTATATCATAATCTATAATTCTTGCAGAGTTATTAAAAGTATCTTCTCCATCACATTCTATTACAAATGTTTCATAGTCAGTGTAACAATAAAATCTTGTTGTATTTTTTTCTTTTGAAGTATAGAAAGTTGCACTTAATATTACTGGTTTTCCAGGTTTCGGAGAACATACAACAAATGTATTCATTGGATCTAATGCTATTGGAACAATAGGATAATCAGGCATATAATCACTATACAAATCTCTTGTAGGGAACAAACCTAAATATCCTACACCTGTTATACTTGCAAATGTTCCTGCTTCGTTATCTATAGATTCAGAGTTTTCATAATTTAGTATATCTATTAATTTTTCAATGTCTCTCAAATGACTTCCTTTTCTTTGAGTGATTTGAGCTCCTTGCGAATATGTGTAACCTACAATTGTTCTTACTGTTTCATAATCATGATTTATTGTTGTTTGGTTCGCAACATTTTCGCCATAAAAATCTTCTGTTGAACTTTTTTTGTCTTGATTTTGATTTCCACAATATCTGTCCATTAATTTTCTTATTGATATTCTATTGTATATATGTGTTTGCCAAGCCTTTGACATTACATCTTTTATTGTATTTATATTAACTTCTTCATCAACAATTATAAGCTTTCTACCATATCCAAGCTTATTTAAACCAAGATTTTCTAACATTATTTTCTCCTAAAACAATATACTCTTCTTATTTTATTGTATCATTTTCAATTTTTATGTCAATAAAAAAAATGAAGATTACGAAGGGCGTAATCTCCATTTATACCAAAAATATAAAAAACATAAAAGGCAAAATCCTTTATGTGTCTTTTATATACCATATTTTTATTTTTGTCAAGTATTTTTTAAATTTAATTGGCAGATGCTAATAGATTTGAACTATTACCAACAGTTTTGGAGACTGCTATGCTACCATTACACTAAGCACCTATAAAAAAAAGAAGAAAGTGGTTCGAGAATACTCTTAAAAACTCAAACCACCTTCATTGCCAAAGAAACGTCACATAAATATTATATACCATATTTTTTATTTCTTGTCAAGAAAAATGCACTGGACTATTGGCGTAGTCCAATGCGAACAACAAAAGTACTAGATATGATGATCTGTTACTTAAATGATATTAATGTCATTGTCATTATAAACCTTTCTCGCCTTTAAGTCAATACTTTTGCAAATTATATCCCTAACATTCCTCTACTTATGTGGCTTACTGCCTTACCATAATTACTTGCTTGTCCTAAAACCCCACTAAATAGCAATGCCAAGCTATCAGGTGCATCATCATGTTGCTTTCTTCTTACATTCTGTGCAGCACTTTGATTAAATTTAAACACTTGATTTAACGCTTCATTCATCATTTTGTTTCCTTTTATGCTATCTCTAATAGGTATCACAAGCCTAAATCTTGCACTTTCGTTTCCCTTTATACTTGCTTGTACTCCTAATATCCTGTCTGTCTTTGTCTTATTCGTTGGCGACTTCTTACTATCTACATAACAATCTCCACAACCTTTGCTTTCTAACTGTTTCTTAACTTCATCTGCATACATATCTCCACCATTATTTGCCTCAAAACATATTCTACTTACTCCATAACTTATTATATTCTGAACAACCTGTGGAATCGTTTTCTCTTTATCTGCTTTATTTATAAAATACCAAGCAATTAGCTTACAATCTCCATTTTCATACTCATCTATAATTGGCATACTTAACCAATCTTCGCCACCCCAAGCCACATCACATGCTGCTACTGTTCTTATATACCCTTCTTCTTTCTCATAACTTTCTAAATCAAACTTCTTGAACTCTTTCTCAAAGAATAATATTCCTTCTCTTTCTATCGGTTCTTGCTGTATTAAACAACTAAATGACACTGGATCCATAAGGTTTCTATCTTCATGAAACATCTCTGTTGTTATTGCAAATCCATATTTATAATTAAAATTGCTCTCATCGTTTTCATTCAAACCGGGGATTCTTATAACAATAACTCTCTTTGGCTCATTCTCCTTATAATACGCTATTGTCCTAGATAATGGATCATTTATACTAAACATTGTTCCTAACAACAACATTTTGCATTTCCCTTGCATTCTTTTCTTTATTGTTCCTGTAAACTCTATCCATTTCTTCTCCATTATGTCTGGGTTGCTTGCCTCTTCTATATCTTTTACCAAATCATCTGCATACAATATATTGTGCGCTCTTGTACGTCCTGTAACTGAACCATCAAATCCTACACAATACAAACTGTATTCTGAATGTGGTTTCTGCCTCGTTTCATTATTCGTATAGTCTATACTCATTGTCTCAGCACTTCTGTATATCTCTCTCATTCTTGGGAATATTTTCTTATAGTTCCCATATTCATCATTTACTATTGCATCTATTCCATTAAAAAACTTGTCTTTCGCTATTGACGCACTATACGAAATCATCATGTTGGGTAAGTCTGGATCTTTCCCCAATGCCCAACTTATAAATCTTTTCCCTAACTCTGTCTTTCCAGTTCCGTTGTGGCATACTTATTGTCATTATTGGGCGGTCTTTTCTATAATAAAACTTACTAAGTTCCCTTGCTATTCCATTTAGCACACACGTTCTCGGTGCTATAAACTGCTTTGCCGGCTCTATTCCAAACTCTAACGCAGGTAAATAATATTCAAATAAATGCCTTGCTAAATAATAATATACTTCCTTCATTACTTGAAATAACTCTTGCTTAGCCTCTATTCCTTCCGCTTCCCTTATCATGTCATTTATTACACTTGCTATCCCTATTCCTACCTCTACACTCTTTGAATACTCTAATTTATCTGTCTGCTCATTATATACTACTTTCTCCACTTTATCAAACTGCTCTATCTTACTTAACTCATATCTGTATATATTTAAAAGCTTTATCCTTAACGCTCCTTCTACTTCCTCTCTCCCTAAATTGTACTCTATCTTTTTAAGTTTCTTCTCTATCTCTTCTCTCTCTTTCTGCCTTGCTTTGCCTTCTGCCATTCCTTTCCACCACCTTTATATTAATACTATCGTTAATACTATTAGCATTACCAGTAATAAACCTATATAGTCAAACTTTATTCGCCCTTTTACCATGTCCCTTAAACTCATGTCTATTACCATTAAACCTACTATTCCCCAAAATATCCTTAATATCCATTTTATTACTATTATCATTGTCGCCATAAACTTATCTCCTTCTCTATTATCTTCAATATCACTTTATTTACACTCTTGCCTTCTGATTTCGCTTTCTCCCACAATACCTCATTCATTCCTTTAGGGATTCTTATACTCCTCTTTACATTTTTACTATTCTCCAACTCTCTCTCCTCCTTTCTTCATACTCTATCTCTTTCCAATAAGTGCAATTACTATCTCCTTTAAACCTCTCATCCTCTAATCTATTGCAGCCTAAGCATTCCTTACATTTCCCCTCTATCTCTTTCATACTCTCCTCCTTTTCTTTACTTTATCATTTTGTGGTGGCATTGTCAAAAGTGGTGGCATTATTTTAGGAATTTATTTCGGCGGGGGGTTGATATGCGCCCCCTCCCCCTCCTCTGCCCTATAGGGGGCGGGCGACTTTTTATATTGCTTTTTTTCCTGTCTTGATCCTTGCTTTTTTTCAAACTATACCCAAACGCAAAACAAAAAATAACAAAATAAAAAACTTTGAAAATATATATAAAAATACTTGACAAAATATAAAATATAATATATAATTAATAATGTAAAGAGAAACACAAAACAACACAAAAACAAAATAAAAATATTTTAAAAATATTTATAAAAAGTATTGACAACAAAATAAAAGTGTGCTAAAATATTAAGTGTAAAGAGATAAAACAAAAGTGCAAAAATGAAAAGATCAACGGAAGCTCAAACGTTGGAAAAAAGAAAAGAAGCGGCAAGCTTTAAAATCTCAATACAACCAAAACAAACAAAGGAGAAAAAAGAAAATGAAAAAACAAAAGAAAAGAAAAGACTACACAAACAAAGAAGCGATAATAATAATATTATTTTATTTAATCAGTTTTATATTGATTGAATGGCTTTTTATAACTTTAGGACTTGCAACACTAGGACATTTCATGCGACTAAGTGTAGCATGAAAAAATTAAAAAAATACTTTAAAAGTATTGACAACATAAAATAAAAATGCTATAATATAACCATAAAGAGAAACAAAAATATAAAAAAATGGAGGTAAAAAAATTATGGATAATTTTGAAAAAAAATTTTTATTAGGAGTAAATCCAAAAGAAAAAACAATTTATTTTGGAGAACTAGAAATCACAAACAGAAACGGCTATAAAGAATTGACAGCTAGTTTTGACGTTGGGGAGGCTTTTAATGTTGAAGACTTAGATCTTGAAGAAATATGTCAAGAGCAATGGGACTGCTTAGACAATGAAAATAAATTGGACTTATTATATGACGGGGACAGGACAAGAGAGGACGTCTTCGAAGATTGGACAAGTTATGCAGATTACACGGATTTTAAGGATTGCAGCTGCACAGACTACGAAACAACACTTGAAAGCGGTGAACTTGTAAATTTTGAAACAATATCATGTGGACAATGTGACATAAGAGAAAACAAAGAAGAATATAACAACATAATTTTTACAAATAAAAAAGCCGTTACAATGTTACTAGACTTATGGGATCAATACCACTTAAAAAGTATTGAAAACAACGAAACAGTTAAAAATAAAATCAGTTTTATTTTATCAAAATTAAATAAATACACAAAAAGAGAAAACATTGAAAATTTTATAAAAGAAAATATCAAAGAATTATAAAAGAAAGGAGCCGCCCAAAAAGGGCGGCAAGGTATAAAAAAATGATAGATTTTTTAAATATTGAACCAATAGAGGCAAATATTAATATAAAAGATATAAAAAATGCAACAGGCTTAGACTTTGGAGGCGCAGATATAAACACAATACAAAATTATGTATATAGAACTTTAGAAAATATCTATAAATATAATAATAAAAATTTAACTAAAAAACAATATAGTCAATTATATGATATTTTAACAATATTAGAAAATATAAATATAACTGAGTAAAGGAGAATAAAAAAAATGGATATGTTAAAAAATATTGATACATTTGAAATAGCACAAAATATATACAATCGTTGTTGCGATATGGATTTTCGTGACTACGAAGAACAAAAAGAACAAGAAATCGCAGAACTTGAGGAGGCTTTATACTACTTAAAAACACTTTCACAAAATGAATATAACAGAAAATGTTTTTCAAGTTTATTAAAAGCGCTTGAAATAATATTTCAAGAAGATTAAAAAAGGAGAATAAAAAAATGGATCAAAAAATTATTATAAATTATCAAAAACATTTTGGAGAAACTGGAACATGCTACAATCAAACAATAAAAATAAATCAAAAAATAGCAAAACAATTTAATCAATATATAAGAGAAAAAAGAAACAAAATTAGCGGCAAAATATTAATGACAAGCGAAGAACTAGGAATTCTTAGATATGCAGGAGAAATTGACACAAGGAAAAATTCAATTACTTTTCTATCGCTAACAATGCTAGATTTATTTATGAAATTTTACTTGCATAATATATACGAACCACCAAAAAGGGACAAAACATATGAACGTATTTTGTGGCGTAATTCAATAATAAAAGTAATATAAAAAGGGGGATCAATAATGATTTACAATAATTTCAATTCAATCAATATTGATAATAAAATTATGATAATTGAAAACAAAGAAAAAAAATTAAATAATTATTTATTAATTTTAACAGTTTTAGAAAATGGAACTTTTTCAACTGAAATAATAGAAAAACAATATTTATTGACCTATTTAATAGAAAATAACTACATACAAGGCTTTGACATTGATTGTCTAAAATCTAACAAAAAAATATATAAATCAATTTTAGAAAAAATAACGGCTTTACAGTATCAAGAACTTTTGGAGGATAACAATGAATGTAAACTATTAATTGAAATTAACAACAACTTTTATGTGTTAGATAATACTGAAAAGGCATTTAATGAGATTTTATATATATTAAATTAAAAGGGGGTAAAAAATGGGATTAAATACAAATATCAGGGATATATCAAACACACTAAGAAAAAAAGAAGCAAAAAGCACAAAAGACATTGAAAACAAATACAATATATTAGATATATTAAAAAATGAAATAGAAGCGGCACAAGATTCAAAACTTGACATTTTTAATTCTTTAGATCGTGAATGTATAGAAAACCGGAGTACTTGCAAGCCTTCAACCTTGCGAATATTACAAAAACAAAAATATAACAAGATTTTTTATACATGACAATTATTATAAAATGTATTTACAAGTACAAAAAGAAAAAAGATTAAAAGAAAAAGCATTTCAAACAGTAACAAGAGAAGAAACACAAGAACCACCAAAACAGGAAACGCAAACAATAACAACAACCAAAACAATTGATTTTAATAATATTATAAAATGGCTTTTTATAATATCAACCGGAATCGTTTTAATACCATTATATTTCTGTATAGCAATAACAAAAAATTTAAAATAAAAAAGGAGAATAAAAAAATGGATAAAATAAAAACAAGATATATTTTAAAATGTAATAATTTATATTATTTAAAAGAAAATGCAATAAACGGACGTATTTTTAATGCTTCAACTATAAATAGAGATACTTTGCCTTATTTAATACTAGAATGCGGATATAAAACAAAAGAAGGAGCGAAAAAAGCAGCTAAAAAACTTTTAAAAGAAAATAAACCTTACAACGTGACAATTCAAGGACTAACATTTGAAAATTATTAAAATACAAAAAGAAGCGGATTCCGCTTCTTTTTTTTGTTTATTCCTGGAATAAATAAAAGCGACTTAAAATAATCAATTTTAAGGCACTTTTATTTTTTGTCATATATTTATATTGCTTTATATATAAAATCGATTTAAAAGGATTTTAAAGGCTTTCACGTGCTTTTATTCTTAGATCCTTTATTTTTTCATATTTCAACTTTGCACAAAACTATTATTTTGTGTAATTTACATAATAAGTTATATATCAACACACTTTAGAAGACTTGAAAATCGTTTTTAAGGCGTTTTTATTTTTAATAGTATAATTACATTGTTTAAATATAAAAACCGATTTTTAATGCCTTTATTCTTTAAATACTAACATTATAATATTATTTATTAATGCATGTATTTTATATGTATTATTTTTTTGATCCTCTCCCCTACTCCACCCAAAAATATTTTTTTAAAAAACTCTTTTCCGCTTCTACCCTCAGAAAGTCGCAAAGTCGCTAGAAAAATTTTCAAAAAAAATTTTTTTATTTTTCAGAAAGTCGCAAAGTCGCAACCAAAAAGAGCCTTCTTTTCAGAAAGCTCTTCTCGGAGGTACACATATGGAGATATGCCGTCATGCTAATTATCTTAGCTAAATATATTTTAGCAATTAAAAATTTAAATGTCAACAATCTCCTTATCTTCTGCTTTTAATTCAATTGCATTTTCCATTGGAGATTCAGGTAATGCCTCTAATAGATCATTTTCTTGATTTGGAATATCTCCAGAAGCGGTTTGTACTGCTTCAATTTGCTGCACATCTTTCATGCCCATATAATTCTTTGCCCTAAATATCCAAACTGCCGAAGGTATCTTGCCATCATTCGCCATAGAGCTCTCCATTAGTGCAATTGTGTCCTTTGCACTTTTTATTATTGGCGAAAATTCGGCAGTTTTATCAAAGTTCCCCGTACTCATGTCATAAAAAGTCCTAATAGGAATACCACAAGCAACAGCAAGAGCCTCATAAGTTGGAATATTTCCTGTATCAATACAAAGTTGAAAAAGTTCATCTAATCTTTCAGTCATTTCTTCTGGAGTAGAAACACGAAATTTATTAAGTTTAGCGACTTGAAGAGCGAAAGAAATTTTTTTCTTCTTATAAGATATATCTAAATCGTTAGTTGCTTTTTGAACGCTAGTATGTTTACCGATATTATCAACATGTGCCATGATTTTAACTCACTCCTTTAAGAAAAGTATAGCAACAAAGTCGAATAAAGTCAAAGTTGATTTATTAGGAGCAGTAAAGTCGAGAGCAAAAGTAAGAAGTAAGACAAAAGTAAGACAAAAAGTAAGAGCATGAAAGTATTGATATTAATATATTTCTATTATATATAATATATATATTCTTACATTCTTACATAAATATATTATATATACACATGGAAAAATAATATTTATATTTTTTGGATTTTTATTTTTTTTATATATATACCCTATTTTTAGCCAATGTAAGAGAAAAAGTAAGAGTATTCCAAGCCTTTGATTTTAAAGGGTTTAAAGTCCTCTTACATTCTTACATAGGTTTTTAGAAACACTAAAATCTGACAAAAATAAAAAGTACAAAAGATAATATTTTAAAATTATGTAAACAGTAAACCCTATCGTTTTGTGACATTATGTAAATTAACTGTATAAAGAAAAATATGCTTCAAGCAAAGAAACAATAACTTAATCAAGAGTATGTTTACATAAAGTTTAACGCATAATATAAAAAATAGAAAAATTTCAAGAAAACTATTGACAGAGTTAAATGGTAGTGCTAATATAAAATTACATTTAAAGAAGGGAGAAGATATATGTATAGAATAAGAAAAGAAGAATCTGCCATATTTAAAGATTTCAAAAGTCGCATCTATGAGAAATATATTGGCGTGGCTAGTACTTATATTTGTAGCATTTTAAATGGAAATCGCCATTGTACTGTTTCATTAGCAAAAGCAATTATTAGTACAAGATTTAATATTTCTTTTATAGATGAAAAAATGGAAGAGTATTTAGAAAAATATTTTGCAAAGGAGAAATAAAATGACTATTGATTGGGAAAACTTAAAAAAAGAAGATTTATTTGATAGAAAATTGTATGAAAGTATTTCCAATATTCAAGATAGTTTTGAAAGATTAAGACAAGAAGAAAGTTTGTTAGGGGTAGCAAAGAAGTTTAATATAAAAGGAAAAGTAAAACCTTTATATGAAAAAATAAAAGAACAATCAGATTTTGAAAATACAGGAAGATCCATTATAGACTTTGGAGAAAAAGCACCAATTAGAAAAATGGAAGCCCCTGGATATTATAAAGATTCAAAAGGACATATTAGAGTTAAAGAAAAAAACACTTTAGTTACAACTACATTGTTACAACCTATTGCTATTTTAAAAAACTATGAAACAGGAGAAGAACTTGTAAAATGTGCTTTTTTGAGCAGAGATAAATGGAGTACATTTATTATTAATAGAGAAGTTATTGTTAATAATGGGAAAATTACAAGATTGGCTAATAAAGGCATAGATGTTACAAGTGATAGTTCTAAGTTGTTAGTTGGTTTTATTAGGGATTTACTTAATAATAATGAATTAGAAGAAGTACAATCAACAAGCAAAATGGGATGGCATGAAGGAGATTTTTTGCCTTATGGAAAAAGCATCGAATTTGATGGAGAAGAAAGTTTTTCAGAAGCATTTAAAAGTTTACATTCTAAAGGAGATTATGAAAAATGGTACGATGAAATTCATAAATGTAGAGAAAACAATGTTCCATTAAAGTTAATGATGGCGGCAAGTTTTGCAAGTCCACTACTTTATTTATTAGGAAGACAATCATTTGCTACTCTTTTGTGGGGTAAAAGTGGCGGAAAGAAAACTGTTGCAGGTAGAATTGCTATGTCTATTTGGGGAGACAGTCGAGAAGGAAAATTAATGTTTTCTATGAATAACACAACAAACTTCTATTTTAGAACTGCTGAATTTTTTAATCATTTGCCTGTATTTTTTGATGAATTTCAAACATTTGTAAAACAAGGCGGAAATATGGACAAACTAATTATGTCATTAACAGAAGGAATTGATAGAGGCAAGGCAGACATAGATGGGGGAATCCAAAGAAGTAAGACTTGGAAGAATATCTTTTTATTTACAGGAGAACAAAGCATTAGTGATATTAATTCAGGAGGTGGAACACTTAACAGACTTATTGAGATATATATCACTAAAGATGTTGTAGAAGATGGAATAAAAACTTGTGATGTTTTAAATGAAAATTATGGACATGCAGGAAAAATCTATATAGATTATATAAAACAGATTCCAAGAGAAAAACTAAGAGAAATGTTTTTAGAAAAATTACAAAATATTAAAGATCTAAACATTACAGAAGAAAAGCAAGCAATTAATATGGCTATGTTACTCTTGGCAGATGATTTGGCTTGTAAATGTGTATTTAAAGAAGAATATCCTTTAAAAGTTGAAGAAACAATACAATATATGTTTACTAAAAATGAAATAGATAATTCAGAAAGAGCTTATCAAGATTTTTTGGATTTCTGCGATATGAACAAGTCTAAATTTAATCCAGAAAATCAAAAATTTGCAGAGTTTTGGGGAACTATAGATGAGTTTGAAATTTCAATTATAACTAAAAAGTTTAGAAATGTAATAAAAGAAGCTGGATTTAATCCTACAAAAATATTAAAAGAATGGGAAGAAAAAGGATTGGTAGAAAAAAATTCTAGTGGAAGATATTCAACAAAGTTAATTCGTGGTGGAATACCTGCAAATTATACTATAGTAAAAATAAGAAAAAAGGAGGAAAACGAATGATAATAATAGATCAAGAAAAGAAAACTGTTGTCAACACGAATAAAACCTATTGCATAATTCTTAGGAAAATAGGTTCAAAGTTCTTTATTATAGCTAATTTTGGACTAGATAAAGAGGTTTCGTTGGGAACATATTCAACGCAAGAGAATGCACAATCAGTATTAAAGAGAATCATAGAATTGCTACCATTTGAAGGAAATGTATTTTATATGCCAGAGGAGGAATAAAAATGTTGACAAGATACTTAGGCGAGGTAATTACAGATAACTTTAGCACCTACAAAGTCTATGTGGTACAAAGGATTGAAGGCAAACATACATATGTAGGGGTAACAGATTATGAAGAAAAAACAATTAAAATAGAACATGGCGATTTGTCAGAAATGATTCTTACGTTTAAGCATGAATTAATGCATATTTGGTTGTATGAACATGGATATAAAGAACAAGATGGTGGTTGTTTTAGTTTTGAAGAAGTTTGCGAAGTAGCTGCAAAGGCAAGTAGATTTATCGAAATGAACGCAAATGAATTTAATCAATATTTTTAAAAGGAGATAGGAGATATGCCATATAAATGTGAAAACATAAAATTAGGACAATATGATAGAAGAAGAAAATTAACAGAGGATCAAAAAGAAGAAATTAAACATAAATATAGTACAGGTTTATATAGTCATAGAAGTTTAGCTGCAGAATATAAGGTTAGTAAGAGTATGATAGCAATAATAGTAAATCCTAAAAGAGCAGAACAAGTAAAACAAAGAGTGAAAGAACATTGGAAAGACTATGTTGATAGAGAAAAATTAACTGCAGCACAAAGAAAAAGAAGAAGATATAAACAAGAATTGTTTTTAGAAGGGAGAATTTAATATGTTAAGAAAATTTGAGTATGTTAGCAGAGTTGTAAGTACAGGAAATGAAATGAAAGAGATAAAATTTGAATTGCCAAAAAGAAGTACAAAAAAATCAGGAGGATATGACTTTTTCGTTCCAGAAGATATAGTTTGTAAAGCACATTCAATAACTTTAGTAAAAAGCGGTGTAAAAGCATATTTTCCAGACAATGAAGTATTGTTATTATTCAACAGAAGTAGCAATCCAAAGAAAAAGGGATTAATAATTCCTAATGGTGTAGGAGTAGTAGATGCAGATTATGTTGACAACGCAGATAATGAAGGAGAAATTGGAGGATTATTCTATAACATGTTGGATGAAGATGTAACTTTAAAAGCAGGAGAAAAAATGATGCAAGGAATTTTTGTTCAATATGGAATAACAGATAATGATAATGCCGAAGGAATAAGAGAAGGCGGATTTGGAAGTACAGGGAGATAAAATATGAAATTTGAAATAAATGGATCAGAATGGGAAATAATAATAGTTAGTGAAGATAAGATGAATAATGAACAGAAAAATGATTACACATTAGGATTAACAATATATTCAAAACAAGAAGTGTGGTTAGTAGAAAATCAAGTTAATATGATAAAAACTTTGATTCATGAACTAACACACGTTTGGTTATTTGAATATGGACATAATGCACAGGAAAAAGAATTTAATCATGAAGATATTTGCGAAATTGTGGCAAGTAGTAATAATTTTATAAATAAAATTGTTCAAAAATTTGCAAAAACGATATAAATTCGAGAACTTTTGTCAAAAAAATGCAAAAAGTTTTGCGAAAACGATACATTTTGTATCTAAAATAAGAAAGTTGAGGTAAAATAAAATGAAAATAAATGCAGGAAAATATGGAAGAACAAATAAAGGCAGAATATTAGTTTTTTCTTGGTTGCAAGACGGCAATGGAAAGACAATGAAAAATTGCGTAGTTAAATATGTAAATGGAGGAGTAATTAAATATTGGTTGGATGAAGATGAAAAAATAGTAAAACATAGTAAAAACATAATAGACTTAATTGAAGTAGGTGACATAGTTAAAACTGGAGAAGATACAATTTTTGCAAATGTTATGGAAACTCAAGAAAATTTAGACTATTTTAAAGAACTTTATAAAAATGATATAGATGCAATTAGAGCAATTATAACTAAAGAACAAATAGAAGAAATGGAGTATAGAGTATGAGTGAAGAAGAAATAGCATTAAAGATATTAGAAATATCAGTAGGAGAAGGAAATTTTCGTAATATAGATTATTGCGTTGATGATTATTTCGAAATACTTAAAAGAATACACGATGGAAACATGCAAGAAAGACTAAAGAGGAAAGGATTATAAATGACTGAAGAAGAAAAGAAAGCAATAAATAATTTAATAGACCAAGTAAAGTTTTGGAAGAAAAATAATATTAAAAATACTAACGAAGAAATACTTTTAATGTTAATAGATAAACAACAAAAAGAAATAGAAGAATTAAAAACGTGCTATGTTATTAAACCAAGAGAATTAGAAAAAGAAATTAATAAAGAGTGGCAAGATAAAATAAAAAACGAAATAAAAGAACTAGAGAAAATGGAACTAACTGAAGGAGATATTTTCTTTGTAATGAGAGATTATACAGTTTTGATTCTTAAAGAATTATTGGAGGATTAAAAAATGATATTAGAATATAAAAGAAAAGCAACTAGGCAAGAATTAATTGAAAGAATAGAAGAATTGGAAAAAGAAATAGAAGAATTAAAAGAAACTGTTGAGTTTGTAAATAGTCATTATATCAGCAAAGATAAAATAAAAGAAAAAATAAAAGAATTAGAACAAATACAAAATACTGCTTTAACCGGAACAACAATAGAAATTATGGATTATAAAATTACTATTTTAAAACAATTATTGGAGGAATAAGTTATGATAATAAACGTAGGCAAAAGGAAAGGATATATTTTTATGCGGAAATGCTGCAGATATACAAAACCCAGAATATAAATTGATCTGTGACTATTGCAGAAAAGAAATCGGTGGTTTTCAAGATTTCTATGATGCAGTAGATTATAAAAAAGAACATGATTGGAAAAGTATAAAAGTTTTAGATGAATGGACAGATGTTTGCCCTAAATGTAAAGGAGAAATAGAATGAAAGAAATGATTGAGAATGAAATGAGCCTTGATGTTGAAATTACAGAAGAAAACAAGAAACTGTTTGAAGAGTTATTCTCTCCATGGGATAGATTTCAAAACGGTACAGAAACTATTAATGATATTATGAATAATTGCCCTAGATATGGATTTGAAATAGAACTCTATGGCGAAGATAAAAAAATGATGCAAATGGTTGAAGAGAAATATTTTGAAAGATTAGTAAAAACGACAAAGAAAATGGCAGAAGCGATTGCAGAAGGAAGGAAAATAACAGCAGAAGAAGTTTTAGAAAGATTTGATACAAAGGAGAAATAGTATGAGTGAACAAGAGATAAAAGAAAAGATAAGATACTTAAAAGAACATATACCGAAAATAAGGAATAAACAGACAAGGTTGCAACAACAAAAATATATGCATAAATTAATAAAAGAAATAAAAGTTTATAGGAGGTATATAAATGCTTAAAGTTTTAGAATTATTTGGTGGAATTGGTGCATGTACTGCTGCATTAAAAAGATTAGGAATTGATTTTGAGGTTGTTGATTATGTAGAAATCGATAAATATGCAGTAGCAAGTTATAATGCAATAAACGGAACAAATTTTGAAACACAAGATATAACTGCTTGGGACAAAGATATAAAAGCGGACTTAATTATGCATGGTAGTCCTTGTCAAGATTTTTCGTTAGCAGGGAAACAAGCAGGAGGAGATGAAGGTAGTGGAACTAGATCAAGTCTTATGTATGAAACAATTAGAATTGTTGAAAAGTTAAAACCTAAATATGTTATTTGGGAAAATGTTAAAAATGTAATATCTAAAAAACATAAACATAATTTTGATAATTATATAAATAGATTAGAAGAACTAGGTTATAATTCTTATTATCAAGTTCTTAATGCCAAAGATTATGGAATACCACAAAACAGAGAAAGAGTTTTTACAATTTCTATTAGGAAAGATATTGACGAAGGTTTTGATTTTCCTGATAAAGAAATTTTAAATAACTCATTGCAGGAACTATTAGAGAATAATGTTGAAGAAAAATATTTTGTTTCTGAAAAAGGCAAAGAATATATTTTAAAAAGAGTTGGTGGATTTGTTCAATTAATTGATAAAGATACTATTATTGCCCATTGTCCTATTACCGCACAAGGAAATGCTAATTGGACTGGAAATTTTGTAAAATTTGAATTCCCTCCAAAAGAGCCCTTGCAATTAAGATTGAAAGATATGTTAGAACAAACAGTAGATGAAAAATATTATTTAAACGATGCACAAGTTGAAAGAATAAAAGCAACTACATATGTGTCTGGTGGGGAAAAAGCAAGAATACAAAATGAAGAAATGTGTAGTACATTATGTGCAAGAGATTATAAGGATCCAAAATGTGTGCAAGTAGGAAACTTAATAGGAGGGAAATGGGATAAAATGCAAGATATTTCTAAAAGAGTATATTCAGAAGAGGGCATAAGTCCTTCAATACATACTTGTCAAGGTGGAAATACAGAACCAAAAGTAGAACAATATACTGAAAATAGTATTAAGAAAATACAACAAAATATAAGAGATAAAGAAGACATAGCAAGTACGATTACGGCAAATGCTATGCAATCTTTCAATCACGATAATTGCCAACTAATAAAAGTAGGCGACAACAAAAAAGAAATTACGGAATTTCCAAGTATTATACAAAAAATGCGGAGATAGAGGCAATAACAACTATTCAGTAAGTAACATAAGCTATACAATTCCTTCAAATCCAATGAGTGATAGAGGACAATTGTTGATTGAAGATAAAGAAATGAGTGTTGCAGATTATAGATATGATGAAGGATTAAGAGTAAGAAAGAATGGATTAAGTCCAGCTATAACAACACAGACAGGCAGAGAAAGTTTAAGTGGAAATACACTGCTAATCAAAAATGCAACAAAACAAGGTTATTTAGAAGCACAAGAAGGAGATGGAATAGATATATCTAGCAGAATGCAATATCATAGGGGAACAGTTCAAAAACAAATTATACAAACCATTGATACGCAATGTTGTCAAGGAGTTGTTGTTGATAGTGAAGGAATATCTCCGACAGTTAAAGAAAACCATGGAACTGTAACTGCAACTATTGTCAATGAAATTAATAAAAATGCAAAACATCAACAAGATTTAGTACAAAGTGAAGACGGAAGTTGTAGAACTATTCCTGCTGGCACTCATGCAAGTACACCACATTTATTAAAGACAATAGTAAATGAACAAAGTCAATTAAGAATAAGAAAATTAACCCCAAAAGAATGTTGGAGATTAATGGGGTTCAAAGATGAAGAGTTTGAAAAGGCAGAAAAAGTAAATTCAAATTCTCAATTGTATAAACAAGCAGGAAATTCAATTGTAGTTAATGTTTTACAAAAGATATTAGAAAATTTGTTAAAAGGAGAAACAAATGAGTAATTATGTGGATATTTTTAATACAGATAAAAAGTATAATATAATTTACGCAGATCCACCTTGGCACTTTTCGAGCAAACAGTTGCAAAAAGAAAGTGGCAAAAGATTTAATTCGTTAGAAAATGTTTATCCTACTGAAAAAACAAAAGATATGGCATTATGGAATATTAATAGAATTTGTAACAAAGATTGTGCTATTTTTATGTGGACAACTGATGCTCACATAAAAGAAGCAATACAATTAATGGAGTCGTGGGGATTTAAATATGTAACGATTATGTTTGTTTGGAGTAAACAAAGTAAAAAAGGTAAAGAATTATATACCTTAGGCGCATGGAATTTAAAAAACTGTGAAATTTGCTTATTTGGTACAAAAGGAAAAATGCTAAAATATAAAAAAAGTAATAATGTAAAACAATTAGTTAAAGCAGAGAGAACATATCATTCTAAAAAACCAGATATTATTTATAAACTTATTGAAAACTTATTTGGGGACTTACCAAGAATAGAATTGTTCGCTAGACAGTATGTAGAAGGTTGGGATTGCTGGCGGAAACGAAGTAGAAGATAAGAAGTAGAAATACTTCTTATTTTTTTTACAAAAAGTACTTGACAAAATAAAACAATAATGATAATATAGTTACAACGAAGGAGGTGTACAAATGAAAAGAATAACAGAAGGAATAAAGTTTATATTTTTAGCAATAACAAGTTTTGTGGGCAGTTGTTATATTTTAGGAGTAATAGTTGACAAGACGGTTAATTTTATTGGAAGTCAAGGAATGTTAGGAAATATATTATCAATGATCGCTTTTGCAATAATTTTTACAATCTTGTTATCTGGGACATTAATAATTTCAGGAAAGGAATAAAGGAGTTATGTTTAAAATAGTATTATTGAATGTAGCAACGCAGCAAACATTTGAAAAAGAGTATGACAGTTATTATTTATACAATAAAGATTTAAACAAATACAAACATAGTAAAAAATTAATGATAGTAGGAGATATGAAAATATGTTAAATAAAAAAGAAATGGAATTTTTAGAGGATTTAGAAATTAGATTAGCAAAACAAGCGGATGCTAAAACCAAAAACATTAAGGATAAATTGCTTATATCAAATAGGGAATTTATAAAGTTTTGGAACATTATGGAAAAAATAGAAAAACAATATTGTTCTGATAGAGCAAGACAAAAAGAGCAAATGGCACAAAAAAGAAAAAATGATCCAAATTATGGCAGAGAAAAATGGAGAAAGCAATATTCAGAAGATAAAGAAATGGCAAAAAGACTTGGCATAAAATTTAACAAAACTATGAAAGATTATAAAGAAGAATATGAAAGGAGAAAAGTATGTTAGTAATTTTAAAATTAATAATTATTTTAACTTTTTTATTGATGATACTGCTTAATATTTATTTTATGCTAAAAATACATTTAGTTCAGAGTAAACATCAAGAATTAGAATATTATATTGAAGAAGCAAAAAAGATAATAGAAAAGGAAAACAAATAAAAAATAAAGGAGATATGTTATGAGTTTTAATGAAAAATTAAAGGAAGCAATGAAAATAAGGGGAATTTCTCAAAGGCGATTAGAAAAAGAAACAGGAATAAAACAAGCAACTATTTCATATTATTGCAGTGGGAAAATAACTCCTAAAGAAGATAACAAAGAAAAAATAATAAGAGCACTAGATCTTTCAACAGATTATTTTAATGAAGAAGAAAAATATGTGGTAAAAAAAGATTATAGAGATATAAGAAATACAATTGAAACAAAAATTGATGTAGAAGATGTTACAGATATTTTAGAAATATCTAAAGAATTAGGAACAATTAGATACAAATTGATTCAAATGGTAGAAAAAACTAGAGAAGAAGTAAAAAGATACAATATTGCAGATCAAACATTTCTACACAAACTAGAATTTTTAGACACATTAACGGATGAAGCAGCAATTAATATGCTTTTAGAAGAAAAACAAGCAAGAGAATTAAGAAGAAAAAATAAAAATAGATTAATATTAATTCAAGAACTATTAAATTCTATATTAATCAAAAACCCAAATGCATTTATTGTGAAAGCAATAAACAGTAAAGGAGATATATTAAAGACAATAGAAGTATTGAAAGAGGATGACTCTTTATATGTGGGAGGTAAAAATGTTAGTAATTAAAGAAGATGTTAATTTGCAAATACTAGAAAAATATGGATTTAAAGAATCAGAGAAAACATGGGATTATTGGGATGGTGTAAGAAAAATAATAATATATAGAAACACAAGAAAAATAACACTAAATAGTCCTTGCAACAATAGTTATGATATTTTATTTGATTTAATTAATGACAAATTAGTTGAAAAAGTTCCATATGTTCCACAAGGAACAAAAGTAAGAAGAAAGCAAGAATTAGAAAAAGAAATTGAATATTTAAAAGAAATAATTAGTACAAAAAATAGAATAATAGAATCATTTGAAAAAGGAGAAATGATCCCTACTAAAAAATTTGGAGAGGAAGTATAGAGCATGATAATAATTATAATGATGACAATGTTAATTGCAACGGTTATAGTAAGAGATGATGACTTGGAAGCTATTTTTGGAGTATCATTTATAGTAAGTGTAGTTATTTTTCTTGCACTTTTAGTTTTTGTAATTAATGGAAAAACAATAGATAGAAAATTAGAAATGTATAATGAAGAAAACATAAAAATAGAAACAAAAGTAAAAGAGACAGTAAGAGCATATATGAATTTTGAAGAAGAAACATATAAAGAATTAGTTAAAGATGCAGAGCTAGAATTTTTAGTGGTTAAATATCCAGAATTAAATTCCAATGAATTAGTAAAAAAAGAAATAGAATTATATACCGAGAACAATACAAAAATAAAGCAATTAAAAGAAGAAAAGATAGATTTAAGTATTAAAAAATGGTGGTTATATTTTGGAAAATAAGGAGTATAGAGCATGAGTGAAGAAGAATTATTAAAACAGATAAGTAAAGAATTATATAAAGATGAATGGTTTATAGAAAAAGCCATATTAAGTTATAAAAACCAACAGGAAAAAACATATACTTTTTACAAAGATACTTCTAAAGAAAAAATGTTGCAAAAATATAATTGGTGTCAACGACCTTGTGATACAAATATGAGCCTGTGTAGATTTACTATAAATGGAGAAGTTGAAGGCTATATGAGTGAAAGTTTAGTATCACATTTTAAACATATTGGTTATATAAAACAAATTGACTTAAATGAATTTATACATCAATTTGTTAAGCCTTTAATAAAAGAAAACATAGAACTAAAAAAAAGAAAAGCGAGGGAAAACAAATGGATAAAAAAGAATATGGTAAAAAGTACAGAGAAGAACATAAAGAACAGATGAAAGAATATGGTAAAAAGTACAGAGAAGAACATAAAGAACAGATG